>OLNN01001753.1_pt1 | contig 16933 bp, 21 predicted proteins | sample 1672141 | NCBI WGS metagenome assembly OLNN01 (sample SAMEA3136652, study PRJEB25190) | human gut metagenome | biome: human gut; feature: human-associated habitat; material: faeces | place: Austria | collected 2013 | reverse complement strand
TAAAGAGCACTGGCACCTGAAGCCAGCGAGTCTACCAATTCCACCACTCGCGCATCTGCTGTGGTCTGTGGGCTTGGCACGAGTGTTATCTTAGCACACCTCCCCTCGTCTGTCAACACTTAATTTTGATTTTTTTCGCATTTTTCGAAAGATGCGCTCCGGGTCCCTTCAGGCCCTGTCCCCAATCCACTGTTCAATATCCCCCGCTACAGCCGGATCTCCCACCGACTGTTCCGCAATCAGCAGTCCGTCGTCCACCTGCGCACCGGGACACAGGGCTCTGATCTCCTTCACGCTGTTTGCGATTCCGCTCCCACCGCTGGTACACAGCGGCATGATGTGCTTCCCACCGAAATCATATCGCTCCAAAAAGGTACACACCGCCATCGGGACGGTATTCCACCAGTTTGGATAGACCAGATAGATGGTATCATAGGCTTCGATGTCCTCCAGGTACTGAAGCAGCTCCGGGCGACTCCTCCGATGCTTTTCCTTCGCCGCCCTTGACGCGGTCATTGCATAGGAGGCGGGATAGGGTTCCCGGACCGCAATCCGGAACAGCTTCCCTGCCGTCACCTGTTGAATCTGTCCGGCCAACCGCTCCGAGTTACCGCTCCAGGTGAAATAGGCGATTAAGATGTTTGACATGAAACGCCCTCCTTCCGTGACAGCGTGCCCCACCCTTGACACCTGGCTGTTTCCGTGGCATAGTATAACATAAATCATAAAAAGAAAGAACAGTGATCACAGGTGGACGAAATTATCATCAGTTACAACGGAACACTTTATGCGCTGATTCCCCGTCTGGAAAGCCAGCGCTGGAACAGCGGGGTTCTGAAGGACGCCCCTTATTCCGGAATGTGGTGGCAAATGGACGCCGTTGACAGCGATGGCAACGAGTACATTCTCTGCTGGTTCGACGAGAGCATTGACGAGGACGATGACGGCTGCGTGAGCGTAGATCTCTACAAGCCGAACTTCATCCAATGCACCTTCTCTGTCGAAGAATAAGCAAGCGGAACGGAATTCAACGATTGCATTCCCGGCCTGCGACAGGTCGGGAATTTTTACGCTGCGCAGGCGTTTCTGCCGTAAAAGAGACCAAATACACGATCGCAGGTGAAATAATAGTTCATTTGTGATAGAATAACCGTGATATTTCAAAATTAGGAGTTGGAAACTATGAACTGGATCAAGGAACATGGACCAGGGCTTCTGCTGTGCCTGGCAATCGCAGTACCGTCCTGGTTCCTGGGCAAGTGCTTCCCCATTATTGGCGGCGCTGTCATCGCGATTTTGGCAGGCATGATTATCACGCTGTTCCTGAAAAAACGCTCGCATCTGGAGGCCGGGATCAAATTCACCTCCAAAAAGATCTTACAGTGGGCTGTCATTCTGCTGGGATTCGGTCTGGACCTGAACGTGATCCTGCAGACCGGAAAGCAGTCCCTGCCCATCATCCTCTGCACCATCACCGCCTCCCTCGTTATCGCCTACGTTTTACATCGACTGCTGCACATCCCCTCCAAAATATCGACGCTGATCGGCGTCGGCTCCTCCATCTGCGGCGGGTCGGCCATCGCCGCCACAGCGCCGGTGATTGACGCGGATGACGAGGAAATCGCCCAGTCCATCTCGGTGATCTTTTTCTTCAACGTACTGGCCGCCCTTCTCTTCCCGACCCTCGGCCATCTGCTGGGCTTCAGCACCACCTCTGGCGAGGCCTTTGGGATTTTTGCCGGCACCGCGGTCAACGACACCTCCTCCGTCACGGCGGCTGCGTCCACCTGGGACGGCATGTGGAATCTGGGCTCCGCCACGCTGGACAAGGCGGTCACCGTCAAGCTGACCCGTACCCTGGCGATCATCCCCATCACGCTGGTGCTGGCCTTTTTCCGCACTCGTAAGGAAAAAAAGAACGGCGGCAGCGGTCAAAAGGTCCAGTTCCGACAGATCTTCCCTTTCTTTATCCTCTTTTTCATCGCAGCGTCTATTATTACCACAGTGGCTGTCAACGCCGGCGTTCCCGCCTCCTTTTTCAGCCCCATCAAAACCCTGAGCAAATTCTTCATCGTCCTGGCCATGGCCGCCATCGGACTGAACAGCAATATTGTCAAGCTGGTGAAGAGCGGCGGCAAGCCCATCCTGTTGGGAGCCTGCTGCTGGATTGGCATCACCGTTGTCAGTCTGGCCATGCAGTCCGTATTGGGCCTCTGGTAATACCCTCAACCTGCAAAAACAGAGCTGTGCGCTGGTTCAGCACACGGCTCTGTTTTCTTTTGGCTCACTCAGCGGGATCCCTCCGGCACAGCGCCGGTATCAGAGGACCGTTCCGCACAGGGCGCCGGCTTGGTCCACAGCTTTTCCAGCTGTCTGTAAACCAGTCTGACAAAGGGCTGAATGAAAAACAGCTGGGAGAAAAAGGCCAGCGGGAAGTTGTGCATCACCGTCTTCAGCCATGCTGCCAAAAACCCCGCAATCGTAATGGTACTGAGATCGTTGTAGAGCCACGTGGCAATAAAGCTCATGGCCAGGCACATGATACATACCGTTGCGGAGATAATCGCGGTTTCCACGATATAAGGTCTATGCTCATCTGGTCCCACGGCCTTCAGCGCCAGCTTGAGAGAAACCGGACTCCCCACCAGAATCTCCAGGCAGTAGGCACAGATAAATTCAATCAAAACAATCATCCACACTTTGCAGGCGTGTCCAAAGACCGGAACGCCGCTCTCCTCCAGCTGCGCAAGGCTTAGCCCATTGACGAAGGACAGATTGTAGAACACAAATAAATGTACGGTGATTACAACGGTAATAAAGGCAAAAATCATCTTCTGCCATCTGGTTGTTGGCATGGCAACATCCACTCCTTTCATTGTCTGACATGGTTTGACTTTGAAAAAGGCCGCAAAAAAACACATGTCGCCCTTCTATCCACGTAACCGGATCGCTCTTACCAGAGTACCGTGATCAGATTTACGTGCGAAGCACTACATGTGTCGTTCCTTGTCCTGATTCAATTATGTATAGTTTACCAGATTCTTTCCAAAAAGTCAAGGTATCTGCGCAAAAGAAAGGACCAGGAGGTCTGAATACCTCCTGGTCGCTTCCCGTTTCCTTGAGGACGTTTCTTTCCTCTCCCTTACAGGAAAAGTTTACCAGAACTCTTTGCAGTTTGTCAACCACAACCGTCCGACCAATTTCGACAGCAAACTCTGTCTGCCCGAAGAGCCGGCTTCAGCTGTCCGCGGCGATGACTTTCACATCGCTGGCGGCAAATTTTGTCTCTCCCACCACAATGTCCGTGATCTTTGCCACATCTGCACTGGCCAGGGTGTCGCTCTTGGCCTTTACCACAACGCTCACGCTGTTGTCCCCGATAAACGCCACACAGTCCTCATAGCCCTTTGCCGTAATCAGGCTCTCAATTTTGGACTCCTGCAACGTAGCCGAGGCCATGGCTGTGATGCTCTCCGACGCGGAATTGATAGCCTCCTGAGACGCCTCCGGGTCATCCACTGTCTTCTGAAGAATGGCCAGCGAGTTGTCCCGGGCCTCCTCCCGGTTCAGGCGGGCGGTGGCAAAGTAGTCGTCCGAGGACTGGATATCCGTGGTACCGGAGGTCTTTTTCGCGTCCTCGGATGCACTCGTCTCTGACGACGCAGAGGAATTCCCTTCCGCACTGCTGTCCTCCAGCTCCAGCGCGCTGTCCGAGTTGACCAGCGCCGCCTCTCCCAGATTCTTTTCCGTGGTGGTATTGGTGATCGAGTTGACCCCATTGACCGAGCTTCCCTGGTCATAGGACCAGTTCAGGTAGACCGCAACACATACAAACAGTACGATTGCCGCCACCACCGCATTACGCTTCCACAATTTCATTTTGTATCTCCTCCTGATCGTTCACAGATTGAAATTTGATCCGAGCTGAGCCCGGTCAAAGCCTTGATCGCCTGCATCATCTCCAGCTTCACCTGGGCGTTCCCGCCTCCCTCACAGACTACAAGGGCCCCCAGAAAGGCGGGATACTGCTGTTCCACCTCCACAACGTCTTCCTGATTGGATCCGTTTTTCACAATCACCACCTCGGTCTTCACAGAGCCGTCCTCACTGGTCTGATTTTCCGCCAGCACCACAGAGCCGGTGCTGGACAACGTGAGAATCACTTCCGTTTTTCCCGCACCCTGGATCTGAGAGAGCACCTTTTCCAGCTTTTCCTCCAGGTCCGTCAGGTTGTACTCATATTCACTGACCTTCCGGGCGGACCCACTTTCTCCGCTCTGGGTCTGGCTGCTGCTTCGGCTTCCGCCAAAGGGCCACATCAGCAGCAACAGCCCTGCCAGAATGACCAAGGCGGCATATCGGTTTTTCTGGACAAATTGTTGCACCGCCTTCCAATTCAGCTGTTTTCCTTTCATTTGCTTTCTTCCGCCTTTTCTGCCGTAATCGCAATCTGCTCCCGCGTCAGACCAAATGAATCCATGATCCACTGGGTCAGCTGCTGCCGCTGCCACGCAGTCATCGCTCCGGTGACAGAGACGCCGTCCGGCACCGGAAGTCCGTCCTGGGACGCGCAGGTGACGGTCGCCGTCACATCCGCCCCTAAACTCTTGGCCTGGGCCTGAATCCGGGCCTCCGACTGGGAGATCACCAGGTCCTGGGTGAGGGTTGCGCCGGCCTGTGTGACCTCATCTGAGGTGACCGAGAGCTGGTCACAGTAATCCCGAAAATCCTGTAAGCTTCCCGTCAGATCCAGCTGGGTCAGCGGCGTCACCACTGCCAGAAAGAGCAGCAGACCGCCGCAAAACCGCCCCACCTTCTGCACCTTTCCGCCGGGACTCAGTCCCAGGCAGAGAGACACCAGCATCCCCACAGCCACAACGCTCATGACCCAGTTCCGAATAAACTCCATCATGAGACCGCCACCGATATGGTTCCGATCAGTGAGATCAGCACCAGCAGCGCACAGCTGCCCAGCATTCCCAGCACCAGTCCAAAGGCCGCGCCAATCTGGTCGATCAGCTCGGAAATGGTCCCCTGATACAGGACCGACGCCAGCACGGAAATCACTTTGTAGACCAGGTACTGTGCGCCCAGGTAGAGGAACGGGACGATGCAGAAACCCAATACCACCAGGGTCCCGAAGATGCCGATCACATTCCGAATGGAGGCCGCTCCCACCAGCACGGTTTCGGTGGCGTCGGAGAGGATGCTCCCCACCACTGGCACCATGCTGGAAATGGCCAGCCGGGTGGTTTTCAGCGTCACCGCGTCCGCTGTGCCTGCCGCCGCGCCGCTGATGGACAGGTAGCCCGTGAAGACCAGCAGAATGGCGGTCATCACTCCCTTGACCCCACGCCGCATCAGACCCGCGATGGCGGCAATCCCCTTGTTGCCCAGGGCCGCTGTGGCCGCCGTCACCGCGATGTAGACGTAGACCGCCGGGATCAGCACCCGGTTGATCAGCGTGATCAGCACGTCGGAAAACAGCAGCGTAGCCGCCTGCCGGACCACCGAGCCGGAGATCGATCCACAGGCCATGGATGCCGCGGACATGGTGGGAATCAGCGCCTTGGAGAAAGCGTCGATCTGGCCGATGGCCTCCTTGCCCAGGCCGATCATGGAAGCGGTATCGGAAGCCGCTATCAGCGTGATCGCGGCCACGCCGATCATATCTGCGGTCCTGGTCATGGCAGTCTGTCCCGACTGAAACAGCGATTCTCCCATGCCGCAGAACAGGACGATCAGCAGCATCAGCCCGCCGCTGCGAACCGCTCCGCTCAGCGCGCTCTCCAGCTGTTCCGCCGCCCGCTCCGCCAAAACCGAAAGTCCCTCTTCCAGATTCAGCTCGCTGTCCAGAGAGAAATCGTTCTCCTCTCCCGCCGCGTCCTCCAGCGCTTCCGTGTCCACCGCATCCCACAGTTGCTCCTCTGTATCCGCGGCGTGGGCCGGAACCGGACAGAGCATAAACAGCAGCAGGACCCCGGTGATTGCTATCATTGGTTTCCATTTCAAGGTTACAGCAACTCCTCAATCAGAATCAGCACCGCCTGAATCACGGGAATCGAGGTGTACAGCGCGCAGACCGCCCCAGTCAGCTCCACCGCCGCGGCGATGCCGCCCTCTCCCGCGTCCCGGCAGATGTGTACCGCCAGATTGGTTACCACCTCGATGCCCAGCACCTTCAGCATGGGCGCCAGCAGGGCATCGGAAATATCCGCCGTCTCCGCCAGCTGCCGCAGCAGGGACAGAATTTCGACGGCTCCGGCTGTCACCAGCGAGAGCAGGATCATGCTGGTGACAATGCTCAGCAGCAGGGACAGCTCTCCCACTTCCCGTTTCAGAAACACGGCGCTCAGGCTGCCGATCAGCGCCACCGCCGCAATGGGAATGATCTGATCCATTTACAGGTTGAACAGCGTCTTGACCAGCTCAAACAGATCGCTGATCTGCTGTACGATCATCATCAAAACCACCACCAGCCCTGCCAGGGTCACCATCGTCGCCTGTTCGTCCCGTCCGGAGCGCACCAGCACCTGATTCAGCACCGAGACCAGAATGCCGATGGCGGCAATTTTGAAAATCAAATCCACATCCATAAGTGACTCTCCAACCGCTCAGCAGGTCAGAACCACCAACAGCATCCCCCCTGCTATGCTCAACGTCATGTATAATTTGTTTTGCTTCTGGGCCTGACTTTCCGCCTCCTGGAGCCGTTCCTCCAGCTCCGCGGCCACCCGGCCCAGGGCCGTACATTGAACCGTCCGGTCATACCGGCCCAAAATGGTCCCCAATCCCGCCAGCAGTTCCTGTTCCTGCCGCCGCAGGCTCAGTCCCGCTTGGTTCAGATTGTCCTGCCAGATGACGGCAAAGGGACGGTTCCCCAGCTCCTCCAGCTGACTGCGGCATGCGTTGAAAAAGTCCCTCACCACGCCGCTGCTCTGGCGGGCCGCCGTCTCCAGCAGCTCTGACAGGTCCGGTTCCCGGCAGCTCAACTCTCGCTCCATCAGGCGGCAGGCAGAGCGCATTTGCCGGCCCTCCTCTAGCCGTCTCCGGCGCTGGGCCACCAGCTGCAGCCCGATTACGGCAGAGCCCGCGATCACGCAGAGCCCGCCCATCAGGTGGAGCATGGCATTTCCTCCACCGCATAGCTGCGCCGGCCCTTCACCCGCTGAATGCGGATAACGGTCTGGAAAATCTGCTGCCGCAGCAGCGGTTGATAGAGGGGCCGTCGGGCCAGCTCCGCCAGATCCGAGCCGTGGGCTGTGGCCAGCACTGCCGTCCCGCAGTGGGCAATGACGGTCAGCGCTTCCACATCCTCCGGACTGGTGATCTCGTCCATGGCAATCACCTGGGGATTCATGCTGCGCAGCAGAAGCAGTCCAGCCTCCCCCTTTCCGCAGCCCTCCATCACATCCACTGTGCTGCCCACCGCAAACTGCGGGACACCGTGGAGCAGTGCCGCAATCTCTCCCCGTTCATCGGCAACCCCTACCCGCAGCTTCCACTGATCGCTGTAGATGCGGATCAGATCCCGGAGCAGAGTCGTTTTCCCGTAGCCGGGCGGCGCCAGAATCAGACAGCTGCATCCCCGCAGTCCTTTGCCAGTCAGCTTCCGGGCAACCGGGATGGCAGCGCCGGGGACCTCATGGGCGATGCGTAGCGCCAGCGAGGACAGCTCCCGAAAATGGTGAATACGCCCCTCCCGCATCACAGCCGAGCCCGCAACTCCCAGCCTGTGCCCACCCGCCAGTGGAAAATAACCCCGGCAAAGTTTGTCCATTGCCCGGTGAAAGGAAGCGGTGGTGGCAATTTCAATCACACCCTGCAAATCCTGCTGGGATACGGTTTCCAGTCCCGGCAGCGTGTTTTCCCTGCCCTCTTCGTCTAAAATGCTCAGTCCCTTCCCGGCACGCAGGCGGATTTCCTCCGCGTTCTGCTGCCGCTCTTCCCCGATTGCCAGCAGACGCTCCCGCAGCGGTTCCGGGAAAAACGCCGCCGCCTGCTGAAAGGGGCTCTTTGTGTTCGCCATGTAACTCGCCTCACAATCTGCCACATCCTATGACGGCCTGTCCTCCGATATGCCACCAAATCCAATGCGCCCCGTCACGGCTGGCCGGGATCCTCAGCCCGTCCTCCAGCGCAAAAACAAGAGCCGTCAGTCCGCTGTTACAGCAGACCGGCGGCCCTCTTATTTGCATGAATCAGGGAGTCTTCACCGCTTTGCATTGGTGAAAACCAACAAAAATCAAGCGTTTCAACATTGCGTTTTGTCCAAAATTCTGATATGATGGGCAGCGTGATGGACAATCAAAGCGCGGCACGGCGCTCTGTCAGGGATTTGTCAGGGAACATCACAAATATGGAGAAAAGGAAGAGACGACAACTATGGGAAACAAACTTGAGAAGAAATACGGTCTGTTTACCGCCATCTGCATGGTCGTTGGCATCGTAATCGGATCCGGCGTTTTCTTCAAAGCACAGACCGTGCTCATCAAAACCGACGGCAACATGCCCATGGGCATCTGGGCCTGGCTGATTGGCGGCGCCATCATGCTCTGCTGCGTGCTGGCCTTCGCCAACATGGCACAGCGCTACGAAAACGTCAACGGCATTGTGGACTACGCGGAGGCCACAATGGGCAGCTCCTACGGGTACTACATCGGCTGGTTTATGACCACCATTTACTACCCCGCCATGACCTCCGTGCTGGCCTGGCTGTCCGCCCGCTACACCCTGGTGTTTATCACCTCGGTCAATCCGAAGCTCGATATGCTGATCAGCGCGGCGAACGGCGGCTGTATCATGGGACCGGAGTGTATGGCGCTGACCACCTTTTACCTCTGCTGTGCCTACGCGGTCAACGCCCTGTCCCCCAAGCTGGCGGGCAAATATCAGACCACCACGACGGTCATCAAGCTGATTCCGCTGGCGCTGATGGCAGTGGTGGGCGTGATCTACGGCCTGATCAGCGGTATGACCACCCAAAACTTTCACACGGCGGCCCAAGTGTCCACAACTGGCGCGGTCAGCAATCCCCTGTTGTCCGCCGTCTGCGCAACCGCCTTCGCCTATGAGGGCTGGATTATCGCCACCTGTATCAACGCAGAGCTGAAGGACGCCAAGCGCAACCTGCCAAAGGCTCTAATTATCGGCGGCTGCGTGACCATCATCGTCTACATCGCCTACTATATCGGCGTGGCCGGCGGCGCCACCAACCAGCAGCTGATCGACTACGGCGCCACGGTGGCCTTTACCAATATTTTCGGGCCTGTTCTGGGCAACATCCTGAACCTGTTTATCGCGATCTCCTGTACCGGCACCATGAACGGCCTGATGCTGGGGTGCAGCCGCGGCATGTACGCCCTGGCGGCCCGCAAGGAGGGACCCGCTCCCAGGGTGTTCGGCCAGGTGGATTCGGAGACCAATATGCCCCACAACTCCGCTATTATCGGGCTGGTGTTGTGCGCCGGCTGGGGACTCTACTTCTTTTTGGCCAACTTGGCCGGTTCCCCTCTGGTGGGCAACTTTGTCTTTGACTCCTCCGAGCTGCCCATCATCACCATCTACGCCATGTATATCCCCATTTTTATCCGGTGGATGAAAATCGCCAGAGACGAGAATGTGCTCCGGCGCTATCTCATTCCCGCTCTGGCGATCTGTGGTTCTCTGTTTATGGTGTATGCCTGTATCGTAGGCCACGGCATGGGAAATGTCTACTACCTCATTGTCTTTGCCGTGATTATGCTGGTGGGGGCACTGTTTAAGCACCTGCCCGCCTCGCGGAACTAGACGCTCACTGTCCCTTCTTCCGGCTCTGGAAGTCCGCCTCAATGCGGCGCTTCCACGCTCTCCCTTGGCTGGTGCCGCTGGGCGCCAGCTGGCCCTCCCGGAAGTCGGAGACCGCCTGGCTCACGGCCTGGTAGTTCACCTGCGTGCCGATGTGGTCCGAGTGGTACTGCACCGCCCGGTCTGCGGAGATACCAAAGCGGGCCGCGGTACCGATGGCGTCCAGATTGGCGCCCAGGAAGAGAAACTCCCAGTGATACTTCGCCTTATAGTGCTCCACCATCGACTTTACCTTGTCCCAGTTGTACTCCCGGCTGGCGTTTTCAAAGCCGTCTGTGATGATGACAAACATGACGCGCTCCGGACGGTACTCCTCCGCCATGCCACGATGCACATTGGCCACCTTGTTGACGGTGCGTCCGATGGCGTCCAGCAGGGCGGTACAGCCCCGGACAAAGTACTGCCGGTCGGTCATCGGGCGGACAGCCTGGAGAGGAATGCGGTCATGCAGCAGTTCGTACTGATCGTCAAAGAGAACTGTCGTGACCACAGCCTCTCCGGGCTCTTTCTTTTGCCGCTCCAGCATGCCGTTGAAGCCGCCGATGGTGTCGCCCTCCAGACCGGACATGGAGCCGGAACGATCCAAAATAAATACCAGTTCTGTGAAATTCTGTTTCATCTGAGATGTCCTCCTTGTGTCTTTGTTGCCATCAGGATACCATCTCAGCAGAGGCAAGTGGTCGCCCGGCAGGCGACATTTCAGCCACCCAGCATTCCCTCGTCAAAGGCGAACAGTGCCTCGTTGATCTCAAAGATGTTGTAGTTTCCCTCCTGGATAAAGTACTGCACGATCAGGTCAAACCGGCTGCTGGGAGACAGGGCCCACCCTGCCAGGGCCAGCAGATCCCGGGTCTGATCCAGATTCAGCTCCAGCGCCACCGCCAACGCCAGGGCGGTGTTTTTGCTGGGGTGATAGTTGGGATTGCTGCGGATTTTGGAGAACAGTTTGCGGTCCAGATTGGCTCGCTTGTAGACCTGGCTGTCCTTCAGCTGCTTCTGGTCGATATAGCCCATGAGCGCCGCAGAAAAGCCCTCCCTGCGCCGGCCCAGCACATCTTTCAGCCGTGAGAAAAAGGTAGACGGTTCCGAACCTGCTTTCTCCTCGGTCACAGCACTAAAAACCCGTGTTGAGGGACAGGTCGGAGCCATATCCGGTACATTGAAGCGCTCCAATTCCGCTGGGGATGGCGCGCTCTCCCGCAGCTGCTGCAAAAACTGCTTTTCCCGGGCTGAGCGGCCGTAGAGCCGCTCTTTGGCATCCACGTAGCTCTGATCAATGTAGGCCGCGATATTCTGAAAGAGCCGGTCACTGAAGGCGTAGGCACTCCTGTCGTAGACCACCAGGTAGACCATCATGTCCTCATGGAGCAGGAAGTTTCCGATGGCGGACACCGCCACCGACAGGGCCTGATCCTTGGGATAGCCGAAGATCCCCGAGGAGATCAGTGGGAAGGCCACCGATTTGATGCCCTTCTTTTTTGCCAGCGCCAGACTGTTCTGATAGCAGGCTATCAGTGCCTCCTGTTCCCCCTGATTGCCGCCCTGCCAGACAGGGCCGACGGTATGGATGATGTAGGCCGCCGGCAGCCGATACCCCTTGGTGAGGACCGCCTGTCCCGTGGGACAATGGCCGATCCGGTCGCACGCCCGTTGCAGCTGTTCGGCTCCTGCGGCGTCAAAGATCGCGCCGCACACCCCGCCGCCACGCTTCAGGTGCGCGTTGGCGGCGTTGACGATGGCATCCACCTTCATCTGAGTAATATCCTGACGCAAAATATTCAGCGGCACAGCGCATCTCCCCTCTCTTCCCTCTTATAGGGTACAGCAAGCCAAGCGGTTCCCGGCCATTGCACCGGGCGTCGCCTGGTTTCGCTTTTCCCTTCCGTTACTCTTTCTGGTCCTCCGGCCAGCGCTTTTTGCGGTCCTTCCAGTAGTCCCGCATGCTGACACCCGGTTCATAGGTGGTCTCTTTGCCCAGACAGTCCAGCGGTTCCCAGCGAAGGGCCTCCTCTTCCGAGGCAAACTCCACCTCCGCATAGGAGAAAACACCCTCGTCCACAATGGAGCACTCCAAAATATGGCCATCTGTCAGCCGATAGGCGTGAAACTCTTTGTGGATCAACGGCTGATCCAGCATGCTGGCCAGCTCGTCAAACTGTTCCTGAGACAGCTCCGTCTCCACCTCATGGCGGCTCAGTTTCCCAATACTCTTGACGCAGAGCTGATAGCGGACCTGTCCGGTTTTCCGGTCCTGCCGCTTGCGGATGCGCAGCTCCACCGGCGCCGTGCAGAGGTAGCCCTGATACACGTCGCTGCAGCTCTCCTCCGGCAGATCCGGCAGTGTTTCAATCCAGAATTTACGCTCAATTTCCATCGCGTTTTCTCGCCTCTTTCCGTTTCCTGTGCCCTCTATTGTACCGGACTCCCAGGCGGATCGTCAACTGCTGTACAGGCTCGCCCGGAGAAAAATCAGGTGGAAATCCTGCAAAAGGAAGGGCACTTTTTTTGTTACCGTTTGTTACGTTTGACACAGAATTTTGACAAATACTCCGTGTTTTTATCCAGAATATTTTGTCCTATTTTTGCGCCCGCCCGTCCAAATTGCCCCAGTTGGTTCTGATAACTTGACATTTTAGCCGTTATGGAGTATAATTCAAAACGATAAGCAGTGCGGTTACAAAAATAACAAGTTGGTAACTCATATTGAGAGCTGTATCCCGCCAGTTTATTTTAGGAGGAATTGAATGAGTCATTTTCGAAGCACCACCCACGCCCGACTGGCCAAAATTGCCCTTCGGATCGGGTTGACAATGGCGCTGGCCTTTGGCCTCGTGCTGCTGTTCGCCAACTCCGAAAAGGCAAAAACGGTCTATGAGATCACATTGGATGACACGATGTACACCGTCGAGAGCTACTCCGATGAGATGGAGGACGTGTTGGACGAGGCCGGCTTGGAGTTGTCCGCCAGCGACTGCGTCGACACCGCCGAAAACACCAAGAAGGACACGGTGGAGGTTTCTATCACCCACAAACAGTATGTCACGGTTACCTGTGACGGCGCCGCAGTCTCTGTGCTCACCGACGAGGGTGAGACCGTCTCTGACGTTCTGGATCAGCTGAATATCGAGCTGGGTAAAAACGACCTGGTCTCAGCGGATCTGGACGCCGAAGTAGCAAGCGGCGACTCCATCGTAATCAATCGTGTCAAAATCACCTACAAGAAGAAAACCAAGAGCATTCCCTACAGCTCTAAGCGGGTCGCTGACCCCACTATGGCGCGGGGTACCGAAGCGGTCACCCAGAAGGGTGTCAAGGGCAAAACCGTCTACACCTATGAGTTGAAATCCATTGACGGCGGCAAGCCCACCTCTACTCTGGTGAAAACCAAGACCACCGATCCCGTCACTGAGGTCACTTCTTACGGCACTCACGTTTCCGCGCCGTCCCTCAGTTCTCTCAGCCAGTCCCGCGATTACATTACCAACATCGACGACGAAAAGAACACCATTACAACGGTCTCCGGCAACACGTACACGGTCAAAAAGACGATGACCTGTTCTGCAACTGCTTATACTGCCCGTCCCGGCAGCGGAACCGCCACCGGCAGAAGAGCTCAGGTTGGTGTCATTGCCGTGGATCCCAGGGTGATCCCCTACGGTACCCGGATGTATATCCAGACCTCTTCCGGCTCTGTGCTGTACGGTATCGCTGTAGCAGGTGACTGCGGCGGCGCCGTGAAGGGCAACATCATCGATCTGTACTTCAACTCTTACTCGGAGTGCTGTTCCTTTGGACGGCGCAACTGTACCGTCTATATTCTCGGATAACCTCCACAGATCACAAAACCGCTTTGCGCCTTGCAAAGCGGTTTTTCTTTTGCTATACTGAATTTTACGTATGCAGAAAGGGAAACACTCATATGGACCTTTGTAATATCAATCAAATCAAAGGCCTGCTGGGCCGGCATGGATTCCGCTTTTCCAAGTCCATGGGGCAGAATTTTCTCATCGACCCGGCAGTCCCGCAGCGCATTGCGGACGCCTCCGGCGCTGGTCCCGGCTATGGCGTGCTGGAAATCGGGCCCGGCATCGGACCACTGACCCAACAGCTGGCCATGCGGGCAGAGCAGGTGGTGGCCGTGGAACTGGACCGGGCTCTGCTGCCCATTTTACAGGAGACCATGGAGCCCTATCCCAACGTCTCTATCATCCCCGGAGACATCCTCAAGCTCAATCTGCCCGAACTGGCGGCAACTTCCCTCTCCGGGCTGACTCCCATCGTCTGCGCCAACCTCCCCTATAACATCACAACGCCGGTACTGACTGCCTTACTGGAGGCCAAGTGCTTTGCCTCGATTACGGTGATGATTCAGCGCGAAGTCGCCAAACGAATCTGCGCAGGTCCGCGCACCTCAGATTACGGCGCGTTTTCCCTGTACTGTCAGTATCACGCCACCTGTGAGCTGCTCTTCGAGGTGCCGCCAGACTGTTTCCTACCGGCTCCCAAAGTCACCTCCGCCGTGATTCAGCTGACCCCAACTGCGACCCCGCCGGTACCAGTAGTCGATGAAAAGCTGTTTTTCCGCATCGTGAAGGCCTCCTTCGCCATGCGCCGGAAAACGCTGGTCAACGGACTGGCCAGCGGCTTCAGTGGACAGCTGACCAAGGCCGAGATCACGGATCTGCTCCAGAGCTGTGGCTTTCCCGCTAATATTCGCGGTGAGCAGCTGAGCCTCTCGGATTTCGCACAGCTGACACAGGCTTTTCACAACGCTCTGTAATCCAGGACGCGCTGAGCTCGCACAAAAGGATACTAAATTGATGGCCTGCTCCTGAAATGGAGCAGGCCTTTGTTGTATATCAAAAACGCCGCAGATTCCAACAAATCTACGGCGTCAGCATGGTGGAGGCGACGGGAGTTGAACCCGTGTCCGAAAACGTATCCCTGGAGACTTCTCCGAGCGCAGTCGATTTTTTACATTCCCTCACCTGCGCGTGAACCGACACACTCACAAGTTCAGTAGCTTCATCATTCATGGCACCGGCAAAGCTTACGGCACGCACGTTTACCACTTAAGGCATCACCCAGCCCGGTCCGTGGTCCCTCCGGGATCGGCGTCCGCGCACAAACGGGCGGAGGTCAACTGCTTAATTAAGCAGCGACGGCAACGTAATTATCGTTGTTCTTTAATTTATAATTGCCCATTGTTGAGCGGTTAGGCGCCGCTGCTCGCTATCTCCACTTCAGCGTCCCCGTCGAAACCGGTACGCCCCCATGACAGGTTCGCCGCATCCAAGCAGCGAACCATTTATATTATTTATAGTAACACAATTGTCCCAGGTTTATCAAACCTTTTCAGGCTCCGGATAATCCACGCCAAAGGTCTCGACAGAAACCGTCTTCATGCGCTGATCCTGCAGGGGCTTATCCATCCAGTCCCGCTTTGCAAACACGATCTCATCGACAACCTCGATGCCCTCGGTGACCTTTCCGAACGCAGCATAGTCACCGTCCAGATGGGGAGAATCGGCCACCATCACGAAGAACTGACTGCCGGCACTGTTGGGATCCGACGTGCGCGCCATAGACAGGACACCGCGCTCATGCTTCAGATCGTTCTTAAATTTGTTGTTGGTGAACTCACCGCGGATCGAATATCCCGGGCCGCCGACGCCGACACCCTTGGGATCGCCGCCCTGCACCATAAAGCCGGGAATCACACGGTGGAAGATCACGCCGTTGTAAAAGCCGCTTTTCACCAGGGAGATAAAGTTGTTTACCGTGTTCGGTGCCACATCGGGATAGAGCTCTGCCCGAAAGACCTTTCCGTTCTCCATTTCAAAGGTCACAATAGGATTCTCTGCCATTTTTAGAATATCCTCCTTCATATTTCCGCTCATGATGCACATACTAGCAGTGTCATCTTCTGCCATATGTCTTCATGGTCCGGTCCATCTCCCGTTTGGCGCTGCGCTCCGCCGCCGCCTCCCGTTTGTCGTAGAGCTTTTTGCCCTTTGCCAGACCGATTTCCACCTTCACCCGTGCGTTTTTAAAGTACAGGGACAGTGGAATGAGCGCATATCCGTCCTGTTTGATCCGGCCGTACAGCCGCATGATCTCCCGCTTATGCATCAGGAGCCGCCGGTCCCGTCTGGGATCCCGGTTGAACACATTCCCCTTTTCATAGGGAGAGATGTGCATTCCGTAGACAAAGAGCTCGCCGCCCTTCACCTGACAGAACGAGTCCTTCAGATTCACTTTGCCGGCACGGATAGACTTCACCTCGGTACCGCACAATTCAATCCCGGCCTCGTACCGCTCCTCAATATAGTAATTGTGAAAGGCGGCGCGGTTTTTCGCGATTCCCTTGACTCCCTTTTGTGCAGGCATAGCGGACTCCTTCTCTGTCCTTTTTCGCACTTCCCTCCACCGGCACACTGCTCAGTGCAATGCAGCCACGCAGAGCGAAGGACAAGATCTCATTTTAATAGTATACCATACCTGTCAAGAGCGTAAACAGGCCCAGAGCCGTTTCAGGCCCTCCTGATCCAAAATCAGCGCCCCATGCTCCTCCGCTGCATACTGTACCCTGCGCGGAGGCGTCTCACCGAACTCCGCTAGCAATCCGGCCGCCTCTTCCTCCGCAGAGAGATAATATCTGCCGTTCCAGAATCCCATCCCGTCACAGGCCGGCTCCGGCAGCGCCGCCAGCCCATCCAGCAGCGCAGGCAGATCCGGAAAGCCAATCCACTGCCGGCGCATCTCCCGCAGACGGAGAAACACCATCGCACTGTCCCCGTCGGAATAGGCTTCGATCTCCATCATATCGGCCACCGGAATCCCGCCCTTGCAGCAGGCCTCCCGGGTCAGCAGCAGCACATCCTGCAGATCCAGCGATCCGGCGTCCATATTGCGTTGATCCAACTCCGCCGCACTGGCGTAAATCAGCATGGAATTGGCTCCTATCATCTGGATCTCCATAGATTTCATCACGCTCCCATCCTTCTAATACTCCATTATATGCGATTTCCCCGCCGCCGGATAGCGGTAAGTTTTGTCGTTTCTACAGATCTCACGCCCCTTGTTT
>OLNN01001752.1_pt1 | contig 16975 bp, 18 predicted proteins | sample 1672141 | NCBI WGS metagenome assembly OLNN01 (sample SAMEA3136652, study PRJEB25190) | human gut metagenome | biome: human gut; feature: human-associated habitat; material: faeces | place: Austria | collected 2013 | reverse complement strand
CAAACGAACCCGTCCCCATTGTCTCGCGGTGAGTCAAACGAACCCGTCCCCAATGACTCGGTGAGTCAATTGAACCCGTCCCCATTGACTCCCCATTAACTCACAGGGTGATGGTGAAGACCGTCTTCTCCGGGGTGGAGGTGCACTCGATCGTGCCGCCGTGCGCGGTGACGATCTCCTTCGCGATGGCGAGCCCCAAGCCCGCACCGCCGCGGTTCGTGGCGCGTGCAGCGTCGAGCCGGTAGAACTTCTCGAAGATGACCTTGAGCTTGGGCTCCGGGATGGGGTCGCCGTGGTTCTCGAAGCGGATGACGACCCCCGTGCCGTCCCGACGCTCCGCCACGATGCGAATCGTCGTGCCCTCGTAGCTGTACGCGATGGCGTTGCGCATCACGTTGTTGAACACGCGCGCCATCTTGTCGCCGTCGATGAGCGCCTTGAGCCCCGGCTCGCACTCGATCTCCACGCGCTTGCCCTGCTCGGTAAGGATGGGATAGAACTCGTCCGCCACCTGCCCGAGCATGAGGCTCAGATCCACGTAGCCGCGCGTGAGCACCATGCCGTGGAAATCGAAGCGCGTGATGTCGAAGAACTCCTCAATGAGCGCGTCGAGCCGGTGCGCCTTCTCGAGCGCCACCGACGTGAAGCGCGACCGCTGCTCCACGGGCAGGTCGGGCGCCTCGTCGAGAAGCGACAGGTAGCCCACGATGCTCGCGAGCGGCGTCTTGAGGTCGTGCGCGAGGTAGGTCACGAGGTCGTCCTTGCGGCGCGCCTCGTTGCGCAGCGCCTGCTCGCCCGCGCGCCGCCGCTGGCGCACGAGGTTGATCGCGCTCTCCGCCTCCAGGTAATCGCCGTCGAGCTGACCCCAATCGTCCGGATGGTCGATGAGCCGGTCCGTGATGTGGCGCGCGATGGCTTCGTCCGCCTGCTGGTGTCCCCGTTCGAGCCCGTAATAATACAGCGCGCGACCCACGAAGAACGCGAGGCACACGGCGAGCGCGAGCAAAAAGCCGCAGAGCGAGAAGAGGTACCCCGCGCTGAAGAGGATGGGGAACTGGCTGTTCCCCATGATGAGGCCGCCCAAAAACAGCACGACGATCCACGCCGCCCCGCCGAGCACGATGCAACGGCGCGCCTCGATATAGCGATCCGCCACGAGGTAGCTCGCGAACAAGATCACCAAGATGGCAATCGGCTCGTCAGCTCCCAAGAGCATGACGAGCAAGACGAGCATCGTGATCGTGGCGAGTAGCTTGCTTGAGGTGAGCTTGAGGAGCTGCGAGATGAAGACGTTGCCCCCGAACGCCTCGGGGGCAAGTGAATCGGGATCCTGCGGCGCGCTCTCGGCAGGCTGGTTCGGCCGTGCGTCCATGCGCATCCCCTACCCTTCGATCGTGTACCCCACGCCCCAGATGTTCTTGATGAAGCGCGGGTTCTGTGCGTCATCACCGATTTTCTCACGCTGGTGCCGGATATGCACCATGATCGTGTTATTCGATCCCTGCATGAACTCCTCGTTCCACACCGCGCGGAACAGGTCCTCCACGGGCACGACGCGGCCGCGGTTCTCGGCAAGGTACAGCAGGATCGAGTACTCGATGGGCGTGCAGCGCACCGGCTTGCCGTCGACTGTGACGCTGTGCGCGTCGGGGTTGATCTCGAGGCCGTTGATGGAGATGATGCGCGACGTCTGCTCGTCGCGGCTCCCGTAGCTCGTGTACCTGCGCAGCTGCGCCTTCACGCGTGCGACGAGCACGAGCGGGCGGAACGGCTTGACCACGTAATCGTCCGCGCCGAGCGAGAGGCCCTCGATCTTATCGGCCGGCGCGCTGCGCGCGGTGAGCATGATGACGGGGTAGGTGTGGTCCGCGCGGATGGTGCGCAGCAGCTCGAACCCATCGATGTCAGGCAGCATGACGTCGAGGATCGCGAGGTCGAACTCCCGGGTGAGGATGAGGTTCGCGGCATCCGCCCCGGTGTAGGCGAGCGTCACGTCATACCCCTCGTTCCTGAGGTAGATTCCCACGAGGTCTGTGATGGTCTTCTCGTCGTCGACGACAAGGATGCGCAGCTTCACCAGCGTTTCTCCCTTCCCCCATTTGAAGTATTATGCCCGTGCACGCACCGGTGAAGCGTTCCCTCGCGCTCGTTAAGCAAGCCATAAGTTCCTCTATGGTAGAATGCGGCGGATGAAGAACCCCTGTTGCCAAAACGCACATCGCAATCGGAGCATAATCGTGAATCGAGCCCAAGCCCTGCCGCTCGCGCGGCGCATCGCATGCACCCTGTGCGCGCTGCTCATATGCGCCGGCGCCTGCCTCGCCCTTCCCGTCGCCGCGCACGCCGAGACCCTCGAGACCGACGTCATCCTGGGGGAAACCGCCGAGGAGCGCGGCCTTGCCGCGAGCGACCTTCCCGACATCACCGCCCCGCACGCCATCGTGGTCGGCGCTGACGGCACCGTCTACTTCGAGCGCGCGGCGGACGACCAGGTAAAGATCGCCTCGCTCACGAAGCTCATGACCGCCATCGTCGCGATCGAGAACGCCGAGCCCACCGACACGATCACGGTCGACCACGCGGCCGCCACCGTGGGAGAATCGAGCGCGAACCTGCGCGAGGGCGACACGATGTCGCTCGAGACGGCGCTCAAGGCGCTGCTCGTCCCCTCGGGCAACGACGCCGCCATGGCCATCGCCTCGAGTGTGGGCGCGCTCATGGATCCCGCGAGCGACGACCCCTACGGCGTGTTCGTCGATGCCATGAACGCAAAGGCCGCCGAGCTGGGACTCGGCGCCGTGTTCGCCAACCCCCACGGCCTCGACTTCGGCGCGTGGGAGGCGGACATGCACGCCTCGGCGCGCGACGTGGCTACGATGCTCGCCTACGCCATGCAGAGCGAGACGTTCCGCGCGGCGGACGGCTCGGGCGAGAACTCCATCACGGTGACCGGCGCGGACGGCGCCGAGCGCACCGTGACGTTCGAGGTGTGGAACAAGATCCTCGGGCAGGACGGCAACATCGGCGGCAAGACGGGGACGACGTACATCTCAGGCAAGTGCTTCGCGGGAACGTTCGTGCGCGACGGCGAGGAGATCTACGTCGTGGTGCTCGGCTGCGCGGAGGACGCCGACCGCTTCGCCGACACGCTCACCCTCGCGAACTGGTACTACGACCACATGAAGACCGTCGAGGTGGTGCAAAGCGACTACACCACCATGGACGGCGCGGTGCTCGTGGCACGCGCGACGGATGCGGCCTGGACCGACAAGACCGCCGACGTGGTCGCCGCCGACCCGGACGCCACCGTGCGCGTGTTCGACCTGGCCGGCGAGCTCTCGCTCGATGTCGACCTCGAGGAATTCTCCGGCGCGGTGCGCACGGGCGATGCCGCGGGGACGCTCACGCTCTCCCAGGGGGATGAGGTCCTCGCCACCGTCGATTTGGTCGCGGCCGAGGACATCGCCGAGCCGAGCCCGCTCGAATGGCTGCTCGTGCAGTTCGACCGCTTCACGCGCTGGGTCACCGGCAAGCCGGGCAGCGCGCCCGCCGAGGTGCTCGCCGAGGTGCCGAGCCTGTCCTAGGGAAGCGGCACGCTGGCGCGCGAACCAGCCAGCCCGCAAAATCCAGCCCGCCTGGATGTGCCCCGGCCGCCCCGAGCGCTAGCTAAGCGAAGCCTCCGTGGCGAACAAGCCCTCCACCGGCGCTCCCGCTTCCTCGGGGCACACGAAGCACGTGCCCACGCCCGGTGCCGCGCCGTATTTTCCGTGGTAGTCGCTGCCGCCCGTCACGAAGAGGCCGTAGCGCCCGGCGAGCTCGAAGGCGAGCTCCCGGTCGCGCTCCGTGTGGTCGGGGTGGTACGCCTCGATGCCCAGAAGGCCCGCGCCCACAAGATCCGAGACGAGCGCCCAGGAATCGGTCTGCCCCGGGTGCGCGAGCACGGGCACGCCGCCCTGCTCGCGGATGGCGCGCACCGCGTCGATGGCGGACGGATAGGGGATGTCGCGGTTCGCCGGGCTCGCCCCCTTGAACCAGCAGGCATAGCAGAACTGGTAGTCCGGGTCGGTGTAGGGACGGTGCGTGAGCGTCTCCATGACGTGCTGCTTGTAGACGCCGGTGCTCTCCCCCGCCGTGGCCACGACCTCATCGAGCGAGAGGTGCTTGCCCGAGAACTCGATGCCCTGGCGCTGGAGCACCCACGCCTGCCAGAGCGTGTTCGCCGTGCGCGCCGTGAGCGTGGGCGCGACGAGCCGCTCCACCGGGTCCGAGCCATCCTTGGTCGCGCTCAGGCCGAAGGCCAGGATGTGCACCTTGCGCCCCGTCGCCATGTCGCGCGCGGACACCTCGACGCCCGCGAGCACGGGGAAGCTCAGCTCTCGCGCCCGTTCGCGCACGTACGAGAGGCGCGCGAGCGAATCGTGGTCGGTTATGGCGATGCGCGTGACGCCGACGGCGCGCGCCTCGGCGATGAGCTCGTCGACCGTGCGCGAGCCGTCCGAGAAGACGGAGTGCATGTGCAGGTCCCACGAGCCGACCACCGAGCGGCCGCTCACGGGATGCGGCGCCTCGTAGCGCGGCGACAAGCGCTTGACCGCCTGCTGCGCGGTGCGCACGGCGCTGCGCGCGGCGGTATCCGTCGCCTCGACCGTAGTCTGCCGCACCAGGTCGCGGAGCGCCCGGTCGGTCGCCTTGCGGATGGCGCGCCCGGCCTTCGCCTGCTCGGCGGCCTCCTTCTTCAAGGCGCGCTTCTCGGCCTTCCGCGCGGCCTTGGCCTTCGCCTTGCCGGCCTTATCCGCCTTGGCTGCCTTGCTCGGCTTGGCTGCCTTGTCCGCCTTCGCGGCCTTCGCCGCCCGATCCGCCTTGCCGCTCAACGCCGCGCGCTTCTTCTCATCCGATTTCGCCATGCTGCCCCCTCGCCGACGGCTTTCTGCTTCGTGAGGTGCTTATACCCGCTCCGGGCGACATCGCGCCCCGAGGCGGCCGGCAAGCGCCCGGCGCACCTCACCCGGAGAACAGGGCGGTGGCGTTCTCCCAGGCAGCGCGCATGATAGCAGCGGGCTCCTCGCCCGTGCGCTCGCTGCGGTCCTGCGCGAGGGCGGTAGCGGTGAAGACGATGAGCGCCGGCTCGCACTCGATGCCGCGCAGGGGCTCGGGCGCCATGTAGGGGCAGTCGGTCTCGAAGAGGATGCGGTCGAGCGGGCACGCCGCGAAGGCCTCGCGGATGTCGGTGTTGCGCTTGAACGTCGCGGCTCCGCCAAACGCGATGCGGCAACCGAGCTCCACGAAGCGCTCCATGGTGGCGCGATCCTCGGTGAAGCAATGGAGCACGCAGCCCGCCGCGGGGATGCCCACCTCGCTCAGGACGCGGTACGCATCCGCGTGCGCCGCGCGCGCCTCGTCGGCGCCGTCGTTGCGCACGTGCAGCTCGACGGGCACGTTGCGCGCGCAGGCGAGCGCGAGCTGCTGCTCGAAGCAGGCGATCTGCACGTCGTGCGGGGCAGCCTCGATGTTGTCGTCCGCGTCGAAATGGTAGTCGAGGCCGATCTCGCCCACGCCCGCGCAACGGGGGTCGGCGAGCGCCTGCTCGACCGCGGTGAGCGTCTCGTCCGAGAAGGCGGGGGCGCCATAAGGGTGGACGCCCGCAAGATACGAGACGTCGGGCAGCTCGCGCGCCGGCATGCCGGCATCGGCCGTCTGCCTGCCATTCTGTAAGCCTATGGCGGAACTCCTCGAGCGACATCTCGTCCGCGATAGGATCGAAGAGCGTCACGAGGCGGCGGACGCCCGCGCGACCGGCGCGCACGAGCACCTCGGCCGGGTCTTTCGACCAAAAGCACGTGAGGTGGGCGTGCGTGTCGAAGAGCGGCGCGGGCACGTCGGGCACCGCGTATGCCTTGTCACCGCGCTTCGTGTGCTTGACGAACGCGAGCGGTTCCTGCGCCCCCAGCGGCTCCTGCTGCTCCGGGCTCATCGGGCACCCTCCCCCGCCTCGGCAAGCGCGGCCGCAAGGCGCACGAAGTCCTCGACCGAGAGCGTCTCGGCGCGCGCGGTGGGCGCGATGCCCGTCTCATCGAAAGCGGCATCGAGCGCCTGCTTGGCGAAGCCGTTCTCGCTCATGGAATTGCGGATGGTCTTGCGGCGCTGGGCGAACGCGGCGTCCACGACGCGCGCCACCTCCGCGGGATCGATGCCGTCCCCGGCGACGCTCGCGGCCACGCAGGGCGTCTCGCCCGGCGCATAGCGGTCGAGCCGCACCACGGCGGAGTCCACGTGCGGGGCGGGCATGAAGCAGCGCGGCGGCACCTCGAAGCGGCCCGTCACCCGTGCTTGCAGGGCGAGCTTCACGGTGTAGGCGCCGTAATCCTTCGAGCCCGGGTGTGCGGCGATGCGGTCGGCGACCTCCTTCTGCACCATCACGACGGCGCACTCGAGGGCGGGCATGCGCTCGAAGAAGTCGAGAATGATGGTCGCTGCCACGTTGTAGGGCAGGTTCGCGATGAGGTGCGTGGGCGCACCTCCCGCCGCCTCCTCGATGCGCTCGACCGGCACGCGCAGGGCGTCGCCCATGATATAGGTGAAGTTCGCGTGGTCCGCGGCGTGCGCGAAAAGCACGGGTTCGAGCGCGGAGTCCATCTCGATGGACACGACGCCCGCCGCCTCCTGCACGAGCGCGAGCGTGAGCGTGCCGATGCCCGGCCCCACCTCGAGCACGCGCTCCGCGCCCGTGAGCTCAGCGAGCTCGCAGATGCGCTCGATCACGTGGTTGTCGATGAGGAAGTTCTGGCCGAAGCGGTGCTTGGTGGCCAGGCCGAACTCGTCGAACAGCTCGCGCGTGGCGGTGAGGTTGGCAAGCGGGGACGTGGTCACGGTCTTCTCCCGATGGTAGGGACGGCCCCGCCGCGCTGCGATGGAGCCGTCAGATCACAACATATGAACGCTTCAGGAAACCTTGCAGCGAGCGCCTAGTCCACCAGGCGCGGGAAGAGCGGCTCGCCCTTCTCGACCGGCGCGCCGCCCGCGAGGCCGCCCCAAGCGCAGGCGGCGGCAAGGTCGGCCGTCGGCGCGGGATCAAGCGAGAGGCGACGGCGCACCTCGGCGGAGATGCGCGGCATGAACGGGTCGTAGAGCTCGCTCGCGATGCGGATGACCTCGAGCAGGTTCCAGATCACGCTCGCGAGCTCGTCCACCTTCTCGGGATCCTTCGCGAGCGCCCACGGCGCCATGTCCTCGATGTAGTGATTCGCGGCGGAGACGATTTTGAGCACCTCGGCCGTCGCGCCGCTGTAATCCATGGTCTCCATGCACGCGGCGTAGCGCTCGAAGATGCCGTCGCAGGCGTCGCGCAGCGGGCTCGGCTCATCGAAGCTCGCGGGGCGCGCGGGCGCGCACCCATCGAAGTACTTCATGCTCATGTTGAGCGTGCGGGAGACGAGGTTACCCCAGCTATTGGCCAGGTCGGCGTTGTAGACCTGGCGCATGCGGCCCCAGCTGATGGGCGAGTCCGCGCCATGCGTCACGTCGCTCATGAAGTAGTAGCGGTACGCCTCCACGCCCAGAAGGTCGATGACCTCCTCCGGCGCGATGGCGTTGCCGCGGCTCTTGCTCATCTTCTCGACCTTGCCGGTCTCCTCGTTGCGCACGGTGAGGAAGCCGTGGACGAAGACCTTCTCCGGCAGGGGCAGGCCCGCGGCCATGAGAAGCGCCGGCCAGATGACGCAGTGGAAGCGGATGATGTCCTTGCCCACGACGTGGCACTGCGCCGGCCAGCGGTACGCGAGGGTCTCGGCCGCCTCCTCGCCCTCCGCGCCGTACCCGACGGCGGAGAGGTAGTTGATGAGCGCGTCGACCCACACGTAGGCGACGTGCTTCTCGTCGAACGGGAACGGCACGCCCCAGTCGAACGTGGAGCGGCTAATGGAGAGGTCCTTGAGGCCGCCCTTCACGAAGGAGATCACCTCGTTGCGACGCGTCTCGGGCTGGATGAAGTCCGGGTGCGCCTCGTAGAAATCGAGGAGCGGCTGCTCGAAGGCGGAGAGCTTGAAGAACCAGCTCTCCTCCTGGATGCGCTCGAGCGGGCGGTCGCAATCCGGGCAGAGCGGGTGCTCCGGGTCGGCCGGAGCCTCGCCGGCGGCGACGCGCTCCTCCTCGTGGTGGCGCACCTGCGTCTCGGTGAAGTACGTCTCGTCCGGGCGGCAGTACCAGCCGTCGTAGGCATCCTTGTAGATGTAGCCACGGTCGAGGAGCGCCTTCAGGAACTTCTGGACAGCCGCGATGTGGCGCGGCTGCGTGGTGCGGATGAAGTCGTCGTTGGAGATCTCGAGCGTCTCCCACAGGTCGCGGAAGGCGGGCTCCATAGAGTCGCACCACGCCTGCGGGGTATCGAAGCCGTTCTTCTCGGCCGCCTCGGCCACCTTCTCGCCGTGCTCGTCCATGCCGGTGAGGAACTTGACGTCATACCCGCAGGCACGGCGGAAGCGCGCCTGGACGTCGGCGAGAATCGTGCAGTACGCCGTGCCCAGGTGCGGCTTGGCGTTCACGTAGTAGATGGGGGTGGTGATGTAATACGAGGGCTTCGTGTGCTCCATGCTGGGAATCTCCTTGCGTGGTCGTGGCATCTAGGGTGATAGTTTACCGCATGGCGCGGGGATTCGTCGCGTGCGGGGCGCAGCACGGCGCCGCTCAAAATGATAAAAAGCAGACAGGCTGGTTTTTATCATTTGGCAAGCCGGGCCACCTCAGGCGTCCTGTGACTCGAGGACGAGGGCGTAGACCTCGCGGCGACGACGGGAATAGCGCTGGGAGAGGCGCTTCGCGATGGCGGAGGCGGGCTCGCCGGCAGCGAGGGCATCCGCGATGTCGCCACGCAGGGCGGCGTCGGCATCCATAGCCTCGTCCGATGCCCCTGCGGCTGCCGCAGCTGACGCGCCGGCTGCAAGCGCCTCGAGCTCGTCCGCGGCGGGCGGCGCCACCACGAGCACGATCTCACCCTTCACCTGATCGCGCGCCGCGACGTCGGCGAAGAGCTCGGGCGCGGGCAGGCGGAGCACCTCCTCGTGGAGCTTCGTGAGCTCGCGGCAGAGCGCGGCCTCGCGCGACGGGAACACGGCGGCGACGGTCTCGAGCGTCGCGGCGATGCGGTGCGGGGATTCGTAGAAGATGAGCGCCCCGGGCACCGCGACGAGCTGCCGCAGCCGCCGCTCGCGTTCGCCCGCCCGGCGCGGCAGGAATCCCTCAAAGAAGAAGTGGTCGCACGGGATGCCCGACGCCACGAGCGCGGTCGCGCAGGCCACGGGGCCGGGCACGACCTCCACGGCGACCCCCGCCGCGCGCGCGACCTCCACGAGCACCTGCCCGGGATCGGAGATGCCCGGCATGCCGGCGTCCGACGCGTACGCGAGCACCTCGCCCGCCTGCATGCGCTCGACCAGTCCCGCCGCACGGGCGGCGATCACGTTCTCATCGCAGCGCACGAGCGGCTTCTCGACGCCGATGTGCGCGAGCAGCTTCCCGGTGACGCGCGTGTCCTCGCAGCACACGGCGTCGGCGCGCCGAAACGCCTCCGCCGCGCGCGGGCTCAGATCTCCCAGGTTCCCGATGGGCGTGCCCACCACGATGAGCCCGCCCTGCTCCACTACACTCGCCACGGCTTCCCCGCTAGTCGAGCATGCCGCGCTCGAGCGTGCCGAGCGCGACGCGCGCATCCCATGCCGCGATGCGCTTCTCGGTCTTCCACGTTTGGAAGAACCAGCCGCGCGCCTTCGCGAACGAGGCCATCTGGCTCGCGATGAACACGCGCTCGAACGCGGCGCGCCCCTCCGGCGTGATCGACGTGTTGGTGAAGACCGCGGCGCCCGACCATTCGCCCACGATCGCCGGGAAGCCGGAGACATGCGCCTCGTCGATGAGCCGGCGGTTGCGCGCGATGGCATGGGAGAGGCCGCTCGGCGTGGTGATGTCGAGCGCCATATCGTCGCGATAGTGATAGAGATGGATGTCCATGCAGACGTTGCGGTACTTGCCGCCGCTCATGAAGCGCTTCCAAGCCTTGGGGTGGCCAGAGGCGGAGAACACGACCATCTTGGTCTCGGGCATGTGCAGGCGCACGATCTCGTAGGCATCGCGGTAGAAATTGCGCAGGTAGTGACTCGGGATGCCGTTCGAGGTGCGGAAGAGCCCGGCGCGCACGCTCATGATGGGCGTATCGAGCAGCTCGATGCCGATGAGCTCAGCGCGCATGCCGTAGCGGGTCGCCAGCTGATCGAGGACGGAGAGCGCGATGTGCCGGCCGTTCGTCGAGGAATGCCAGTCGGCGGTGGACTCCGGCGTGCTGCGCGAGTTGTTCGAATCACCCTGGCCGCCGGGAACCGTCGCGAGATCGAGCAGGACGCGCATGTCGTACTTCCGCGCCCACTCGAACGCGCGGTCGATGTAGTCGACGGCGGGGATGTACACCTCGGACTCGCCTTGGGAACCGAAGGTGTACCACGGTACCGGCAAGCGGACGGCGTTGAGCCCGATCGCTGCCATGCGCCGGAAATCGTTCTCGGTGATGAACGTCTCGTAGTGCTGGCGGATGCGCTCGTTGTACGCGACGGAGCCCATGGCGGTCTGGAGCTCCACCTCGTTCGTCGCGCCGGTTGCAGCGAACAGCGAGGGCGTTACCCATGGCTCGGGGATGAACCAGCCCGCCAGGTTGACTCCGCGGATCCTTTCCATCATGTCCTCTTTTCCGCCCTGGAGACGCGCTCCCGCATGGCTTCGTCGTTCGCGTTGACCTTTGAGTATACCGTCTCGTTCCCACTTTATCGGATATTCGAGCTTTTTGCCTTGACGGGCACGTTCAATTTGGTATAGTTATCAAGCTGTTAAACGCAGCCCTGGTCAGATAGCTCAGTTGGTAGAGCAGAGGACTGAAAATCCTCGTGTCGGGGGTTCGACTCCCTCTCTGACCACCATAGAAATCGCAGATAGGCGGCCTTCGTGGTCGCCTATTTTTTTGACTGCTCGGGCAAGACGGTCGCGCTAGGGCATCGAAAACCGCTCGAGCACCGACGCCGCGCCGCGGTGCGAGCTCATGTGCCATGGATCCACCGCCCGATGCACCGCGAGCACCTCCCCCGTCTTGGAGAGGAACGCGATGTCGAGCGCGCGGTACATGAAGCACGTATGGACCGCATGGCAGCGGGGAAACCCCATCACCACCTCCTCCCCTGGGGCATCCGCCGCCCCATATGAGCGCGGGATCATCCCGGCGAGCCGGGCGAACGGCGCCTCGGCCACCACGAGGCACGCGGGCTCCCATCCCAGCATCCGCAGGGCGCGCCTGAAGCCATACGGGTCGAGCGCGCACCGCGCTGTCGTTTCTGCATCCATGCTGAACCCCCTCACCTCACATCACGACCCCCGGTCGCCACGGATCGACGACGACCTCGCGGACGTGCTCAAGCGCGACCGGCGCGCCCATGTCGACGCCGGCGATGGAAAACCTGCTCGGCCACGGCTCATAGCGCATGACGCAGCGATACGTCCGCTGGCCGCCAACGAGGGTGAAGACCGAGCCGCCGCCGTCCCCGTCCTCGAGGCACGTCACCTCGATATCGACGTCATAGGAACCCATCGCGTCGGCAAGGGCGCCGGCCACGTCATCGGAGACCGCCGACGCCGCATCGCCGAACCCGCTGGGAGCGACGGCATGGGCGAGCACGATGTCGGGAGCGATGCGGTCGAAGCGCGCGGATGCCGCAAGGAAGACCATGATGTTGTAGGTGATGAGCGCGAGCACGATGAGTACCGGCACCACGACCGCCATCTCGACCGTCGCCTGCGCCCGCTCCTCGAGCAGGCCACCGCCGAGCACCCACACGCGGCGTGACCTCCCGCCTGAGTCCTCACCCGTCATGCTCATCCACCTCCCCCGACGATGCCCACCACGTCCCCCACGCGCACCGTGAGCGGAATCGTGACCCCGCCCGGCAGGGGAATCTCCGCGATGGTGATGGTCGTATCGAGCAGGCGCTCGCCCGCGTCGTATTGGAGCGCCTCGAGGAGCGCCGCCGGATCCGTGGAGCCCACGGGCAGCGACCGCAGCAGCTCCTGGGTATCGGAGAGCCCGGGCACGTCGGCATGGGCAAGCACGTTGGCACTATCGGTGAGCACGGGCTTCATCGAGCTCAGGTCGACGGGCTCGAACCCCAGGGCGCTCACCGCGCTGTCGATGCGATCCCCCATCCAGGTCGCGAGCGGGTCCAGGCCGAACATCGAAAGCCCTCCGAGCAGGTCATCCATGAGCTGCGAGAGCCCATCGGCCACATCGCCGTACGCGATGAGCAGCTTTCCCCACAGCCCCATCACGTCGTCGATGAGCCCCACGGCGCCGCCCCCGCCCGTCCGTGATGCGAGCGACGAGAAGAACGAGGCGAGGACGTTGCTCTCATCGGTCGCCTCGTCGGGTGCGAGCACCGCCGCGGAGATGGCTCCCCGCACCTCGCCCTCCGGCTGGGCGGCGAAGGAGGTCGAGAGCGCCTCGGGTGTTTCCGTCGCGCTCGAGACCACAACCGCGACCACGCCGTATCTCCCCGGCGGCGCGATATGCGGCCGGTGGGCGGCAAGCGTCTCGAGCGCCGCGTCGAAGGCGTCGGCCGCGTCCTCGCTCGCGCCGCGCGCTTCGCGCTCGAGCTCGATCTCCCGCCCGCGGCACGCGGCGTAGTCCTCGAGCGCGAGCGTGAACTCCCGGAGGTGGTATTCGTATCCGTTGTCGATGGAGGTGGAGGCAGCGGGGACCCTGCCCACGTCGCCGATGCCGAACGCGCAGGTCGGGCACTCCTTGATGCGGCCCGCCTCGACGTCCGCAAGCGATCCCATGCCGGCAGACGCCCCGGTCGCGCCCGGACATTCCAAGGAGTAGTGAAGCGTCCTTCCCCTCGATTCCTGGGTCGTCGGCCACGCGGCATCGGTATAGAGCGTCGTGTTCCGCGCCTCATCGGTGTTCTTCGGAAGCAGCGGAACCGAGACGGTCACGCCGGTTTCCGTCTCGATCACCGCCGCCGTGGCGAACTGCTCGGACGCATATGCGTAGAACGCCTTGCGGGCAGCGGAATCCGCCGCCGCCTCGGCGCCGCTCCCCTCGGGAGCCTCGTGTGCATAGCGCCACGCGTAGTACGCGCGCGTGCGGTCGAGCGCGACGTTCGGATCCCAGGTCAAGCTCGAAGCGTAATCGGGGTTTTCGGCCGCCGAGATGCCGGATAGGCTGCCCGCGCGCTCCTGCATGTTGCGACCATCCCTGCCGCAGTCGGCGAGCCAGGCCGCCTCCTTCGCGCGTGCGGTCTCCTCCTGCGCCTCGGCGAGCTTGTCTGCCGCTATCTCGAGCTCGCCCGAGGTCGCCTCGAGCTCATCGGTCGCAACCTCGTTGCCTTCGAGCGCGGGAAACTCCGAAGCGGAGGCCGTGGGAACAGCGAGCGCCGTCCCCGTGTACGAGGTCGCCTCGCCCGACTGCGCGGAGCACGTGCGCGTCCCGTTCGCCGCCACGAGAAACGGCAGGGACGATTCGAGCGTCTGAAGGCCGCGCGAGGCAGACGCCGCGAAGTCGTTCCGTGCGTCGAGCATGCGGATTCCCGCGTCGATCGTCTGCGGGGCGAGCGCGTTGACCCCGGGGATGAGGAGACCGACGAGTCCGACGCCCGTCACGCAGATCCCCGCCAGTCCCATGCTGAGCACGGCGGCATCGAGCACCGTCGCCGTCGTATGGTACGACGAGACCACGTTCGCGCCCGCGAGCGCCGTCGCGTCGGCGCTCACCTGGACATCCCCTGAACGCGACATGCTCCAGATGCCGCTCGCGATCGCGAACAGCAGCGAGAGCGTCACGAGGATCGACACGGCGGCCGCCAGGCTCGTGTACGCCCCCTCCTCGATGAACAGGTCAATCCCACCGCGCGATCCATGTTTCGTAGCTTCCCTCGAGCCATTCCGGTCGGCCTGCATAGCTCACCTCCACGCGCATCTCGACATCTCCCCATCCGTTCGTCTCCCCCAGCGCGCCCGCGAACGCCCCGAGGATGGGCAGCGGGGTGACCGCGCCCGAAATCGCCACGCTCACCTGCCCCTCGCCCGCATCGGATGCGCTCAGCTCGATGTCCCATGCCTGCGGGCCTCCCGCATGGAAGATCGAGAGGTCGGGGACGGCCGCGAGGCGCCGCAGCGCGAACGCTTCGCAGCCATCCTGTGCCTCATCGCCCGCGGTGATCATGAGCCGCGCCGTCTCGCTCGCCGCCGCCTCCATCACCGAGCGCGTGTACAGCATACACAGCGGCTGCAAGGCGAGCAGGAGCACCGTGAGAAACGCTGGGAGCAGCAGGGCTGCCTCGACCGTCGCCTGCGCCCGGTCCTCGCGCGCGAGCGCACCCATCGTCCTCGCCATGACCCACACCCCCTCACGCACGCTCAAAACAAGGCGATGTCGAGCACGCCCAACCCATCGAGCCCGTGCGAGCAGGCATCTTCCACCAGCCGCGCGAGCGCGCCCTGCTCCCCCGCGCGCCAGAGCAGGGCGATTCCCGAGATGAGCGCCATGAGCGCGAACAGGGTCAAGGCGTATTCGAGCGTCGCCTGGGCGCGCTCCTCTCGGGTGAGGTGCCACAGGGCGCTCACGGTTCGTGCCGGCGCTCCCCCGCGGACGCGCCGCCTATCCGAGCTCTCCAGCGCGCGTTGCCCGCATGCACGCATACGCATCAACCTCCTTGCGCCTCATCGCGAGCCCGTGCCCTCTGGGGCGGACGACGCGCTCATGCGCGCGATCCGCGCCGTCGATGAGACGTCGCCTTCCTCGGCTGCCACGACGATGACATCGACCCACCCTTCCGCGTTGAGGACGATGCCGCCCCATGCGTTGCCCTTCAAATCCAGGTAGCCGCTCGTCATGAGCTGGCACCCGGGTGTGGCGCGGTATGCGCGGAGCACATCTGAGGCGAGCTCGTCGATGGGCTCGTCGGCCGTCCACGCGCACGACGCATCTCCCTGCACATCCGCTGCCGCGGAGCGTTCGAGCACGCTCAAGAACGTGCTCACATCGACCGCGTCGGCATCCAGCTCGTCTGCGGGCGCATCGGTAGCCGCGCCTGCGCTTCCTGCTTCCGGATTGTCCTCCGCCTCCCCCGCAGCGCTCGGCGCATCGGCGCCTTCTGCAGCACGGGACGAACCCGCCTGCGTCTGCAAAGCCGGCTCCGCCTGATCGGGGGCAAGCTCGTCGATCGCCCCAGAGAACAACCCTGCGCCCAACACGAGCGCGCACGCCGCCGCGAGCACGCAGAGCATGGGGGCGAGCCAGCGCCCGCGCAGGCGCTCCCGCCCCCGCGTCGCCTTCGAGCCGGCCGGCTCGCCCGCCCCGCGCGCATCGCCATCCGTCACAGGCTGTTGATGCCGCTGGAGATAGCGTCCCATAGCTCGCTCACCTTGTCACGGAAGGCGATGATCGCCAAGATCGCGATGACCACGAGCACGCCCACGAGGATCGCGTACTCGGTCGTTCCCTGGCCGCTCTCCTCCCGGGCAAGCGACCGTACCCCGCGCAATCCGCGCGATACCCCGCAGGCCACCTTGCTGACGAACCCGTGCAGTACCCGCTTCTCCATACGAACCTCCTTACACCATGCCGCTCGCCGCGAGCAGCGGACCCACGATGGAAAGCAACAACGCCGGCAGGATGAGCGTCCCGGTCGGGATGAGCAGTTTGACGGGCGCGCGTTCGATCTCGCGCTCGACGTGCGCCCGATGCGCCGCCCGTATCTCGCGCCCCTGCGCGGCAAGCGTCTCGGATAGCGGCGAGCCCAGGCTGAGCGCCTGGTCGACCGCGATGCCGAACGATTCCAGCGACCGCTCGCCGAGGTCGCGCGCCACGCCTTCCAGCTCCTCCCCGCGCGGCGCGATGCCCATCTGCCACGACAGCCGCGCCCGCTCCATGCGCTTGGCAAGCGCGCTGGAGCGATGGGAACAGAAGAGCTCCAGGGCGGCATCGAACGACAGCCGGGCGGAGAGCCCGAGGCGCACGACGTCGATCATCTCCGCGATCTGGCCGAGCGATGTCTCCTGCTCCGCCGTCCCGCGGTGCGGCTTCATACGTGCGCGCATCAAGCGGCGCATGCGTGCATACGAGCGCTCCGCTCCCGCAAGGCCGCGGCGCAGCACTGAGGCAACCCACAGGCGATCGCCCGTGCTCAACCCGGTCAGCAGCCAGCACGTCCATGCCGCGAGCATCCCGGCAACACCTACACCCATGCCGCATCACCCCACATCGATGCGCATGATGCGCCGGATGATGACCCACGCGCAGGCATCGAGCACCAGCGCCACGGCCACGCAGCCCGCACCAACCGGCGTGGCGAGACCGTTTCGAAAGTCGACCGAGACCGCCGCGAGCGCGCCGATCATGGCGATGGGCATCAAGGCGACGAGGCGGGCCGACATGCGCGCCTGGGATGTCTTCACGTCCAGCTGGCGCATGAGGGCGATGCGCTCGCCCGCCATCTCCGCCGCCTCCGCCAAGAGCCCCCGAAGCGGTGCGCCGGTGCGCTGCGAGACCTTGAGGGCGAGCGATACGAGCCCGAGCCCGGGAGCGGGAAGGCGGGCGAGCAGGTCGTCCAGCGCGTCGGATGCAGGGACGCCGCAATCGACAGCGCATGCCACGCGGAGGAACTCGCTGCGAACCGGCTCCTCGGCATGGCTCCCCACGAAGCGCATGCCCTGCGCGAGCGTGTGACCCGAGCCGAGCGCGATCGCGAGGGCCGCGAACGCTTCGGGCATCGCCGAGGCGATGCGCTGGCGCTCCTCGCGCGCCCGCCGTGCCGCGCGAACCGCCAAGGCGATCGCGATAGCGGCGGCACCCGCAGCGAACCCCAAGATTCCGCCGAGCACGAGCGCACCCACCATACCGCCCAGACAGAGCGCGGCGACGAGCATGCCCCGCTGCAGCTCCGCTTCTGCG
>OLNN01001751.1_pt1 | contig 16980 bp, 20 predicted proteins | sample 1672141 | NCBI WGS metagenome assembly OLNN01 (sample SAMEA3136652, study PRJEB25190) | human gut metagenome | biome: human gut; feature: human-associated habitat; material: faeces | place: Austria | collected 2013 | reverse complement strand
CCTTGACCCCACGAGCCTTTGAAAAGGCTCGACCCAAACTTTCATTGCCAGAAAACTGTGCCGTTTCAGCATTTACCGTTTCAGGGTTTTGGTGTTGCTGACTGCACTGGTGCTGTCCCCCTTATAGGCATAGATCCGGTAGGAATAGGATTTCCCCTTCTTCACCGTCTTGTCCGTATAGGTCAGGGTGCTGTTTTTGCTGATGGTTTTCACCTTGCTCCAGCTGCCGCTGCCGGTTTTCCGGTAGATATAGTAGCCGGCGGCCTTGCTGTTCCGGCTCCAGGTCAGCTTTAGCGCGCTCCCGGACTTTTTCAGACTCTTCACCGTCACAGCAGTGAGCCGCACCAGGGTCTTTTCATCGGAGGGTACTCCCTCACCCAGCTTAGTGCAGGCCACCACATCATAGGTATAGCTGACGCCGTTTTTGCTCTTTACCGCTGTGTCGGTGTAGGAAACAGTGCTGTCACTGAGGGTTTTCAGGCAGGTACGCTCTCCGTCCGAGCCCGTGTGGTAGACCCGATAGGAGGTGGCGCCGGTGACCTTGTTCCAAGTGATCTTGATGCCCGAGCTGGTGTTGCTGGCAGTCACCTTACCGGGCGCGGTCAGCCGAGTCTGCTGTATCTTATTGGAGGAGGACGCCGTGATCAGCTCACCGGAGTACGCCTTGACACAGTAAGTATACGTGGTGCCGGACTTGCTCTTCACCTCGGTGTCGGTATACTTGGTCGTGGAGCCGCTGGTGATCGTCTCGATCAGACTGTAACTGCCGCTGCCCTTCTTGCGATAGATCCGGTACCCGGTGGCATTGCTGACCTTGGACCAGGTCAAACGCAGGCCGCTAGCGGTGTTGGCCACCTCCTTCAGCGTTGTGGCCTTCAACGACGGCTGTTCCGTCTCCGACGACGGGGTCACCGACCAGGGATTTTGCAGTGCATCGGTGACGCTGGCCCGGACCATGTTCAGATCCAGCGGGGAGACGGCATAGGTGCCGGTGGGCCGATAGCTGATCTCGTTCACGTCAATCCCCAGGGTAGCGGCCCAGGTCATGGCGGCGATGTAGCGACCCAACCCATAGCTCAGGTGGACGCCGTCCCGGTTGAGCCGGTCCCCGGCATAGCTGCTCCGGGCGTTTTGAATGGCGGTGCCGCTGGGGACATAGAAGGAGAACAGATCGCTGTCCACCACGACCTTCTGCGCGGTGTCCACAATGGCCTGATACATGGTGTCCTGGTTGCTGTGGTAGTAGGTCTCATAGTTGCTGCGGAAGCTGTTGTTGCTGATGTCATCCTTGGCATAGGCCCAGGTCACCTGCCAGCCGAATTTCAGCTTTTGGGCTGATATTGTACCCCACTTTTTCCGATATTTGGACTGCATTTTGTCCGTTAACAGCTCCATATAAGTGGTCCGCTGACTGGTCACCCTTACCTTGGCAGTGGAAGCTTCATACGCCTCACTTTCAGCGGCGGTGATGGTCACCGTAGCCGTACCGCTGCCGGTGAGGGTGACGGTGCCCTCATCATCCACCTGGGCCACCTTGGTATTGGAGGACTCATAGGACAGATCGGTAGGTGCCGCCGCGTTCAGGGAAAAGGTCGCTCCCTCGCCCGATTCCGCCACATTACAGGTGATGGGCGCCTTCCCCTTCTCCTGAGACACCGCACTGGTCTCCGGCTCCGGCTCCACGTCGGAGCCAGCCGCCTGCTGACCGGAAAAGCTGACAGCGCGCGACTTGTCCGTGGTCGTGGTCCCGCTGGTGGTGCAGGTCCAGGTGGTCCGGTAGTAGCTCTCGGGGACACCGGAGAGTCCGCTGGCCTGCTGGAGGGTGATCACATCCCACTGCTCGTCCTCCAACGCATCGGTAATGGAGTAGTCTGACTTTTTCCCCCAGGCGCCTCCATTCTCCTCCGATATCTTGTAATAGGTATAGGCCTTTTCCCCGGCCTCCAGGTTGTTCCAGTGGGTTTTCAGGTCACAGCTGCTCTTATAGAGGTTGCCAATGACCACATCATAGCCAGCGCTGTCCGCCATCTGGTAGAGGTACTGGAGTCCGTCTACGCTGAAGCTGTTGCCCACCGCCAGGATGTGCAGGGTCTTATCCTTGCTGAAGAGAGAGAGGCCGACCTCGCTGCCCGTCTCCGCCGCCTGCGCTCTGGGCGGAATCAGCGCGAAGGACAGGGGCAACGCCAGCAGCAGAGCAATCCCTTTTCTAACAGTTCGGTTCATAGCGATACATCCGCCCTTTCTCAATCGTTCTGAGGTTATTCCCAATTATTATACTCCAATCCAACCTATCAAATCAAGGCGCCTTCGAACCAATTCTCCCTTGACAAGCCCTTTTCCCGCTGATATACTATAAAGGCCGCTTTGACTGGGTCCCTAAGGTGAGGTATGCCCTGAGGTCAGGGCCATCGGCCCCAACACCCACGAGAGCGAGCCCGTTTTTAAGGAAAGAGGTGCAATCCCATGACCGCAATTATCAAGACCGGCGGCAAGCAGTACAAGGTAGCAGAGGGCGAATTCCTGTTCGTCGAGAAGCTCCCCGCTCAGGCCGGTGACATTGTGACCTTCGATGAGGTGCTGGCCGTCATCGACGGCGAGACCGCTACCTTCGGCGCTCCCTTGGTGGAGGGTGCTAAGGTCCAGGCCATTGTCGACAAGAATGGCAAGGGCAAGAAGATCCGTATCTTTAAGTACAAGCCCAAGAAGGGTTACCGGAAACGCCAGGGCCATCGTCAGCCCTATACCAAGGTCGTCATTGACAAGATCATCACCGCGTAAGCAAAAATGACCACCGTCACGTTTCATATGGAAGGCGACCGGATCGTCGGCTTTGACGTCCGGGGCCACAGCGGCTACGCCGAGGAGGATTCCGACATCGTCTGCGCCGCCGTCTCCAGCGCCGTCAACCTGGTGAACGCCACCGTCAACGACGTGCTGGGCCTGGCCGCCGCCGTGCGGACCGATCCCGCCACGGCCTGGCTCTCCTTCCATCTGCCCGGCGGACTCTCGGTCACCGATGAGGCCACCTGCCAGAACCTGCTGGCCGGAATGATGGTCTACTTCTCCGAGCTCCACCAGGTCTATCCCCAATACTTCCAAGTGGTCGATGACTCCCCCGACGAACCGGGGTCCGAGTCCCTGTGACGGCCACCCCCTGACTTCACCAAAACGGAGGTGTAACCCCTATGCTGATTTCCATCCAGTTCTTCGCTCACAAGAAGGGCGTCGGCTCCACCCGTAACGGCCGTGACTCCGAGTCCAAGCGTCTGGGCGTCAAGCGCGGCGACGGTCAGTTCGTGCTGGCCGGCAACATCCTGGTCCGTCAGCGCGGCACCAAGATCCATCCCGGCACCAACGTGGGCAAGGGCAAGGACGATACGCTGTTCGCTCTGAAGGACGGCACCGTCAAGTTTGAGCGGATGGGCAAGGACCGCAAAAAGGTCTCCATCGTGGAGATCCCCCAGTAATCATTGCCACCATTGCGCCCCGAACGCCGCTGTTCGGGGCGTTTTTTCACACCGCGCCCGGCAAAAGGAGTATGAATTGCAGACAACGGTTCAAGATACCAGCAGGACGCTGGAAACCCGGCGGCTGATCCTCCGGCCCATCGCGGAATCGGATCTGGAGGACCTGTACGCCTTCCACAGCCAGCCCAATGTGGGTCCTGCCGCCGGCTGGAAGCCCCACGAGAGCCGGCAGGAGACGCTGGAAATTCTCCGGACCCTCTTCATCGGTCAGCCCGGCATGTTCGGCATCGTCTGGCGGGCGTCCGGCCAGATGATCGGTGAGATCGGCCTGACCGGCGATGCCAAGCGGGAGTATCCCGCCGCACGGATGCTGGGCTACGCCATCCGGGAGGAGTTCTGGAATCGGGGCATTGTCACCGAGGCCGCCCGGGCTGTGGTGGACTACGGCTTCCGCCAGCTGGATCTGGCGCTGATCTCCGCCTACTGCTACCCGGACAATCACGCCAGCCGCCGGGTGCTGGAGAAGTGCGGATTCCACTACGAGGGTACGCTGGCCCTCTGCGAACAGCGCTATGACGGCGCTGTTCTGGACAACGAATGCTACTCCCTCGGCGCCGCCGAGTGGAGCCACTGACTGACGGAGCGTGCGCTTTTTCCGCGCTCCATTCAAAGGAGGTTTTCTTCCCTATGGCAGCTCCCTTTGTAGATACCGCGAGGATCACCGTCCGGGCCGGCAATGGCGGCAACGGTGCGGTGGCCTTTCACCGGGAAAAATATATCGCCAACGGCGGTCCCGACGGCGGTGACGGCGGCAAGGGCGGCAGTATCGTCCTGGTGCCCGACCGCAACCTGTCCACCCTGATGGACTTCCGTTACAAGCGGAAATACGTGGCGGAAAACGGCGCCGACGGCTCCGGCAGCCGCCGCACCGGTAAGGACGGCAAGGATCTCATCATCCGGGTCCCCGAGGGCACCGTGGTCCGGGATCCCGAGTCCGGCCAGATCATTCAGGATATGTCCGGCTGTGACCGGTACGTGCTGGCCCGTGGCGGTCGCGGCGGCTGGGGCAACCAGCACTTCGCCACTCCCACCCGGCAGGCACCCCGGTTCGCCAAGGCCGGTCTGCCCGGCCAGGCCATGGAGGTCATTCTGGAGCTGAAGCTGCTGGCCGACGTGGGCCTGGTGGGCTTCCCCAACGTGGGCAAGAGCACCCTGCTCAGCGTGGTCAGCAAGGCCCATCCCAAGATCGCCAACTACCACTTCACCACCCTGATGCCCAACCTGGGCGTGGTCTACGTGGACGAGGGCTCCAGCTTCGTCATGGCAGACATCCCCGGCATCATCGAGGGTGCCAGCGGCGGTGCGGGCCTGGGCTACGACTTCCTGCGGCACATCGACCGGTGCCGGCTGCTGGTCCACCTGGTGGACGTTTCGGGCAGTGAGGGCCGGGACCCTGTGGAGGACTTCGACACCATCAACGCCGAGCTGAAGGAGTACTCGCCCGAGCTAGCCCAGCGCCCCATGATCGTCTGCGGCAACAAGGCCGATCTGCTCTTCGACCGGGCGCCTGCCGAGGCCCTGAAGGCCCATGTGGAAGCGCTGGGCTATCCCTATCTGGAGCTCTCCGCCGCCACCCATCAGGGCGTCAAGCCGCTGATCCACGAGATCGCCAACCGGCTGGCCGCTCTGCCGCCGGTGAAGGTCTATGAGCCCGACTACGTGCCTAAGCGCCCCGAGATCGACACCTCCGGCGAGGTCTCCATCGAGGTGGACGATCACCACTGGTTCGTGGACGCGCCCTGGCTGGAGCACCTGCTGGCCTGCACCAATCTGGACGACTTCGAGTCCCGGAACTGGTTCGACAAACAGCTGCGCGAGTCCGGCCTCTTCGACAAGATGGAGGCCATGGGCGTTCAGGATGGGGACACCGTGGTCCTGTACGACCTGCAATTTGAGTATCAGAAGTGAGTATGATGAGACAACCATCCGCCCTGTTGGTGATCGACCTGGAGCGCGGCTTTTTGGACGCAGACTCCCCTCTGTGCATCCGCCAGGCTGCGGCCACCCTGCCCGCCTGCGGTCGGGTGATCGCCCACGCCCGCGCAACCGGCATCCCGGTGTTTTTCGTCACCCGGACCTATCGCGCCAATGGCAGTGACGTGGAAAACACCCGGTATCCGGGCTGGTTCGCCGGTGGAAAGCCGCTGGCTCCGGGCAGTTCCGGTCCCGGCTCCATTGAGACGCCGCCGGAGGTCACACCCCAGCCCGGCGACTACACGATCGTCAAACCCCGGTTCTCCGCCTTCTTCCAGACCGAGCTGGACCTGATTCTCCGCCGGCTGGGCGTCCGCACCCTCTATCTGGCCGGAACCACCACCCCCAACTGCATCCGCACCACCTGCTACGACGGGATCTCCCTGGACTACAACGTGGCGGTGCTCACCGACTGCTGCTCCTCCAACGACAAGGACATTCAACAGTCCAACCTGCGGGATATGGCCAACATCGGCGCCTGCCTGCTGACCAGTGCGGATTTTCTCGCCGGTCACGAGCCTCCCGATCTGGCCGCTCAGGTCCGGGAACAGGTGCTGGCCGACGCCACGCCGCCGGAGCCCTAAAAATATGAAAACGCCCTGGAAAGAGTCTTGCTCTCCAGGGCGTCTTTTTACGATTCCGCGTGCTCGCTGAACTCGATTTTCACAAAGCTCTTGCCGCTCTCGTCGGCCAGCTCCACCCAGAACATGCCCGGTTCCTGCCGGACTCTGGGATACACCTTGTCCCGATACCGGGCGGACTTGGCGTACTCCACCCGCAGCCGCTTGAGCTGGAAGCCCTGCGGCAGGTACTCCAGGGCAAAGCGGACGTACCACACGTTGTTCATGTGGTGGTTGGCGTCCACCGCGTAGTGGGGCACCGTAAAACTGGGCCGGTCCTCCATGCCCTCGGGCAGCTCCACCCGCCGCTCCATGGGCGGCATGTCCAGCCGGGGATTGGTGGCGTACTTCTCCAGCTGCTCCTTCTTCATCCGGACCGGGAACTGCTTGTCCATCTGCATGAGAATCCACACCGTGTCCGCCCGGATACAGGTCTCCCCACGGCTGTTCTCAAGGAGAAAATTTCGATGGGCAAAGACCCGGTCAAAGCCATGGGCCCAGGTGGAGAGCCGGACAGTGTCCAGGAAATCACAGGGCCGGTCAAAGTAGACGTTCCAGCTGTTGATCACCCAGGCCAGATTCTCCGCCTTCAACACATCGGGACCGCTTCCCGCTTCCACCGTGTGGAACATGGCGCAGTTCTGGAGCAGGTCCAGCGCGCTGGCCGGATTCAGCTTCCAGTTCTCGTCCACGTGGCTCATGGCGATCCGCCGTTCATAGCTGTAAATCATAGATTTTTGCTCACTTCCTCACTTACACATTGAACCGGAACAAAATAATGTCGCCGTCCTGGACCACATACTCCTTGCCCTCGCTGCGCATGAGACCCTTTTCCCGGGCCACCTTCTCGCTGCCGCAGGCCACCATGTCATCGTAGGCGATCACCTCAGCCCGGATGAAGCCCCGCTCGAAGTCGGAGTGGATTTTGCCCGCCGCCTGGGGCGCCTTGGTGCCTCGGGTGATGGTCCAGGCCCGGCACTCGTCCTCGCCGGAGGTCAGGAAGGAGATCAGACCCAGCAGGGTGTAGCTGGCCTTGATCAGCCGGTCCAGACCGGATTCGGAAATGCCCATCTCCTCCATGAACATGGCCTTCTCCTCTTCCTCCATCTGGGACAGCTCTTCCTCCAGCCGGGCGCAGACCGGAATCACCTGGGCGCCCTCCTTGTCCGCCAGCTCCTTCACCTGCTGGTAGTAGGGATTGCCCGCGTAGTCGCCGCCAAAGGTGTCCTCGTCCAGGTTGGCCGCGTAGATGATGGGCTTCATACTCAGCAGGTCGCTGGTGGCGATCAGCTCCCGCTCGTCCGGCTCGCACTGGTAGCTGCGGACACTGCCGCCATTGTTCAGGTGCTCCCGGAGACCGGTGAACACCTCCACTTCCCGCAGGAACTTCTTGTCGCCCTTGCTGGCCTTCTTGGCCTTCTCAATCCGGCGGTCCACCATCTCCAGGTCCGCCATAATCAGCTCCAGGTCGATGATACCAATGTCCCGGATGGGGTCGGTGCTCCCCTCCACGTGGATGACGTTCTCGTCATCAAAGCAGCGCACCACATGGACAATGGCCTCGGTGCCCCGGATATTGGAGAGGAACTTGTTGCCCAGACCCTCGCCGTGGCTGGCGCCCTTGACCAGGCCGGCGATGTCCACAAACTCGATGACCGCCGGAGTGGTCTTCTTGGGGTGGTACAGCTCGGTGAGCCAGTCCAGCCGGGCGTCGGGCACCGCCACCGTGCCCACGTTGGGTTCGATGGTGCAGAAGGGATAGTTGGCGCACTCCGCGCCGGCTTTGGTGATGGCGTTGAAAAGGGTGCTCTTGCCCACGTTGGGCAGACCCACGATACCTAATTTCATATGTTACAACATCCTTTCGCCCCATTTGGGCGTCATTTCTTGACACCAGTATAATGGTACCGCGGGCAAAAGGCAAGCCGTCCCTTTCATTTTACCCGCCCACAATCGCCGCTAAACCAGCTCCGGTTCCAGTTGACGTAGGGCCCCGGCGGCTGGTATAATAAGCTGTTCCATCCGAAATCCCAGAAGGGAGCCATTCCGCTATGAAGCGTTTTATCCAGGATATTATGAAATATCGCCGCTATATGGTCTACTCCGCCAGGGCTCAGCTGAAAAATGAGGTGGCCGGTTCCTTTCTGAACTGGCTGTGGTGGATTCTGGACCCGCTGCTGTTTATGCTGGTGTACACCTTCGTGTACAGCATCGTCTTCGGACGAAGTCAGGACTACCTGTGCGCCTTTATCTTTCTGGGGTACAGCTCCTGGGAGTTCTTCAACCGGTCGGTGAAGCAGAGCGTCAAGCTGGTGAAAAAGTACAAGTCGGTGCTGTCCAAGGTGTACCTGCCCAAGTTTATTTTGATCCTCTCGTCCATGATGGTCAACGGATTCAAAATGCTCATCTCCTTCGGCATCGTCATCATCACCATGCTGCTCTATCAGATCCCGCCCAGCCCAACCATGCTGTGGGTGTTCCCATTCCTGCTGCTGCTGTTTCTGCTGACCTTCGGCCTCAGCTGCTGGCTGCTCCACTTCGGCGTCTTTTTCGAGGACCTGGCCAACATCGTCAACGTGGTCCTGCGCCTGCTGTTCTACATGTCCGGCATCTTCTACAACCCGGAGCGCCAGCTGACGGGAATTGTCCGCTACTGTATGGTTCGGCTCAACCCCACCTGCTACATCATCACCCAGCTGCGCAATACCCTCCTCTACGCCCAGCAGCCCCTGTGGCACTGGCTGATCCTCTGGACCGTGGTGGGCCTGATCATCTCCGCCTGCGGTGTGGCCCTGATCTACCGGTATGAACGCCGCTACGTGAAAACCATCTAACTGTCATTTCGATCAAATGCAGGCATTTGATCGAGTAGCTAAAGTGTTTTTTCCGAGGCACATGTCCCCGGAAAAAACGAATCACATTTTATTCCGTCCTCTTCGACGACGGAACTCTGCGAGGCCGCTTCTACGCAAAGTTTACCTGACACCAGAGCCTGTCCCCTTCCGGACAGGCTTTTTTCTCATCCCGCCCTTGACAACCGCCGCCCAAACTGGTATAGTATTTCAGTAAAACAAAGCAGGATGGTATCCCTTCCTCACCTCCCGTGCCCGTGCGCGGTGGTTGATAGCCCGCAGTTCCCTCGCCTCCGGTGCGGGTCTGCCCTGTCGCGGATGCCGTTCTGGTATCCGTTTTTTCAATCTGTTTTGGAGGTGTTTCGGTATTAGCAAAATGGCGCATCAGATCAACGAGGACATCCGGGACAAAGAAGTACGCCTGGTCTCCTCCGATGGTCAGCAGCTAGGGATCATGTCCTCCCGCGACGCACTGTCCGTGGCGGCCAAAGCAGGACTGGACCTGGTCAAAATCTCTCCCAAGGCTACCCCCCCCGTCTGCAAGGTGATGGACTACGGCAAGTTCCGCTTCGAGCAGTCCAAGCGGGAGAAGGAAGCCAAAAAGAATCAGCATGTCGTGGAGATCAAAGAAATTCGCATGTCCCCGGGCATCGACATTGGGGACCTCAATACAAAGCTCCGCAATGCCGCCAAGTTCCTGGCGGCCGGCAACCGGGTGAAGGTGACTGTGCGTTTCCGCGGCCGCCAGATGGCCCACACCAGCATTGGTGAGGACCTGCTGAAGAGATTTGCGGAAAGCTGCGCTGAGTTCGCCACCGTGGACCGCACCCCCAAGCTGGAGGGCCGGCACATGACCATGATGCTCTCCCCCAAGGTCTCCAAGGATCCCAAAAAGGATTCTCCCAAAAAATAAACGCGGCGGATCCCTCCGCCTGACGAAAGGAGCTCCCATCTATGCCTAAGATGAAAACGCACAGCGGTGCGAAAAAGAGATTTAAGCTCAGCAAAACCGGTAAAGTGAAGCGCGCTCACGCTTACGCCAGCCACATTCTGACCAAGAAGACCACCAAGCGGAAGAGAGGTCTCCGCAAGGGCGTATACGCGGATGAGACCAATGCACCCACCATCCGCAAGATGATCCCTTACAAATAATCGGAATAGGAGGCTACTGAAATGGCAAGAGTCAAACGCGCAATGATGACGCGCAAGAGAAGAAATAAAGTTCTGAAGATGGCCAAGGGCTACTGGGGCTCCAAGAGCAAGCACTACAAGATGGCCAATCAGGCCATGATGAAGTCCCTGACCTACGCTTACACCGGCCGCCGGCTGAAAAAGCGTGACTTCCGCCGCCTGTGGATCACCAGAATCAGCGCCGCCTGCAAGCAGTGCGGTATGAACTACTCCACCTTCATGCACGGCCTCAAGCTGGCCAACGTGGAGATCGACCGCAAGATGCTCGCCGAGCTGGCCGTCAACGACAAGGCCGCTTTCACCCAGCTCACCGAGCTGGCCAAGAGCAAGCTGGCCTGAAAAACTGCCTTTCAAAACACCGCAACCGTTTGAGTTGCGGTGTTTTCTTCTGTTCACAAACATTTCATCGAAACTGCCCTTGATTTCCCCTCTAAAAGACGGTAAAATGTTCTATAATTCCAGTAAGCACACGGTGTTTTTTCAACTGGACAGAGGTACAGGCCGCTCCCGCCCTCCGGCGGTAGAGCACGGCCTGTCCATTCCCTTTGACGATGCAGCCGAGGGACCGCTCCCGGACGGGATGCCGGCGCCCGCCGATACCATGAGAAATGAGGCACTTTCACTATGGATCATATTAAAAACAGAGGTATCATCACCGGCCCGCTGAAGGGCCTGCTTCCCCGAAAGAAATCCTACACTCCGCCGGAGTCCTTCCCCACCTACCGGACCCTGCGGGAGCTGATCGAATACAAGGCCATCCACCGTCCCAATGACATCGCCTTTCAGTATCTGAAGGGCCGTCAGGAGGTGATCACCCACACCTACGGTGAGTTCTACCGGCAGGTCACCTATCTGGGCACCTACATGCTCAAGCGGGGCATTCGCGGCCGCAAGATCGCCCTGGTGGGCGAGAACTCCTATCAGTGGCTCCTCTGCTTCTTCGCCATCATCACCAGCGGCAACATCGCCGTCCTGGTCTCCAAGGACGCCACCCCGGCGGAGGCCTCCACCCTGATCTTCCAGAGCCAGGCGGATGTGGTGGTCACCTCGGCCAAGTACACTTATGAACAGGAACTGCTGGAGCAGAAGCTGCTGAAATCCAAGTACTGCTTCAGTATGCGGGATCTGGACGACTGGATGGAAAAGGGCCGGCGGTTCTATGAGAAGGGGCGGGGCCTGTATGAGAAGGTGGAACTGGATCCGGACCAGATGTGCGTGATCTTCTTCACTTCCGGCACCTCCGGCACCAGTAAGGGCGTGATGCTCTCCCACACCAACATCCTCGCCAACGTCAACGACGCCGCTCAGGTCTACCAACCCGAAGGCCCTACCCTGGCTATCCTGCCCTTTACCCACGCCTTCGGCCTGAACACCGGCGTATTGCTCATTATCCACTACGGCTATCCTGTCTTTATCAGCAATGGCCTGCCCTCCTTTATGCGGGAGATGACCATCGCAAAGCCCAATATTCTGTTCCTGGTCCCCCTGTTTATCGAAACCTTTTCCAACACCATCTGGCGCACCGCCGAAAAACAGGGCCAGGCCAAGACCCTGCGCATGGCCATGACTGCCAGCAACGCTCTGATGAAGGTGGGCGTGGACAAGCGGCAAAAATTCTTCTCCTCCATCCTGGAGAAGTTCGGCGGCAACCTCAAGTACATCATCTGCGGCGGCGCCGCTCTGGATCCCCGCTACATCAAGGAGTTCCGGACCATGGGCATCGACCTGATGCAGGGCTACGGCATCACCGAGTGCTCTCCCATCATCTCGGTCAACACCTCTCTGGACGGTTTCCGCGCTCCCGATGACAGCGTGGGCTGGACCTTCCCCAGCGTTGAGCTCAAGATTGACGATCCGGACAGCACCGGCCGCGGCGAAATCCTGGTCAAAGGCCCCGGTGTCATGCTGGGCTACTACAACGATCCCCACTCCACCGCCGATGCCTTCCGGGACGGCTGGTTCTGTACCGGTGACCTGGGCCGGATCAACAAGGACGGTTCCCTGACCATCACCGGCCGGAAGAAAAATCTGATCATCCTGTCCAACGGTGAAAACGTCTCCCCCGAGGAGATCGAGTACATGCTCGGCCAGATCCCCGAGATCGCCGAGGTGGTGGTGTACCCCGAGGGCAACCTGATGGTGGCTGAGATCTTCCCCACAGAAAATGACCTGTGTGACAACGATCTGAAGGCGGTCATTCAGGAGCGCATCAATGACTACAACGCCTCCCAGCCCTCTCACAAGCGGATCAACAAGGTGAAGATCCGCAAAAGTGAGTTTGAAAAGACCAACACCATGAAGATTAAGCGCTATAAGGTCGTGGAAAACAGCAAAAACGACTGATTCTACCGGATAAAAAGAGCGGGAAAGTTCACACTTTCCCGCTCTTTTGCATGGCAATAGACTGACGCGCTCAAAAGGTCAGCCGCATCTCGTACCAGACCGCGCCGCCGTGGACAGAGGGCGACCTGCCCCGATTGACAAAGCCCAGCTTGCCGTAGTAGTGGAGCAGTGCCTCCTTGCAGGTCAGTACCAGCCCCCGCCGGCCCTGAGCTCTGGCATCCTCGATGGCCCGGCGGAGCAGCCGCTCGGCACAGCCCTGTTTCCGGTAATCCGGCAGCGTGTTGACCCCAAAGATCATCTGCCAGGCGCCGTCCTCCCGGTGGAGCGAGGCGTCCTCAAACATCTCGTCCTGGAGACAGGCGTCATTGGTGACCATGCCGTCCACAAAGCTCACCAGCTTGTCTCCGTCAAAGAGAAGCCAGAAGTGGTCCGGGTAGACCGCCAGACGCTGCTCCAGCTCCGCCTGGGTGGCCGCCTCCGCCGGCGGGAAGCACTCCGCCTCTACCGCCGCGATCGCCTGCAAATCGGCCATGGCCGCCGTTCTGATCCGCATCTCACCCATCCCGCTCACCGCCGTCACAGCTCCTTTTCTCCCGCTCCCGGACCAGCCGAATCTGATTCTGCGCAAAGACCTCCTCCATGCCGTAGGGGATGTGGTCCATCTCCTCGGGCAGGTAGTCCAGCAGGGACAGCTTGGGCGGTTCGCCCTCCGGCTGGGGAATCGTGGGCTCCTTGGTGGCCACACAGCGGTTGATTTTGACTCCTTCCGCCACAAACCGGGCCTCATAGTCGGTCTGAATCACGTTGTCCCGCTCCCGGTGCAGGTCGTTGGTCACCTCACTGAGCCGGTAGCCGGTCCGGGTGAACTGGGTCAGCGAAAAGTCAAAGAGGGGCCGGTTGTCCGTCTTGAACTCGATACAGCCGCCGTCCTTCAGGAACTTCCGGTAGGACAGCAGAAACTTCTCATAGGTCAGCCGCCGCTTGGCGTGCTTCTTGCTGGGCCACGGGTCACAGAAGTTGATGTACATCCGATCCACCTCGCCGGGCGCGAACATCTCCTCCAGCCGGGCCGCGTCATCGCACACAAAGACCACGTTATGCAGCCCCCGGGCCATCACCTTCTCCATGGCCAGCAGCAGACAGTCCGGTACCCGCTCCACCGCCACAAAGAGCACCTCCGGATGGGCGGCGGCTGTCTCCACTGTGAAGGTGCCCTTCCCGCAGCCGATCTCCAGGTACAGCGGGCAATCCGGCGTCAGCCGCTCCCGCCACCGCCCCGGCATATCGTAGGGCTGCTTCTCCTGGATCGCCGCGCAGCGCTCCATCCGAGGGATCCGATTCTTCTTTCTTCGCATTCTCATAGCTGTTCATCCTCAAGCCTGTTTTTTCTTTTGCTCTTCATCATACCATATCAGTATGGCCCAGGGCAAGAATCCCCTTGAAAAATCCACACCAATCAGTTATAATAGGCTCTGGTCTTCGGCCGGGTGTTGCGCAGTTGGTAGCGCGCCTGCTTTGGGAGCAGGAGGCCGGGCGTTCGAGTCGCCCCACTCGGACCACTTTTTTGAAAACCGCCTTTTCAGGCGGTTTTTTCATCTACACCGGCATGCCCACGGCTGTTCCGATACAAAAAAATCGGTTCTCCCGTGGGATTTGTGGTACAATAGCACCATAGTTTTCGATTGGAGGGATGGTTATGGCCGATGTCATTGAATTAAGTGATTATACCGAACTGCCGGACCTGGACACGCTGAGCCGGGAGGAACTGCTGGACTACCTGAAATCCGTCCGGGCCCAGATCGACCAGTTGGACAGCCAGGAACCGAAGAATATGAACAGCGAGGCCTATGAGGACTGGGGGGACCGTCACGAGGCGCTGGAGGATCTGGCCGACGAAATTCAGGATCTTCTGGACGAGATGGGAGGTTCCTATGGCTGATTTTCCCTACTGCAAGCTGGAGATTTTCCTGCCGGAAACCCATCTGGCCCCGCTGCAAAAGGCGTTGCAGGAGGCAGACGCCGGGCACATCGGCCGTTATGACTGCTGTCTCTCCTACAGCCGCGTCACTGGCTGCTGGCGGCCGCTGGAGGGAACCACGCCCTATCTGGGCAGTATCGGTGAGATCAGCGCGGAGCCGGAGCTGAAGGTAGAGGTCACCTGCCGCACCGAACAGGTGGACGAGACTGTGGAGGCGGTCAAGCGGGTACATCCCTATGAGGAACCGGTGATCAACGTGATTCCTCTGTACCGCACCAGCTTTTGAGGTGATTGCTATGCCCAACATCATTGAAATTACGGACTTCGCGCAGCCCGAGCTGGATGTCTTTGCCCGGCTGACCGAGGCCCAGCTGCGCAACCGGCTGGAGCCGGAGAAAGGCGTCTTTATTGCGGAGAGCCCCAAGGTGATTGCCCGGGCGCTGGACGCCGGGTACGAGCCGGTCTCACTCCTGATGGAGCGCAAACACATCGACGGACAGGCCCGGGACATCATCGCCCGCTGCGGCGACACTCCCGTTTACACCGGCGACGGCGATCTGCTGGCCGGACTGACCGGCTATCAGCTGACCCGGGGCGTGCTGTGCGCCATGCGGCGTCCCAGGCTGCCCAGTGTGGAGGAGTTATGTGCCGGCGCACGGCGGGTGGCGGTGCTGGAGGGCATCGTGGACCCCACCAACGTGGGCGCTATCTTCCGCTCGGCTGCGGCGTTAAATATGGACGCCGTGCTGGTGACCCCCACCTGCTGCGACCCGCTGTACCGGCGCGCGGCCCGGGTCAGCATGGGCACCGTTTTTCAGATTCCCTGGACCCGCATCGGCAGTGCGCCTGGGGATTGGCCCCAACCGGGTATCGACCGCCTGCAGGCACTGGGGTTTCGCACCGCCGCTATGGCGCTGAGTGACACTGCCGTCAGCATCGCAGACCCCCGGCTCTGCGCTGAGGAAAAGCTGGCCATCGTACTGGGAACTGAGGGCGACGGCCTGGCCACTCACACCATCGCCAGCTGTGACTACACAGTCTGCATCCCCATGTCCCACGGCGTGGACTCGCTGAACGTGGCCGCCGCCAGCGCAGTGGCCTTCTGGCAGCTGGGCGCGCGGTAATCCCAGTCCATTACATCAAACAAGGCGAGCGCATCGCAGAGGATGCCTCGCCTTATTTTTCTTGCACACTATGGAATCAGCATCACCAGGGTACCCCCGACGATGAGCCCCAGTCCCAGGGCGGATTTGCGGGTCAGCTTCTCATGGAATACGATGTAGGAAAAGAGTACGGTGACCAGAATGCTCAGCTTGTCGATGGGCACGACCACGCTGGCCAGGCCGTCCTGGAGGGCCCTGTAATAGCACAGCCAGGATCCGCCGGTGGCAAGTCCCGACAGACAGATGAAGCCCAGTTCCTTGCGCGGGATGGCGCGCAGGGCATGCCGCTTTCCGGTGGCGAACACCATGACCCACGCCATCACCAGTACCACACCGGTGCGGATGGCGGTGCCCAGATTGGACTCTACCCCGGCAATGCCGACCTTACCCAGGATGGACGTGAGGCTGGCGAACACAGCGGAGCCCACTGCGTAGAGCAGCCAGCTCTTCCCGCCCGACTGCTGCGGCGCCGCATCCTTCTTCTCAATCATCAGAAAGGTGCCGGCGGCGATCACCACCACACCGATGGCTTTGGGCACGCTGATCTCCTCCCGCAGCAGGAGAAAGGCCAGCAAAATGGTGAGGGCAATGAAAACAGTGGCAATGGCGCTCACATGGCGGTAGAAAAAACGCAGCGGCCCTGCGGGGATAAACCGGTGCGACTCGGTGGTTTCCAAGGGGTAAATTTCCCCCGTGTCCGGGTCCACGTACGCGTATGGCAAACTGCTGTGCACATAGAGGGTTTTGCCGTCGTCAGAAACAACGTAATACTCCCCCGAGGCATCCTGGTCGGCAAAGTAGGGGGTGATATACTGGTAGTAAAGGGCGTCCCGGGCAACCGCCATGGAATAGCTCCCCAATAGGGCAAAACTGATACCGCCTAGGACGCAGAGCACCGTGGTGACGACCAAAGCGCACCGCAGGGAAATCTTTTTGTGCCAAGGGAGCCCCTGCTGGCTTTTTTTGCGTTTTTTCATTGCCATTTATATCCCACGCCCCAAACAGTGACGATCCGCTCCCCACAGCCGGCCGCGGAGAATTTTGCCCGGACCCGCCGGATGTGTTCCGCCACTACCGAGCTGTCGCCTTCGCTGTCGTATCCCCACACGGATTCATAGATCCGCTCCCGGTCGAACACCTGGGAGGGATGCATGGATAAAAGCTCTACAATATCGAATTCCTTTTTGGCCAGGTGGACCGGTTCCCCGTTTTGGTAAACGCACCGGGCACCGTAGTCGATGACCAGACCTTGGTCAAATTTCACCAGGGCTTGGCCCTGGCGGCGTTCTTCCCGGCGCAGGTGGGCCCCCCCCCGCGCTAAAAGCTCCTGGG
>OLNN01001736.1_pt1 | contig 17099 bp, 8 predicted proteins | sample 1672141 | NCBI WGS metagenome assembly OLNN01 (sample SAMEA3136652, study PRJEB25190) | human gut metagenome | biome: human gut; feature: human-associated habitat; material: faeces | place: Austria | collected 2013 | reverse complement strand
CCAAAATCGCTCCAACAACTTACCTATGCGCCCTCTTGCTTGGCTCTCTCCTAAAAAAACTTACTGCTTTTTTCAATTCTCTTCCTGTACAAGATGTTTGACAAACCTACATTGCGGAAAAAACGCGGGGATGGCAGTGGGTAGAAGCGATATTGACGATGCACATAGTTTTAGTGTCACTGGTGTATGATTCAACTAAGTCAAGACCACTGGCATAGTCAGTGGTTCACTCAATCAACACAAAAAGAGAGCCAACTGACGGATCAAAATTAGTTGGCTCTCTTTTTGTGGATCGTGAAACTTTTGCCAAATCGTTGCTGTGAGTCATTTCAAGAGTTAGCAAACCGCTTAACTGCGCGATTTTTTCAGTCTCTGAAATCACTCGAACTCAATGGTGGCCGGAGGCTTGGTGGTGTAGTCAAAGAGGACGCGGTTGACGTGCTTGACCTCGTTGACGATGCGGTTGGCGGCGGTGGTGATGGTCTCGGTGGGCAGGAGCGTGACTTCGGCGGTCATGAAGTCGGAGGTGGTGACGGCGCGCAGCGCGATGGCATAGTCGTAGGTGCGCTCGTCGCCCATAACGCCGACGCTCCGCATGTTGGTCAGCGCCGCAAAATACTGGCTCGGGTGCTGGGCAGCGGGCAGCTTGTCGACCTCCTCGCGCCAGATGGCGTCGGCGTCCTGCACGATGGCGACCTTCTCCGGCGTGATATCGCCGATGATGCGCACGGCGAGGCCGGGGCCGGGGAACGGCTGGCGGGCCACCAGATACTCCGGAAGGCCCAGCTCGCGGCCAGCCTGGCGGACTTCGTCCTTGAACAGGTCGCGCAGCGGCTCGACAATCTCCTTGAAGTCGACATAGTCGGGCAGGCCGCCGACGTTGTGGTGGCTCTTGATGGTGGCGGACTCGCCGCCGAGGCCGCTTTCGACCACGTCGGGATAGATGGTGCCCTGGGCCAGGAAGTCGACCGCGCCGATCTTTTTGGCTTCCTCCTCAAAGACGCGGATGAACTCTTCGCCAATGATCTTGCGCTTGCGCTCCGGTTCGGTCACACCGGCCAGCTTGTCATAGAAGCGGCGGCGGGCGTCCACACAGACGAAATTGATGTCAAAGCCGCCGCCTTCGCCAAAGACGCGGCAGACGTCCTCGCGCTCGTTCTTGCGCAGCAGGCCGTGGTCCACGAACACGCAGGTCAGCTGCTTGCCGACCGCCTTGGCCAGCATGGCCGCGCAGACGCTGGAATCGACGCCGCCGGACAGCGCGCACAAAACCTTGCCGCCGCCAATGCGCCCACGCAGGCTGCGGACAGAATTTTCGACAAAGGAGTCTATCTTCCAGCTGCCGCTGCAGCCGCAGACCTTGTAGACAAAGTTGTGCAGGATGCGGGTGCCGTTTTCGGTGTGCAGCACCTCGGGGTGGAACTGCACGCAGTACAGCCCGCGGGCCGTGTCCTGCGCGGCCGCCACCGGGCAGTTGGGCGTGTGCGCCATGATCTGGAAGCCGGGGGCCTGCTGTTCAATGTAATCGTTGTGGCTCATCCAGCAGACGTTGCGCGCGGGCAGGCCGTCAAACAGAGGGCTGGCGGTATCGAGGTCGACAAGCGTTTTGCCGTATTCCCGCTCCGGCGCTTTGCAGACCACGCCGCCCAGCATGTGCATCATGAGCTGGCTGCCGTAGCAGATACCCAACACCGGAACGCCCCAGGTGTAGATGGCCGGGTCGATGGTGGGCGAATCGGGCAGATAGGCGCTGTTGGGGCCGCCCGTGAAGATGATGCCCTTGGGGTTTTTGGCCTTGATCTTGGCAAGGTCGGTCTTGTAGGAATAAATTTCGCAATAGACGTTGCATTCGCGCACGCGGCGGGCGATCAGCTGGTTATACTGGCCGCCGAAGTCGAGAACGATGACGGTTTCCTGCTGCATGGAGCGCTCCTTTTTCTCAAATTGTGCAAACTTTTGTTTTTTTACATGGTTATTATACCATGCTGCGGGCAGAATCTCAACCAGTCCGGGGCGGTTCGCCGCCGGTCTGGCGCGCAAATTTTGGCCGACGGCATGGACGATACAAGCGCGGGACATTTCCATTTTGTACTATTTGTTTGAAATATTACAAATATAAACACACAAAAAGGCCCCTGCCATACGGCAGGGGCCGGAAAGCTTGTCCTTCTCAGGAAAGAGAATTACTTCTCGATCTTGGAGACGACGCCGGAGCCGACGGTGTGGCCGCCTTCGCGGATAGCGAAGCGCATGCCTTCTTCCATGGCAACCGGGGTGATCAGCTCAACATGCATATCGACGTTGTCGCCGGGCATGCACATCTCGGTGCCCTCGGGCAGGGTGATGATGCCGGTAACGTCGGTGGTGCGGAAGTAGAACTGAGGACGATAGTTGTTGAAGAACGGGGTGTGACGGCCGCCCTCTTCCTTCTTCAGGACATAGACATGGCCGTCGAAGGTGGTGTGGGGATGAACGGAGCCGGGAACAGCGATGACCTGGCCGCGCTCGATCTGGTCGCGGTCGATACCACGCAGCAGGGCGCCGATGTTGTCGCCGGCCTGAGCGAACTCCAGGCTCTTGCGGAACATTTCGAGGCCGGTGATGGTGGTGGTCAGCTTCTCTTCCTTCAGGCCGACGATTTCCATCTGGTCGCCGACATGGGCGGTGCCGCGCTCGACACGGCCGGTAGCGACGGTGCCGCGGCCGGAGATGGTCATGACGTCCTCAACGGGCATCAGGAAGGGCTTGTCAGCCGCACGGTCGGGAGTGGGGATATACTCGTCGACAGCGTTCATCAGCTCCCAGATGCAGGCATACTCGGGGGCGTTGGGATCGGTGGAGGTGCTCTCCAGAGCCTTCAGGGCGGAGCCACGGATGATCGGGGCGTTGTCGCCGTCGAAGTCCTGGCTGCTCAGCAGCTCACGGATCTCCATCTCGACCAGGTCGAGCAGCTCGTCGTCGTCGACCATGTCGCACTTGTTCATGAAGACAACGATCTTGGGCACGCCGACCTGACGGGCGAGCAGGATGTGCTCACGGGTCTGGGGCATCGGGCCGTCGGTGGCGGCCACGACCAGGATCGCGCCGTCCATCTGAGCAGCGCCGGTGATCATGTTCTTGATATAGTCGGCGTGGCCCGGGCAGTCAACGTGAGCGTAGTGACGCTTCTCGGTGTGGTACTCGACGTGAGCGGTGTTGATCGTGATGCCACGAGCCTTCTCTTCGGGGGCCTTGTCGATGCTGGAGTAATCCATGAAGTCCGCATCGCCCTTCAGGGCCAGGACCTTGGTGATGGCAGCCGTCAGAGTGGTCTTGCCGTGGTCAACGTGACCGATGGTACCAATGTTGACATGCTCCAAAGAGCGGTCAAATTTTTCCTTTTCAGCCATTGGAAGTATCCTCCTTTGTATAAGACATATAGATGCCTGTTATAAGGCTATCATACTAGATTGCGCGGAAAAAATCAAGCATAATTGCGTGATATCCTTCCGCCAGTGGACAAGTTTTGCGAAAATCAGCCCTTCGCGCGCTCGGTCATGATCTTGTCCGCGATATTCTTGGGCACCTGCTGGTAATCGGCAGGCTCCATGGAATACTGGCCGCGGCCCTGGGTCTTGCTGCGCAGGTCGGTCGCATAACCGAACATTTCGCTCAGCGGGACCTGCGCGGTGACGCGGGCGGTGCCGTCCTGGGACTCCTGGTTCTGGATCTGGCCGCGGCGGCTGTTCAGGTCGCCGATGACGTTGCCCATATACTCGTCCGGGACGATGACGTCGACCTTCATGATGGGTTCCATGATGATCGGGTCGCACTTCTTCATGGCTTCCTTGAAAGCCATGGAGCCGGCGATCGAGAACGCCATTTCGGAAGAGTCGACTTCGTGGTAAGAGCCGTCCCACAGGGTGACCTTGCAGTCCACGACCGGATAACCGGCCAGAACGCCGGCCTTCATCGCGCCCTGGATACCCTGATCGACCGCCGGGATATACTCCTTCGGGATCGCGCCGCCAACGATGCCGTTGACGAACTCGTAACCCTTGCCGGGGTTGGGCTCCAGCTTGATCTTGACATGACCGTACTGGCCCTTACCGCCGGACTGGCGGGCGTACTTGGTTTCCTGGTTGGCTTCCTTGCGGATGGTCTCACGGTAGGCGACCTGCGGGGCGCCTACGTTGGCTTCGACCTTGAACTCACGCAGCAGACGGTCGACGATGATCTCCAGATGGAGCTCGCCCATGCCGGCGATGATGGTCTGGCCGGTCTCTTCGTCGGTCCAGGTCTTGAAGGTCGGGTCCTCTTCCGCCAGCTTGGCCAGCGCGATGCCCATCTTCTCGGAACCGGCCTTGGTCTTGGGCTCGATGGCCACGCGGATGACCGGGTCGGGGAAGTTCATGCTCTCGAGAATGATCGGGTGCTTTTCATCGCACAGGGTATCGCCGGTGGTGGTGTTCTTCAGGCCGACAGCCGCAGCGATATCGCCCGCATAGACAGTCTCGATATCCTTACGGTTGTTGGCGTGCATCTGCAGGATGCGGCCGATACGCTCGTTCTGATCCTTGACCGAGTTGTAGACGGTGGTGCCGGCGTCCAGCGTGCCGGAGTAGACACGGAAGAAGCACAGCTTGCCGACATAGGGGTCGGTCATGATCTTGAACGCCAGCGCGGAGAACGGCTCTTCGTCGGAAGAGATACGCGCCTCTTCCTCGCCGGTCTCGGGGTTGGTGCCCTTGATGGCCTCGATGTCGGTCGGGGCGGGCATATAGTCGACGATGGCGTCCAGCAGCTTCTGCACGCCGCGGTTCTTATAGGAGGAACCGCAGACGACGGGCACGATCTCGTTGGAGATGGTGGCCTTGCGCAAGCCCGCCTTGATCTCTTCCTTGGTCAGCTCTTCGCCTTCCAGGTACTTCATCATGAGCTCTTCGTCGGTCTCCGCGACAGCTTCGATCAGCTTGTCGTGGTATTCCTGCGCCTGGGCCTTCATGTCCTCAGGGATCTCCTCGACGCGGACGTCGTTGCCCATGTCGTCATAGTAGACGTCAGCCTTCATGTCGATCAGGTCGACGATACCCTTGAAGGTATCCTCCTGACCGATGGGCAGCTGGATGGGCACGCCGTTGGCATGCAGGCGGTCGTGCAGCATCTGCACGCAGCGGAAGAAGTCGGCGCCCATGGTGTCCATCTTGTTGACGTAGACCATGCGGGGGACCTTGTACTCGTTGGCCTGACGCCAGACAGTCTCGCTCTGGGGTTCGACACCGCCCTTGGCGGCCAGAACGGTGACAGAACCGTCCAGCACGCGCAGGGAACGCTGAACTTCAACGGTGAAGTCGACGTGGCCCGGGGTGTCGATGATGTTGATGCGGTGGCGGTTCTTTTTGAACTCCACAGGATCTTTCTGGGTCTCGGTATGGCTCCAGTAGCAGGTGGTAGCGGCGGAGGTGATGGTGATACCACGCTCCTGCTCCTGCTCCATCCAGTCCATCGTAGCAGCGCCGTCATGCACTTCGCCGATCTTGTGGTTGATGCCGGTGTAGTACAGGATACGCTCGGTGGTGGTGGTCTTGCCTGCGTCGATGTGCGCCATGATACCGATATTTCTGGTCATTTGCAGAGAAACGTCTCTCGGCGTTGCCATGGCTTTAACCTCCTAGGTTAATGGGGATCAATAACGGTAGTGGGCGAAAGCCTTGTTGGCCTCGGCCATCTTGTGGGTGTCCTCGCGCTTCTTGACCGCGCCGCCAACGTTGTTGGTGGCGTCGATGATCTCGGCAGCCAGACGCTGCGACATCGTCTTTTCGTTGCGGCTGCGGCTGTACTGGGTCAGCCAGCGCAGGCCGAGGGTCTCGCGGCGAGCGGGGCTGACCTCCAGGGGGACCTGGTAGGTGGAGCCGCCGACGCGGCGGGCCTTGACTTCGAGGCTGGGCATGATGTTTTCCATCGCCTTCTCGAACATCTCAAGCGGATCGTTGCCGGTCTTTTCCTTCACGATGTCGAACGCATCGTAAACGATCTTCTGCGCAACGCCTTTCTTGCCATCCAGCATGATCGAGTTGACCAGGCGGGTGACGATCTTGGAATTGTAGATAGGATCAGCCAGAACTTCGCGCTTAGCGACATTACCTCTTCTGGGCATCTTTCTTCCCTCCTTCACATACATGATATCATCGGTACTCGAAAGTTTAAGAAACTCCCGTCATGCCACAAAAGGGTCAGCCGACCTTTTTATGGCGAAAAGATGTTTCCTTACTTCTTGGCACCGGCCTTGGGGCGCTTCGCGCCGTACTTGCTGCGAGCCTGGTTACGGTTCGCAACGCCCTGGGTATCCAGGGTACCGCGGATGATGTGGTAACGCACACCGGGCAGGTCCTTGACACGGCCGCCGCGGATCAGAACGACGCTGTGCTCTTGCAGGTTATGGCCGATACCAGGAATGTACGAGGTGACCTCGATACCATTCGTGAGGCGGACACGGGCAACTTTACGCAGAGCAGAGTTCGGCTTCTTGGGGGTCATGGTACGCACAGCAGTGCAGACGCCGCGCTTCTGCGGGCTGTTCAGAGTGGTGTACTGCTTCTTCTGGGAGTTGTAGCTTCTCTGAAGAGCGGGCGCGGTGCTCTTGTGGACCAGGACCTCACGGCCTTTGCGCACGAGCTGGTTAAAAGTAGGCATTTCTTTTCTCCTTTCATCAGTATTTTTTGTGCGGACTTTCGCGGTTTTGGCAGCCGAATGGCCGCACTATCCCCTTTAGTCACGCAATAGTTATTGTAAGGCAAAGGGCCCGGAATGTCAAGCCTGTTTTTGAAAAAAGCGTGTAAAATCAGCGGCCGAGCGCGGCGGCGCAGGTTTCGGCGTCGTCCAGCAGGCGCGCGAACTTGCCAAGCGCCGCCTCGATGGGCGCGGGGGTGGCCAGGTCGACGCCCGCGTGGCGCAGCTCGTCGAGCGGATAGGCGCTGCCGCCCATCGAGAGGAATTCAAGGTAGCGGCGCACGGCCGGTTCGCCTTCGCTGCGGATTGCTTCGGACAGGGCCACGGCGGTCGAGTAGCCGGTGGCGTATTTGTAGACATAGAACGGGCGGTAGAAATGCGGGATGCGCGCCCATTCGAGCGCGTACTCCGCATCCTGTGCGAGGTCGGGGCCGAAATAGTCCCGCACAAGGCCGCCGTACAAACTGTTCAGCGCCGCCGGGCTCAGCGCTTCGCCGCGCTCGCGCATGGCGTGGGCGTCGCGCTCGAATTCGGCAAACATGGTCTGGCGGAAGACGGTGCCCTTGAAGTTTTCCAGGTACTGGTTGAGCAGAGCCAGGCGTGCGGCGGGGTCGCGCTCGTTTTCAAGCAGCTGCTCGATCATCAGGTTCTCGTTGACGGTGGAGGCCACCTCGGCCACAAACAGCGTATAGTTTGCGTACTGCGGCGGCTGGCTGCGGTTGGCCAGCAGGCTGTGCATGCTGTGGCCCATCTCGTGCGCGAGCGTGGAGACGCTGTCCAGCGTGCCGGTGAAGTTCATGAGGATATAGGGCTCGGAATCGTAGGTGCCGGTGGAGTACGCGCCGCCGCTCTTGCCCTTGTTGGGGTAGACGTCCACCCAGCGCTGTGCCAGGCCGCGGCGGACCTCGGCGCAGTAGTCCGCGCCAAGCGGGGCGACGGCCGCGAGCACCATCTGCTGCGCCTGCTCATAGGTATAGCGGGCGGTGCTCTGACCGGTCAGCGGGGCGTAGACGTCATAGTAGTGCAGCTCCTCCAGGCCGAGCAGCCGCTTGCGCAGCGCCACATAGCGGTACATGACCGGCAGGTGGGCGCGCACGGTCGACACAAGGTTGTCGTAGACCGCCTCGGGGATGTTCTCCCCCGCCATCGCCATGGCGCGGGAGGACGGATAGTGCCGGGCCGCCGCTTCGGCCGTGGCCGCCTTGACCGCCCCGGCATAGGCGGCGGCAAAGGTGTTGATGTGCTGGCGGTAGCTCTTGTAGTAGCTGCGGAAGGAGTTTTCGCGCAGGGTCCGGTCGGGCGAGGTCTGCAGCAGGATGTAGTTGGAGCCTGTCACTTCGTGCCGCTCCCCTGCCGCGTCGGCCGCGGGCTCGAACACAAGGTCGGCGTCCTGCAGCGCGTCGGCGATCTCGGACGGCGCCCCGGCCACCTCGCTGAAGGAGGCGAGCAGCTTTTCTTCGGGCGCGGTGAGGGTGTGGGGTTTCTGGCGCAGCAGGTCCTGCAGTGCAAAGCGGTAGTCCGCCAGGCGCGCGTCCTCCGCCATGGCGCGCAGGGTGGCTTCGGGCAGGGCGAGCGTCTCCGGCTCGGCGAAGGAGAGCGCCGCCACGGCCGCGGCGTATTTGGCCGAGATGCGCGCGTACATGCTCTGGGCCGCCTCGGCGCGGGTGTCTTCGCTGTGGCGCATTGAAGCGTAGCAGTAAAGGTCGGACAGTTTGCGGGACAGCGCGGTGGACGCCTGCAGGTATTGCAGGATGACCGGCGCTTCGTTCAGGCGGCCCGCGAAAGCGGCGGCCGCGGCGATGCCGGCATCGATGCCGGCAAAAGCCTGTTCCCAGGCGGCGTCGTCCGCGAACAGGCGGGAGAGGTCCCAGGTAAAGCGGGGGTCCAGCTGGGAGCGGTCTTTTAGAGTTTCAGGCATGGGGATGCCTCCTTTTGGTTTGATCTGTGTAGAGTATTATACACCGGCCGGGCGGTTTAGACAAACGGGAAGCCGCAGAAAGTTTTGCCCCGGAGGGCGGGAAAGATGCGGCAACAGAAAAGGCGCCGCCTCGCGGGGAGGCGGCGCCGGGGAATGGATGCGGTTGTGCGGGATGCGGTCTTACTCAGCGTGGTCGTAGGCGGTGCCTTCGGCGTCGCGCGCCTGTTCGGTGCGGACGAGCTCCTCCTCGACTTCCGGCAGGCCGGTGCCGGCCGGGATCAGCTTGCCGATGATGACGTTCTCCTTGAGGCCGGACAGCGGGTCGGTCTTGCCCTTGATGGCGGCTTCGGTCAGCACGCGGGTGGTCTCCTGGAAGGAGGCGGCGGACAGGAAGCTGTCGGTGGCCAGGCTCGACTTGGTGATGCCAAGCAGCACCTGGCTGGCCTGCACGAGCTTGAGGTCAGTCTCGCCCGCGTCGATGCGGGCCTGGATGGCCTCGTTCTCGATCATGACGTCGCGGCGGTTGACAACGCTGCCGACGATGAAATCGCTGGAACCGGCGTCCTCGATGCGGACCTTGCGCATCATCTGGCGCACGATGACCTCGATGTGCTTGTCGTTGATCTCAACGCCCTGCAGGCGGTAGACCTTCTGGACTTCGCTGATGAGGTAGTTCTGCGTGGCGACGCGGCCCTTGACGGCGAGGATGTCCTGCGGGTAGGCGTGGCCTTCGGTGAGCAGGGCGCCCTTTTCGATCACATCGCCCTCCATGACCTTGAGACGCTGGCCGAAGGGGATGATGTAGCTCTTGGTGATGGGCGCGCCGTTGTCGTCGACGCCCAGGATCTCGACATGGCGGGTCTTCTTGGTGTCGTCGATGTGGACGGTACCGGCGATCTCCGCCATGATGGCCATGGCCTTGGGGCGGCGGCTCTCGAACAGTTCCTCGACGCGCGGCAGACCCTGGGTGATGTCTTCGGCCGAAGCGATACCGCCGGTGTGGAAGGTACGCATGGTCAGCTGGGTGCCGGGCTCGCCGATGGACTGCGCGGCGATGATGCCGACCGATTCGCCGACGTTGACGCACTGGCCGTTGGACATGTTGGAGCCGTAGCAGCGGGCGCACACGCCGACATGGGCGCGGCAGGTCATGACGCTGCGGATCTCGAGCTGGGTGATGCCCGCCTTCTCGATCTTTTCGGCGTCGAACATATCCATCATCTTGTCCTTGGAGACAAGCAGGTCGCCGGTGGCGGGGTCCACGACGTCGTGCAGCGGGTAGCGGCCGATCAGGCGCTCGGCAAAGCTCTCGATGGAGGCGTTGCCCTCGCTGATCTCGCTGACCATGATGCCCTCGGTGGCGTGGCAGTCTTCCTCACGGATGATGACCTCCTGCGAGACGTCGACAAGGCGGCGGGTCAGGTAGCCGGAGTCGGCGGTACGCAGAGCGGTGTCGGTCAAGCCCTTGCGGGCGCCACGGGAGGAGATGAAGTATTCGAGGATGTTGAGGCCCTCGCGGTAGTTCGCGCGGATAGGCATTTCCAGCGTTTTGCCGGCGGTGTTGGCCAGCAGGCCGCGCATGCCGGCCAGCTGCTTGATCTGGTCCATGGAGCCGCGGGCGCCAGAGTCGGACATCATATAGATGGGGTTGCGCTGGTGGTGGGCGCGCAGGTTGGTGGAAAGCGCGTCCGAGACTTCCTCGGTGGCTTCCTGCCAGACGGCGACGGTCTTCTTGTAGCGCTCCTCATCGGAGATCAGGCCGCGGTTGAAGTTCTTCATGACCTTCTCGATCTTGCGGTCGGCGGCGGCCAGGATATCGGCTTTCTCGTCCGGGATGATCGCGTCGGAGACGGCGACCGTGATGGCGGACAGAGTCGAATACTTGTAGCCCTGGGCCTTGATGGCGTCGAGCATGATCGCGCAGCGCTTGGTGCCGTGTTTGGTCAGGCAGCGGCTGATGATGTCGGGCAGCTTTTTCTTGGTGACCTGGAAGTCGACCTCGTAATCAAACTTGTGCACGGGGTCGGTGCGGTCGACATAGCCCAGATCCTGCGGGATCGGGGTGTTGAAGATGATCTTGCCGACGGTGGTATCGACAAGGGCGCTCTCCTCCACGCCGTTGAAGGTCATGGTGCGGCGCACCTTGATGGGCGCCTGCAGCGTGACGACGTGCTCGGCGTAGGCCATTAGGGCCTCGGCTTCGTCGCGGAAGACCTTGCCGTGGCCGGGGTCTTCGGGGTTGACCATGGTCAGGTAGTAGGAGCCGAGGATCATATCCTGCGTGGGCACCGTGACGGGTTCGCCGTCGGACGGCTTGAGCAGGTTGCCGGAGGCCAGCATCAGCATCTTGGCTTCGCGGCGGGCCTCGGTGGAAAGCGGCAGGTGCACGGCCATCTGGTCACCGTCGAAGTCGGCGTTGAAGGGGGTGCAGACCAGCGGGTGCAGCTTGATGGCGCGGCCTTCGACCAGCACCGGCTCAAACGCCTGGATGCCCAGGCGGTGCAGCGTGGGCGCGCGGTTGAGCAGCACCGGGTGACCCTTGATGACCGTTTCGAGGGAGTCCCACACCTCGGACGAGGCGCGTTCGACCTTCTTGCGGGCGGCCTTGATGTTGGAGGCGATGCCCTTTTCGACCAGGTCCTTCATGACGAAGGGCTTGAACAGCTCGAGGGCCATCTCCTTGGGCAGGCCGCACTGGTACATCTTGAGCTCGGGGCCGACAACGATGACCGAGCGGCCGGAGTAGTCGACGCGCTTGCCAAGCAGGTTCTGGCGGAAGCGGCCCTGCTTGCCCTTGAGCATGTCGGACAGGCTCTTGAGCGCGCGGTTGTTGGGGCCGGTGACAGGGCGGCCGCGGCGGCCGTTGTCGATCAGGGCGTCGACCGCTTCCTGCAGCATGCGCTTTTCATTGCGCACGATGATGTCCGGCGCGCCGAGCTCCAGCAGGCGCTTGAGGCGGTTGTTGCGGTTGATGACGCGGCGGTACAGGTCGTTGAGGTCGGAGGTGGCGAAGCGGCCGCCGTCCAGCTGGACCATGGGGCGGATATCCGGCGGGATGACCGGCACGACGGTGAGGATCATCCACTCCGGGCGCTGGCCGGACAGGCGGAACGCATCGACGCATTCGAGACGCTTGAGCAGGCGCACACGCTTCTGGCCGTTGGCCTTCTCGAGCTCCTCATGCAGCTCGTTGGAGAGCTGGTCCAGGTCGATTTCCGCCAGCAGCTTCTGGATCGCTTCGGCGCCCATGCCGGCTTCGAAGGTATCCTCGTACTTTTCGCGCATCTCCTTGTATTCGCGCTCGGTCAGCAGCTGCTTTTTCTCCAGCGGCGTAAAGCCGGGATCGGTGACGATATAGTTGGCAAAGTACAGCACCTTGTCCAGCTGGCGGGGGCCGATGTCCAGCATCAGGCCGATGCGGCTGGGGATGCCCTTGAAGTACCAGATGTGCGAGACCGGCGCGGCCAGCTCGATGTGGCCCATGCGCTCGCGGCGGACCTTGGCGCGGGTGACTTCAACGCCGCACTTGTCGCAGATCTTGCCCTTGTAGCGGATGCGCTTATACTTGCCGCAGTGGCATTCCCAGTCCTTGGTAGGTCCAAAAATGCGCTCGCAGAACAAACCGTCGCGCTCCGGCTTCAGGGTACGGTAGTTGATGGTTTCGGGTTTTTTGACCTCGCCGTAGCTCCAGGCACGGATCTGATCCGGGGAGGCAAGGCCGATCTTGATCGAATCGAACTCTTTATTATCCATTCAGCGAACCCTCTCATTCACTCAGGTGTGGCAGGCGGTCTGGTTTATTCAAACAGGTCGTCGCTGCCGCTCTCGATGCTGGCCAGGTCTTCCATGTCCGGCTCGACGTCCTCGTCGCTGTCGCCGTCAAAGGCGTCCTCGGCATCCTGAACGCTGTAGTCGTCCTGCAGCTCGCTTTCGAGCAGCACGTTCTCGCCGGGCATGTCGGAATTGTCAAAGCCGGTGTCTTCATCGTCATATTCCTGGCGGATGTCGACCTCGTTGCCTTCCTTATCCTGCACGACGATGTCGAGGCCCAGGCTCTGCAGTTCCTTGAGCATGACGCGGAAGCTTTCGGGGATGCCGGGCTTGGGGATGTCCTCGCCCTTGACGATGGCCTCGTAGGTCTTGACGCGGCCGACGACGTCGTCCGACTTGACGGTGAGGATCTCCTGCAGGGTGTAGGCGGCGCCGTAGGCTTCCAGCGCCCAGACTTCCATTTCGCCGAAGCGCTGGCCGCCGAACTGCGCCTTGCCGCCCAGAGGCTGCTGGGTCACGAGGCTGTAGGGGCCGGTGGAGCGGGCGTGGATCTTGTCGTCGACAAGATGATGCAGCTTGAGGTAGTACATATAGCCGACCGTGACCTTGGAGGGGAACTTTTCGCCGGTGCGGCCGTCGTAGACGGTGGTCTTGCCGTCGTCGGTCAGGTCGATCTTGCTGAAGTCGATGATGTGGCCCTTTTCGCCCATCAGGCGGTCGAGCTTGGTGGGATATTCGGGCGCGCTCTCGCCGTGCCACTTTTCGCGCGCATCGGCGAAGCAGTCGCGCAAATCGCTTTCGTGCGCGCCGTCAAAGACCGGGGTCTGGACCTTCCAGCCCAGCGCCTTGGCGACGTAGCCGAGGTTGACTTCCAGCACCTGACCGATGTTCATACGGGACGGAACGCCCAGGGGGTTCAGCACGATGTCCAGCGGGGTGCCGTCGGGCAGGAAGGGCATGTCCTCCTGCGGGAGGATGCGGGACACAACGCCCTTGTTGCCGTGGCGGCCGGCCATCTTGTCGCCGACGCTGATCTTGCGCTTCTGGGCGATGTAGACGCGCACGCACATGCGCACGCCGGGCTGCAGCTCGTCGCTGTTTTCGGGCGTGAACACCTTGACGTCGACGACGATGCCATACTCGCCGTGCGGCACGCGCAGCGAGGTATCGCGCACTTCGCGGGCTTTTTCGCCAAAGATGGCGCGCAGCAGGCGCTCCTCGGCGGTCAGCTCGGTCTCGCCCTTGGGCGTGACCTTGCCGACGAGGATGTCGCCGGTCTTGACCTCGGCGCCGATGCGGATGATGCCGCGCTCGTCGAGGTCCTTGAGCGAATCATCGGCCACGTTGGGGATGTCGCGGGTGATCTCTTCGGGTCCGAGCTTGGTCTCGCGGGCTTCGCTCTCGTATTCCTCAATGTGGATGGAGGTGTAGACGTCCTCGCGCACGAGCTTTTCGTTGAGCAGGACGGCGTCCTCGTAGTTGTAGCCTTCCCAGGTCATGAAGCCGACAAGGGCGTTCTTGCCCAGGCTGATCTCGCCGTTCTTGGTGGCGGGGCCGTCGGCAATGACGTCGCCGGCCTCGATGTGCTCGCCGATTTCGACAATCGGGCGCTGGTTGACGCAGGTGCCCTGGTTGGAGCGCATGAACTTGATGAGCTCATAGGTATCGGCAGAGCCGTCGGCGCAGCGGACGACGATCTTGTCGGCGTCGACCGCTTCGACAACGCCGCCGCGCGCGGCCAGCACGCAGACGCCGGAGTCGGTGGCGGCCTTGTACTCCATGCCGGTGGCGACGATCGGCTGCTGGGTGACCATGAGGGGCACGGCCTGGCGCTGCATGTTGGAGCCCATCAGCGCGCGGTTGCCGTCGTCGTTTTCAAGGAACGGGATGGACGCGGTGGCGACCGAAACCATCATACGCGGGGAGACGTCCATGAAATCGACCATCTCACGCGGGAATTCCTGGATGTCGTTGCGGTGGCGGCAGGACACGCGCGGACGCACGAAGCAGTTGTTCTCGTCCAGCGGTTCGTTGGCCTGGGCGACGATGTACTCGTCCTCGACATCGGCAGGCATATACACGACTTCGTCGGTGACGGCGCCGGTTTCCTTGTCGACCTTGCGGTAAGGCGCTTCGATAAAGCCGTACTTGTTGATCTTGGCGAAGGAGGCCAGATACGAGATCAGGCCGATGTTGGAACCTTCGGGCGTCTCGATCGGGCACAGGCGGCCGTAGTGGGTATAGTGGACGTCGCGGACCTCCACGCCCGCGCGGTCACGGGACAGACCGCCGGGGCCCAGGGCGGACAGGCGGCGCTTGTGGGTCAGCTCGGCCAGGGGGTTGTTCTGGTCCATGAACTGAGACAGCGGGCTGGAGCCGATGAACTCGCGGATGGCGGAGACGACCGGGCGGATGTTGACCAGGCTCTGCGGCGTGATCTCGCCGGATTCCTGGTTCTGCAGGGTCATGCGCTCGCGCACGACGCGCTCCATGCGGGCGAAGCCGATGCGGAACTGGTTCTGCAGCAGCTCGCCGACGCTGCGCACGCGGCGGTTGCCGAGGTGGTCGATCTCGTCGGTAGAGCCGATGCCGTGGTCCAGCCCGATCAGGTAGCTGACCGAAGCGAAGATATCGTCGACGGTGACGGTGCGGCTGATGAGCGCATCGCGGTTGCGGCGCAGCATCTCCTTCTGCTCCTCGGGGTCGGAGGTGGCGTCGAGAATCTTGCGGATCTCGGCAAAGCTGGCGCGCTCGTTGATGCCGCACTCCTCCACGTCAAAGCTGAAGAAGGGCTGGGCGTCGACACAGCCGTTCGAGATGATGACGACCGGGGTGGGCTCTTCGTTCTTGCGCTCGACAAGCACGGTCACGCGGGCGACGCCGGCGGCGTCGATCTCGCGGGCTTTCTCGGTGGAGATCTTCTCGCCCTTGGCGGCCAGCAGCTCGCCGGTGAGCGGGGCGACGATGTCCTCGGCGGCGCGGTAGCCGGCAATGCGGCGGGCCAGCGCCAGCTTGCTGTTCATCTTGAAGCGGCCGAAGCGCGCGAGGTCGTAGCGGCGGGGGTCAAAGAACAGCGCGTTGATGTGGCTGCGGGAGCTTTCGACCGTCGGGGGTTCGCCGGGGCGCAGCTTGCGGTAGCATTCGAGCAGGCCTTCCTCGGTGTTGTGGGTGATGTCCTTTTCCAGCGTGGCGACAATCTTGGGCTCGTTTTCGCCGAAGAACTGGCGGAGCTGGTCGTCGGTGGAAAGGCCGAGCGCGCGCAGCAGCGTCGTGACCGGCAGCTTGCGGTTCTTGTCGATGCGGACATAGAACACATCGGAGGAGTCGGTCTCATATTCCAGCCAGGCGCCGCGGTTGGGGTTCATGGTCGCGGTGAACAGGTCCTTGCCCGCGCGGTCCTTGGTAGAGGCATAGAACACGCCGGGGGAACGCACAAGCTGGCTGACGATGACGCGCTCGGCGCCGTTGGAAATAAAGGTGCCGGAATCGGTCATGAGCGGGAAGTCGCCCATGAAGATCTCCTGCTCCTTGACTTCGCCGGTCTGCTTGTTGATCAGGCGCGCCGTGACATACAGGGGCGCGGCATAGGTGGCGTCGCGCTCCTTGCATTCCTTAATGGTATACTTGGGATGGTTGTCCAGGCGGTAATCGATGAACTCCAGCATCAGGTTGCCGGTGTAGTCCTCAATGGCGGCGATGTCGTGGAAAACCTCGTGCAGGCCCTCCTCCAGGAACCAGTTGTACGAGTTTTTCTGGATCTCGATCAGATTGGGCATCCCGATCACTTCGTTGATCTTGGAAAAGCTCATTCTGGTCGTGCGGCCATTGTGTACGGGCTTGACCTTTACCATAAAATGCGACCACTCCTATTCCGTAAAGTTTGACAAAGCCGACCATAGGGCGCGCTGCCGCGGCTGCCATCTTCGTCACTTTTCACAAAGTTTTGGCGGCAGACGGGGCGGCGCATGCCCTTTAGGGCGCTCTATTCCATTTTTGTGATACTTGGTCAGTATACCGCATGCACAGGCGCTTGTCAAGCGTTTTTTGTGATTCCTGGCCGATGAATCGCATTTTTTACATTTGCGCGCCGTTTTGCCGCATTTTATCGAACGCCCGGCCCCGTGTGATAAAATTCGGCAGTTTGACGGTTTTCCACCTGCCCGCCGGGCTTGACAAACCGCACAAGCGCGGCTATCCCGTCATTTTGCCCAGAAGCGGCGGGCATAGTTTGTGCAGACGTGCTCTTGACAACCGCGTTTTTCTGCGTTCAGCGGGGCGGCAGCCATTTTTCCATCACAAAATTTTCAAGCGCCACGCCATGGCGGACCACGGTCTGCGCGCGCAGCACGCGGTAGCCGCGGCGCTCGAAAAACGGCCGCGCCGTGCGCGAGGCGTGGGTGGTGATGCGCGGCGCCGGGCAGGCGGCTTCCAGTTCGGCGCACAAAGCGGACGCCACACCGCGGCGCTGGCGGTCTTTATGCACATAAAGGCGGTCGAGGTAGCCCTGTTCCGCCGCGAGGTCGGCAAAGCCGACGATCGTCTGCCCTTCCACCGCGACCAGCGTGCGGTGGGCGCGGAAAGAGGCGTCCCAGGCCGCCAGATCGGGGCGGCCGTCGGCCCAGGCGTCGAGCTGGGCGGGGGTGTAATCGGCGTCGTTGAGAAGCGTAAGCTCCCGAAGATTCGGCCCCGAGAGCATGCCGTC
>OLNN01001733.1_pt1 | contig 17108 bp, 8 predicted proteins | sample 1672141 | NCBI WGS metagenome assembly OLNN01 (sample SAMEA3136652, study PRJEB25190) | human gut metagenome | biome: human gut; feature: human-associated habitat; material: faeces | place: Austria | collected 2013 | reverse complement strand
TGCGCCGACGCCGTGCGGCAATACGGCGAGCAGCGCGGCCGGCGCATGGCCCTGCGCACCCGGCTGGACGGATGCACGCCCGATGTGGAAAACTACCTGCTGTACGGCTCCTATGCGTGATGAGAATCAATTGCACGCAGCTATCGTGGAAATTGTAGTGCATGATCGTGCCGAAGTGAAATATTCGACCGTGCAGAATTGGTATCCGGGCGATAAGGACGGGAAAGGCGGTATCTATAATTTCGTGACGAAGCGAGGCATGTGCAAAGGCGATCACTCTAAGCTCTCTTGGACGCAGGTGGAGACGGGGTCGGCCATTACTTGGAAATATCCCAGTTGTATCCTGAGTGGAGATAATTCTACTGCTGAATTCTATTCGGTGGCAGTAACGAATAACTATCAGCAGGCTGATACGGGGACTAAAATGATTCATTTAGGCAGAAATACCCGTAGTACCATTGTTAGTAAAGGAATCAGTGCCGGAAAGAGCCAGAACTCTTATCGTGGTCTGGTACGTGTGGCTCAGAAAGCAGACAATGCCCGTAATTACAGTCAGTGTGACTCTTTGTTGCTGGGGAGCCAGTGTGGTGCTCATACATTCCCATATATGGATATTCATAACGAGACAGCTGTGGTGGAACATGAGGCGACAACCAGCAAGATCAGCGAAGACCAGTTGTTTTATTGCAATCAGCGCGGTATTCCTACAGAAGATGCTATTGGGTTGATTGTCAATGGATATGCAAAAGAAGTACTGAATAAACTTCCAATGGAGTTTGCGGTGGAGGCACAGAAACTGCTGGCTATTTCTCTAGAGGGAAGTGTAGGATAAATGAAGAACTAAGAATTTAATAGAATTATGTTAGAGATAAAAGACTTACATGCCAGTGTCAATGGCAAAGAAATATTGAAAGGTATTAATCTAAGCATAAAGAAAGGTGAAGTTCATGCTATTATGGGACCCAACGGTTCCGGAAAGAGTACCCTTTCGTCTGTGTTGGTAGGCAATCCGGCTTTTGAGGTAACGAAAGGTTCGGTGACTTTTGAAGGAAAAGATTTGTTGGCTTTGAGTCCTGAGGATCGCAGTCATGAAGGTCTGTTTTTGTCTTTCCAATATCCGGTGGAGATTCCCGGAGTCAGTATGGTGAACTTTATGCGTGCGGCGGTAAACGAGCAGCGTAAATATAAAGGCCTTCCTGCATTGACAGCCAGTGAGTTCTTGAAGCTGATGCGCGAGAAGCGGGCTGTGGTGGAATTGGATAATAAATTGGCAAACCGTTCGGTAAACGAGGGATTCAGCGGTGGTGAGAAGAAGCGCAATGAGATCTTCCAGATGGCTATGCTGGAACCTAAGTTGAGCATTTTGGATGAAACGGATTCCGGTCTTGATATTGATGCGTTGCGTATTGTAGCCGAGGGTGTGAACAAACTGAAAACTCCCGAAACAAGTTGTATCGTCATTACGCACTATCAACGGTTGCTGGATTATATCAAACCCGATATTGTACATGTATTGTATAAAGGACGTATTGTGAAGACTGCGGGTCCCGAATTGGCTTTGGAACTGGAAGAGCGTGGTTACGACTGGATAAAAGCCGAGTTGGGAGAATAATAATTTGATGCCTAAAGAAGAAAGTGATTATGAGAGCAGAACAACAATATATTGATCTCTTTTCTCAATGTGAGGCGATGATTTGCCGGCATAGTGCCGAGGTGCTGAACGCTCCCCGTGCGCAAGCTTTCGCAGATTTCGAAAAATTAGGTTTCCCTACCCGCAAACAGGAGAAGTATAAATATACGGATGTGAGCAAGTTGTTCGAGCCGGATTATGGTTTGAATTTGAACAGACTCGACATTCCGGTGAATCCGTATGAAGTGTTCAAGTGCGATGTACCTAATATGAGTACCGCTCTTTATTTTGTAGTAAACGATGCTTTTTATCGTAAGGCTTTGCCGAAGGCACAATTGCCGGAAGGAGTGTTGCTTGGCAGCTTGAAAGAGCTGTCTGAACAATATCCGGCTTTGGTCAAGCAGTATTATGGCAAGTTGGCAGATACTTCCAAGGATGGTGTGACCGCCTTCAATACTACTTTTGCCCAGGATGGCTTTATGCTGTATGTGCCGAAAGGCGTGGTGGTGGACAAACCCATTCAACTGGTGAACATATTGCGTGCTGATGTTAATTTTATGGTGAACCGCCGTGTGCTGGTTGTGCTGGAAGAAGGTGCGCAGGCTCGTCTGTTGATTTGTGATCATGCCATGGATAATGTAAATTTCCTTTCTACTCAGGTTATTGAGGTCTTTGCAAAAGAAAATGCTACTTTCGATCTTTATGAACTGGAAGAAACCCATACCAGCACAGTGCGTTTCAGTAACCTCTATGTGAACCAGGAGGCAGACAGTAATGTGCTTTTGAATGGTATGACTTTGCATAACGGTACTACGCGTAATACAACTGAAGTAACTTTGGCCGGACGTGGAGCTGAGATCAATTTGTGTGGTATGGTCATTGCCGATAAGAATGAACAGGTGGACAATCATACTTTCATTGACCACAAGGTTGCTGATTGCACTAGTAATGAGCTGTTTAAATATGTATTGGATGATCAGGCGACAGGTGCGTTTGCCGGAAAAGTATTGGTACGTGAAGGAGCACAACATACTAATTCCCAACAAACCAACCGCAACCTCTGTGCTACTCGTGATGCTCATATGTACACTCAGCCGCAACTGGAAATTTATGCGGATGACGTAAAGTGCTCTCACGGAGCTACTGTCGGTCAGCTGGATGAAAATGCGTTGTTCTATATGCAACAGCGTGGTATCAGTCTGAAGGAAGCACGTTTATTGCTTATGTTTGCTTTTGTCAATGAAGTAATAGATACGATCCGTCTGGATGCATTGAAAGACCGTTTGCATCTGTTGGTGGAAAAACGTTTCCGTGGTGAGTTGAATAAATGTCAGGGATGTGCGATATGTAAATAAGACGCCATGTACGATATACAAAAAATAAGAGAAGATTTTCCGATATTAGATCGGGAGGTGTATGGAAAGCCGCTTATTTATCTGGATAATGGGGCTACCACTCAGAAACCGCGCCAAGTGGTTGAAGCCATAACCGATGAATATTATTCGGTCAATGCCAATGTGCATCGTGGTGTGCATTTCCTGTCTCAGCAGGCTACCGAGTTGCATGAAGCTTCTCGTGAGACTGTACGTCGTTTTATCAATGCACGCAGTAGCAATGAAATCGTGTTTACACGGGGCACGACGGAGAGTATCAACCTGTTGGCTTCTTCTTTTGCCGACAGTCAGATGAAGGAAGGCGATGAAGTGATTGTTTCTGTCATGGAGCATCACAGCAATATTGTACCTTGGCAGTTACAGGCTGCGCGTAAAGGAATCGTGCTGAAAGTGATTCCCATGAATGACAGGGGAGAACTGTTGTTGGATGAATATGAGAAACTCTTTTCGGAACGGACCAAGCTGGTGAGTTTCGCTCATGTAAGTAATGTGTTGGGCACTGTCAATCCGGCGAAAGAGATGATTGCGACTGCCCATGCACACGGTGTTCCCGTTTTGATTGACGGGGCGCAGAGTGTTCCTCACATGAAAGTGGATGTCCAGGATTTGGATGCCGACTTTTTTGCTTTCAGCGGACATAAGATATATGGTCCTACCGGTGTGGGGGTGCTTTATGGAAAGGAAGAGTGGCTGGATAAGCTTCCACCTTACCAGGGGGGAGGCGAGATGATACAAAGTGTCAGCTTCGAGAAAACGACTTTTAATGAATTGCCGTTTAAGTTTGAAGCGGGAACTCCCGATTATATCGGCACTACCGCCTTGGCAAAAGCGTTGGATTATGTATCTGCCATTGGTATGGAGAACATTGCCGCCCATGAGCATGAACTGACCCTATATGCCATGCAGCGTCTGAAAGAAATAAACGGGATGCGTATCTTCGGAGAGGCTGAGCATAAGAGCAGTGTCATTTCTTTCTTGGTAGGAAATATTCATCATTTGGATATGGGTACGTTGCTTGACCGTCTGGGCATTGCCGTACGTACCGGGCATCATTGTGCTCAGCCTTTGATGATTCGTATGGGGATTGAGGGAACTGTACGTGCTTCTTTCGGTTTGTATAATACCAAGGAGGAGATAGATATGCTGGCTGCCGGCATTGAGCGCGTCAGCAGGATGTTTTGATTTCTCCAAACGAAATAAGTCGCCTGCCATTGATAAACATTATATTAATGGCAGGCTTTTTTTGTATAACAAGAATCAGCGGAACTTCCCACAAGATTGGGAGAAACTTCTCACAAGATTTGCCGCATCTTGTAACAAGATATCAGGCATCCCGGTTTCTTGCGTCTTTTTATGTTCTTTTCTGTGGGCATATTCCTCTTCCGGTGGGAAATATGCCCCTCCCGAAGAATTGCCCCAAAAATCCTTCAGAAGTTTCAGCCTCTCCGCAAACTGCCTGTTCATGGGCTTTCCGGCTGAAGGATTGGCTCTTAAAATTCTTCAGCCGGGTATTTATTCTTTCAGCCGGCATATACGTTTTTTCAGCTATGGCTGTGTACTTTCCGGCATCTTCGGAGTTTTCCCCATGTACCTGCGTGCTTTTCACCTTTCGGCCATTGGGTACGCTGAAGAATTTTTTTTCAGTCTGAAAGATTTCGAGGTATCAATTCTTCAGCCGGAATGCCGATGAACAAAGCGTTTGCGGAGAGGCTGAAACTTCTGAAGGAAAAATAAGTGTTTTGCTATGTGTATATAAAGAAACAGGAGAAACAACAGGACGTATTAATAAAAGCTCTTGATGTTTTTTTAATATGTCCTGTTGTTTTTAAAAAAGGGGCAGATGTTTTGAAGTTTCCTGTTGTGAAGTGTGAACACATACGGATGTATAGGCTGAAGGATATATCATGTTGCAGCCGGAAGATATATAATCTTACACCTGTAACATTCTACTCATTCATTGGAGAATTTTTATCACTTCTGAAAAGAGTGTATTGGGGGTAACAGGTAATACGATATAAAAGTAGGGGGCCGCATTCATCACGAGTGCAGCCCTCCTTGGTATTGTATTATTTATATTAAGGTAAAAAGAGAGAGTTTATTTGCCGTAATCATCGTATAACATCAGCAAATGTGATGAACTCCAACTGAAATGGGGAGCTTTTAACAATTCACCGGTGTGTGTGCCATAGTTTTCATGTATCGGTGCGCCTTCTTTCAAGCCTTGCAGACGGTCGAATACCTGGAGGGTGTATTCATCCGCCATCTTGTTATATCCATAATTGCGCAGGCCGCGGATAGCGAAGTAAGTCTGGTCCAACCAGATAGGACCACGCCAGTAGCCGCGCGGATTGTACTTCGGATGGTCTGCTGCCACTGTGGGGAAGGGAATGTATGTAGAAAACTTGGCTGTATCGGTCAGCAGGGGCAGCATGGCTTTTACCTGATCGGCCGTGGCAACTTTTGTCCATAAGGGGGTGTATGCTTCGCATCCCGGTTCCTGTATGAAGCTTCCGTCTTTTAAGCGGCGATCGAAGAAGAAACCTTTTTCTTTGTCGAAGAAATAATCGGCTACCTGGCTGCTGTAATCCGGACCATCGAAAGTTACTCCCAAAATACCGGCGAACTTTTTCAATAACTTGCATTCCAAAGCCAGATAGGCATTCAGGTCAACACTTTCCTGATCCATGCTCCATGCATCCTCCGCACCGTCATTTTTCAGCATCTTGGCATCATCGAAACGGATGGCGTTATCCATGCCGCTTTCCCATGCTGCCGCTTCCAGTGTACCATCGGTGGAACCGTATTCACACATACCGTTGCGGTTATGGTCACGCTTGTTGTACCACCATTTGTAATAGGCCATCAATTGCGGATACATTTCGCTGATGAATGCCGTATCATTGGTATGGGTGAATATTTCGTCTACAGCCCAGGATACGAGAGGAGGTTTGCTGTCGCGTGCATTGTTTTCGGCAGGATCGGTGTAGATGCAGTCTATAATCATGCCGTCCGGTTGCTGGTAGTCAAACATGGCGCGGATGTTGTCTTTGGCAAGTTTAGGATCGAATTTTGCCAGGGCGGCAGAGAAGCGCCAGGTGTCCCAGGCCCAGAATCCTACGAAGTAGTATGCTGCATGACTCGGAACAATTCCTTCGTGGAGCAATCCGCCACGGTGGGTACGCCAGTTGCTGATAAGTGTAACAACTGCTTTCACGGCGATACGGTCATACTCAGGTTTCATATCTTTGCGCAGAATCTTGGTGAGATAACCTTCCCAGCGTTCTTTGTTGGCTTTGAGCCCTTCCTGCGGATTGCTTAGAGCCAATTGCGCTTTCTGTAATCCGGCAGAAAGTTCTTTTTCTCCGGTATAGAAAGAAATGGCTACGTAGGTGTCGTGTTCGCTGCCATTGATTTTTGCCTGGTAATTATTGTCAGTGCCCTTTACGCTAACATCCGGGGTAAAAGTTAATGCTACAATCTCACCGGAGGGATGACGGGCGATGACGGTATTCTGGTCTGTTTGGACTTGTATCTCTTTTCCCCATTGGCTGGCAGTTAAGGAGAGTTCCTTTCCTGCATCGGAGTGAATGCGGAGCAATGCGGTAGAAGCATCTAAAAAATTCAAGCGTTGAATGATTTTACCTTCCTCTGAACTTGCCGAGAGATATAACTCACCGGGAAAATAACAGGTGGAGTCCGGAGTGAATACTGCATTTGCATCATCGTTATAACCTACGGTGACAGCGGATTGCGCCATCCATTGGCGCCGGTTCATGTCCAGACTGAACGGACCGCAGAAACCGTTCACCCAGTGATCTTTCTGCGGAAGGGTAAATCCCATCCAGGAACCGGCGTCTGTAAACCATCCCCCGCAACGTGTCAGTGTATCGGGGGTATAGGCTATATCCAGTATGTTATTGAATTCATATCTTTTGCCTGTGGGGATGTTCTCACCGGCAGGTGTGCAGGCCGTTGTGAGACCTGCGACTACTGCTGTGAGAAGAATGATTTTGGTAAATTTATATTTCATGTCATTTCGTTATTATTTTAAAACCATTTCTTATGCGCTTTTTCAGCGGCATCGTCTTGATTGCTCAAAGGTTGCATGGTAAAGCTGTATTGCCATTCGTGCGGAGTGATGGTATATTCCGGATGTACTTGCGCTCCCCAGGTATTATCTCCACCTACCCCCATATGACGGTGGTCGATGTTTAACCATATCATGTCTTTCTTCATAATACTTCCACCATGACGGCGTTCGGTATTGAATGCTACATAGTCAATATCCTCCAACGGGAAATTCCATGCGCTGACATTCAGCGGTTCCTCACCTGTGATTAACAGGCCTTCCCCTGCTTTATTACGCAATGCAACCCATCGTACATCGGTTTTGTTGCCGGTTTCCTGGGCACGGACATACGGATGGAATTGTTCCCATACTGTAGCGGTATAGAGCCCGATAGGATAACCCGTCTTGCGGTCTGCATAGTTTTCTTGTGGTCCGCGGCCCAACCAGGTCATCACATCATATTCTGCCGGAAGAATCATACGCATACCCAGGCGTGGTATTTCAGGAAGGGATTTGTTGCCGGGTACAAAGTGCATACTTACTTTGATTGCTCCATTGGGTCGTACTTGATAAACGGTCTGCAAAGTTGATTCTTGTGCTTCCAGTTTATAATTTACAGTAACGGTTGCCAGTTGTTTGTTTGAATCTTCTTTCAGGTCGATACTTTGTAACTTGGCGTTCTTGCCTGCAAATTTCCAGATGCCGCAACGTTCCAGGTGGTTGTTGGCAACATCATTGTCGGTTAACGCACGCCAGAAATTGGGTTGCAATCCTTCTTTTATCAGATTCTTCCCGTTATATAAGAGTTCTGTCATTTCACCATCAGCAGTAGAGAATGCGATACGGAAGTTCTCTCCTGTCAAGGTAATGGCATCCGGAGTACGTTCGGTATTTACAGTTTTGTCTACTAGTTCCCGGGCAGTCCATGTAGCATTCAGCAGCCGTTCTCCTTCCGGATTCAGTTGCCATTGCTCCATGGCTACCTGATGTCCCTTCGGAACTAATGGGGCTTCCTTTTTGGTAAATGCTTCCAATTTCAGGAAGTATTCTTTTCCATCGTTAGGAATCAAGTTCATCGGGATAGTGATGAAGGCAGAAGAACGGGCGGCCATAACCGGGAAATCCATTTCACCGCTTTGTACAGCTTTTCCGTCTGTTTCTACAGTCCAGTGTAGTTTGTAATCCTCCAAACCGATAAAATCATGCCAGTTAGTCACTTTAATTTGCTTGGTGGTAAAGGCAACCGGCTCAAAATGAATATATTGATATACTTTTTTCACTTCATGGATATGCGGCTTCAAGGTACGGTCGGCGGCAATCAGACCGTTCATACAGAAATTGGCAGAACTTGGAGTACCTTTCGGAGCCAGGTCACCTCCGTATGCCCAATAGAATTTTCCATCCGGTGTCTTTGCATACAAGCCCTGATCTACCCAGTCCCAGATATGTCCGCCCTGTAAAGAGGGATATTTCTCTATCACATCCCAATAATCCTGAAGATTTCCTTCACTGTTGCCCATAGCATGAGCATATTCACATAGAATCAGCGGTTTGGTCGGAAGATAGAGAGAATGATTGATCAATACATCTATCTTTTTATACATTGGACAGAAAATATCGGTATAAGGTCCCTTTATTCCGTCTTCCGAATGCACGGGACGCTGTGAACGGTCATTGGCATGTACCCATTTATAGGTAGCCGCGAAGTTACATCCCTCACCGGTTTCATTACCCAATGACCAGATAATGACACAAGGATGGTTTTTGTCACGCTCGAACATACGTTCCGTGCGGTCTATGAAAGCTTTCTCCCATTCGGGCTGGTTAGCTAGGCATTGATCGGGCTTATATCCCATGCCATGGCTCTCGATATTGGCCTCATCAACCACATACATACCATAAATATCACATAATTCATACCAGCGGGGATCGTTGGGATAATGAGAGGTTCGTACACTGTTGATATTATTCTCTTTCATCAATTGAATATCACGCAGCATGGACGCCTCATCTACCACATGACCGTTATAAGGATCGTGTTCGTGTCGGTTTACTCCTTTTATATAGACCGGTTTACCATTTACCAGCAATTGAGCATGTTTGATTTCGGATTTGCGGAAACCTATGTATTGGGAAATGTATTGTTCCGGTTTGCCATTTACACGCAAAGCAATCAGCAATCTATACAGATTTGGTTTCTCCGCACTCCATAACAAAGGTTCTCTCACTTCCTTTTTAAAATGAAGTTCCCGACCGGCAGCATTCCAACGCTTACGCTCATTGTAGATACTTTTACCCGATTTCTCCAACAGGCTTACTTCCACTTCAGCCCCTTTTATTTTACCTTCTCCTGCTTTGCCCAACTCTACAAAAAGATGAAAGTCAGCATTCTTGTATTCCCCGTCAAGATCGGTAACCACTTCATAGTCGCGCACATGAGTTTCAGACCGGGCATACACATAAACATCACGCTGTATGCCGGCAAAACGCCAGTAATCCTGATCTTCCAGATAGTATCCGTCACTGAACTTGAAAACCTGTACGGCTATTTCATTCTCCCCTTGTTTTACATACGGCGTAATATCAAACTCCGAAGGTGTTTTGGAATCCTGAGAGTAACCTACTTTTTCACCATTCACCCACACATAAAAAGCAGAAGCCACTCCTCCGAAATAAAGAATAATCTGGCGTTTATTCCAATGGGCAGGAATAGTAAAAGTACGTCTATAAGAGCCAACCGGGCTGTTTTCCACTGCAATCAATGGTGGATTCTTCTTTATACCATACCCACTGCCTACATAAAAAGGATAGCCGAACCCTTGAAGCTCCCAATTGGAAGGAACTTTAATATCATCCCAACCTGAAACATCATATCCTTTTTGGAAGAAGTCCATCGGTCGTTCATCCGAACGGGGTACAAAATGAAATTTCCATGTTCCGTTCAAGGATTGGAAGTAAGGAGATTGTGATTTATCACCCTGCAATGCCAATTCTTTAGTGGGGTATCCCATAAAATTAGCCGCCGAAGGCAGACGATTGATATGAAGCACATCAAAATTCTCCCAATCATTATCCGAACGGGGGTATTTGTTTCTACGCACTTCTACATTGTCTGTGCTTGTTTCATTAGCGCTCCTGTTTACCGGAGCACCGTCATATTGGGATTGTGCCATACCTGCCAACGACAAAGATATGGCAATCCCTGTCAATATAGAACGAATTTTCATCATAAATATATCTTTTAATAAATTCGGAGTATCCGCATACTGATTTTTACTTCCACTATCATTGATCCAACAACAATCGCAAAATCAAAGCAGAAGACCAACCAAAGTTGGGTGCATTCAACACTTCACCTGTCAGTGGATTGTAGTTTTCATGAATCGGTCCGTCGGTCATCAGTCCTTGAGCATGTGCCATGAACTTGCGAGTCAGCAAGTCGGCTTCCTCCACATATCCGTAGCGCTTCAATCCGGTTATACCAAAATATACCTGGTTAAACCAAACCGGACCACGCCAATAACCGAAAGTAGGACGCAATGCAGGATGACTTACATCAAGAGTACCTAGCGGCAGGTAAGAGTTGAAATGTTTTTCATCCATCATGATGTTCTTCACACTCTCGGCTTGTTCCGGGGTAGCAATACCTGCCCACAAAGGCAACCACCCCTCAGCCCCCATCACCTTGACAGGTGTACGGTCATTCAAACGAATATCATAAAAGAAACCACTCTCGCTGTCATACATTTTAGTCTGTACATACAGCTTGATTACCTCAGCCTCCTTAGCCAACTGTTCAGAAAGCTCCTGCTTTCCCAAGATAGAAGCCATTTCCGAAAGTGTCAGTTTATCTACATAAAGGAAGGAATTCAAACAAATATTCTCCTGATCCATCGACCAAGCTTTCTCCATCTCATTCTTTAGCATCCGGGTGTCATCAAAACGCACACCGTTATCCATGCCGCTCTCCCAAGCCGCCGCAATCAGTGTACCATCAGTAGAACCATATTCGCAAATGCCATTGTGATCGTGGTCACGCTCAGCATACCACCATTGATGGAACTTATACAATTTATCAAATATTTCGTCCAAGAACGCTTTGTCTCCTGTAACCTTATAGACATTCATGGCTCCCCATGATGCTACAGGAGGTTTGGAGTCGCGCCAATTGTTACGTGCCTTATTATAACCGATAAAATCAGGAACCATACCATTCTCTGCCTGATAATCGAACAAAGAAAGCATTTCACTCTTGGCCCCTTCGGGATTATAGTACACATTACCCGATGCAATTTGCCAAGCATCCCACGACCAACATCCACCGATGAATCCTGTATAGGAAGGGAAACTACAACCATGGAAGATATCACCGGCAGGAGTACGCCAATTGGAGTTCAACGTCATCAATGCTTTCACAGCAATGTTCCTGTAAGCGTTTTCTTTCATATAAGGACTGTCGGCAGACAGTATCCGTTGAAGCCCCTGATTCCAACGCTGCGCATTCTCGGCAAAACATTGATCAAAAGGTATGGATTTTATTGCAACATACTCCTTATCTGCCTCTTCGCCTTTCAAGGTCAGTGTCTGGCTGTATTCCGAAGTATAACTTTTGCCGGATTGCAGCAAATAGTCACTCTTCTCAACAACTTGCAAACTGTCGTTCCCCACAGTCATCACTTCATCGGCTGTATGGAAAAGCACGGTAGCCGTCACCTCGTCTACCGGCGGTTCGTTACGCAATGTGATAATCTGGCGATTGGTTCCCCAACGGCGACCGTAGAACAGATAATGGAACCGAACGCCCTTATCCACCTTAGTGGCAGTAGTATTCTCTTCAAAAACACCGCCACTCCAAGTCAGCGACACATTCAAAGGTGTGTCACTAAGATTTGTAATAACAGAACGTACAAAAGCAGTGCGTGAAGTGGCAAAACACAACTCAGTAGTGAATTCCAACCGCGCATCTTTAAAATGTTGTACCAACTTTCCAGGTAGATACTTGGCTGTCTGCATATTACGGACCAAGTCGTACTTTTCACCATTAACCACCAACGTAGGCTGTGCCAACGTTTGGGCAATCCATCCTCTTCCATGCATCGTCATAGGCCCGATGAAGGCACCCGCAAATGCCCTGCTTTGGTTTACTGGCAATGCATAGCCACTCCATGCACCCAGATCAGAGAACAAATTGAGATCCCCATCTACAGGTTGTTCCGGTACATTTTTCACATTCAACAAATTGGGAAAATCTTCCTGTGTCGTAAACAGGGACTTTTCCGGCTGTGTAGCGACCGGGGTACATGCCCCCAGCCAAAGAATGCTACACATTCCATATATAGGAAATAAATGTTTCATAAACGGTTCTTCCAAAATTATACAAACAAGATTACTTGCTATAGTTCGGATTCTGCTCCCAATCGGGATTCAACAGAAATTCACTATGAGGAATAGGAAACAACTGGTGCTTGGTATCTACATAATTCTCAACAAACGGTTTATTGTGAGCTTTCAGCGTTTCTTCTACAATACCCCAGCGAACCAAGTCATACCAGCGCGAACCTTCCAATGCCAGCTCGCAAGGACGTTCTTTGTCTTGCAGATGTTTCAAGACTTCGGCTTTACTCATGGTAAGCGGCAATGCCGGTACATTGACACGTGCACGAACCTTATTTATTATGTTAATGGCCTCTGTTGTTTCACCCTTGTCATTTAGACATTCTGCATAAAGCAACAATACATCGGCATAACGGATAACGGAAACATTAAAGAAACTATAGTCCCAATAATCACTCATACCCTCGGTATAAGTAACATATTTGTGCCAGAAGATTTCTCCTTCTTTGTGGTAATCCTTAAAGGATTTTCCATTCTTATAATAAAAAGGACGACACTCGGGATCGTCAAAAATAAGCGTATGAAGTGCACGGTCGCTAGACTTACCGTCTATAGTCTTATCAGCCAATAACGTCTGACACATCCAATCCGTAGGATAAGCTTCTTCATATGCATCCAGCCCAGCCATAGGTCCCAAATGAACAGTAAACAAGTTATATTCATACTGTCCGCCTGAACGGTCTCCGGTAAACTGGATCTCAAAAAGAGACTCTTTATTGTTCTTGTGCATACCGTCAAAATTATCAGCCCAATTCTCCATCAAGCCAAAAAGACTTCCTTCTTTATCAATGATCTTCTTGAATTCAACTTCGGCTTTACTCAATTCTTTGCGGAACATATAGAACTTACCCAAAAGAGCCGCTGCCGTATAACGCGTGACACGTCCTTTTTCACTTTCCTCATAACTTTCGGGAAGGTCGCTCTGTACTTCTTTCAGTTCGGTCTCAATCAGACTTACCAGTTCTCCCGGATTGGCTTGTGGAGGATAGAACTCTTCATCCGTACCTGCCAATGCCTCCTTATAAATAGGAACTCTCTCGCCAAAATTCACATACAAACGATAATAAAAGTAAGCACGCAAAAAACGGGCTTCGGCTATAGACTGCTTCTTCAAGGCATTGAGTGATTCCGAATCACCAGGTACAGTGGGAATGTTGGTCAAACATTGATTGGCATAATTAATACCTTTATACAAATTAGTCCACTCCGTCTTGACTACGGAGTTAGTGGGTTCCACATTGAATGATGAAATATTCATCCAACTCGTCACATCATCTCTGTGGGTAATCTCATCACTTCTGTATCCGTCTATTACTATGTAGCGTTCAAATGGTATCGCCCAAGATGCATTCGGCTGCAACGCTCCGTATACACTAGTCAATCCTTTCATAATATCCCCTTCACTTTTCCAGAAAATACCAGGTGATAAAGCATTGGGATTAGAGTCTTCATCCAAGAAATCTGTGCAAGAGGAAAAAGACATTCCGCTCAGAAGAGCTGCATATAATAATATGTTTTTGAATTTCATAATCTTCGTATTAAATTTAATTAGAAACCGAATTTAAGACCCATCATAAAGTCACGACTCAAAGGAATGGCTGCATAGTCATATCCCATCTGTCCGACTGAAGAACCGGTTGAAGGATCATATCCTTTGTAGTTGGTAATAGTGAACAAACGGGTAGCGCCTACATAAATACGCAGGTTACTCAAGCCCATTTTCTTACAATATTTAACCGGCAGATTATAACCTATCTGCAAGTTATTCAGACGCAGATAGTCACCATTCTCCACAAAACGGGTGGAAGTACGAGAGTTCTTATTAGGGTCACCAGACACGGCACGTGGAATATCAGTATCAGGATTTTCAGGTGTCCAAGCATTCAAGGCATTCTTACCATAGTTGAACACATGGTCCATACGCTCCAACTGATATTTAGTATAGTTATAACGCTTAGCACCAAAGTCACCGTAGAAATTGGCTACCAAGTCAAAGTCTTTATAAGTCAAGTTAATGTTGAATCCCAATGACACCTTCGGTGTACCACTACCCACTTTCACGCGGTCGTTTGTATCAAGCATACCATCTCCATTCTGATCTATGAAACGGATATCACCCGGCTCAGCTCCCGGCTGCACGGCATGTGTATTCACTTCAGACTGGTTCTGGAAGATTCCGTCCGTAACATAGCCGTAGAAGACATTAATGGGATAGTCCTTTGCCAGCATCGTTACATAGGAGTTATTGATTTGGTTAATGTAATAAGGAACGTCGCTGTTCAAATCCTTAATTTTATTCTTGTTGTAAGTGGCGGTCAGGTTCGTTTCCCATCCCAGTTCACCGGTAAGATTGATGGTATGCAGACTCATTTCAATACCTTGATTACGTACTTTTCCGGCATTGGTATACGTGGTTGTAGTATCTTCAAATCCCGATGTGATGGGGATAGACGCCTTTACCAGCATGTCTCTCGTCTCCTTCAGATAAGCATCGAACGAGAACATAACGCGTGAATTGAACAGTGAGGCATCAAAACCGATGTTGGTTTGTGCCACCTCTTCCCAATGGATATACGGGTTGGCGAGAGTAGAAGAAACCAGCGCTGTCTGATTGCCGCTCGAAATGCCGAAAGGATATACACTGGTATTGTAGGATGCCAGATAGCTGTAGTTTCCAACACTTGCCTGGCTACCGGTCACACCGTATCCCGCACGCACTTTCAGGTCATTGATATAGTCGTTTTTTGGAAACCACTTTTCCTGAGAGGCACGCCATGCCACAGATACGGAAGGGAAAGTACCCCAGCGATGTTTCTTACCGAAACGGCTGGAACCGTCACGACGAATGGTTGCAGTCAGCAAATAGCGGTCTTCGTAAGAGTAGTTGACACGTGCCATGTAAGAGAGCAATGCCCACTCTGTCTCGTTTCCACCGATGGCATACATTTCCTCGCCATTATCCATTTCGTGCACATTGTCGAACATAAACACATTCTTCTGCGCATTCAGGTAGTCGTTGGTGTTCCATTGGGCAGACATACCGGCCATCAATCCCACACGATGTTTTTCTGCAAAAGTATGGTCGAATAGGAAATAGTTGTCCCACAAATAAGTGAACGACTTGTTATCGCTCTTATAACGTGAAGTCTCCTCTGTGGGAGTGGGTTTCCAGTTATACTTGGGGGTAAAGTTGTCTATGAACCAGAATTTGGCATCGTAGCCGAAAGTACTTTTAAACTTAAGCCATTTGGTAAAAGTAAGTTCTGCCGTCAAGTTGGCCAGGAAGTTATATCCATCAGTCTGACTCTTGTTCAGTTCCGTCGGTCCAATGGGGTTGCGCGTGCTGCCATACCATTCCGAGTTACCATCAGGACCACTCCAACTGCCATCTTCATTCTTCACCGGATAAATGGGGAGCGCTTTCAGCGCATCACCTATATTATAGCTGCCCGACTTCTTCGTATCGGCACTGAACGTAATGTTATTGGAGAACTTCAACCATTTCAAGACTTGCGCATCACTGTTGGACTGGAATGTGAAGCGACGGTAATTCACACTCTTCACGATACCGGACTGATCCAGAAAACCACCGGACACATAATAATGGGATTTCTCGTTACCGCCGGAATAACTTACCGTATAGTTCTGCATCACACCCGTACGGAGCAATTCATCCATCCAGTCGGTACCTGCACCCAATTCAGAAGGATTGGCCCATTCCGGATTAGGATTGCGTCCACTGTTCACCATCATGTCATTACTCAACTCGGCATACTGCGCCGCGTTCAATAAAGAAGGTACGTTCGTAGCATTCTGGAAAGAGTAATTGGCAGATACAGCAAGTTTTCCTTTTCCTTCCGTACCGCGTTTGGTGGTAATCATCACAACTCCATTAGCTCCCCGGGAACCGTAGATGGCTGTGGCCGAAGCATCCTTCAATACATCCAAACGTTCCACATCGGCCATATTTAAGGAAGACAAGCCCAAGTCGGTAGGCACTCCGTCAATCACGACCAGCGGGTCGCAGTTGTTGATAGAACCCAAACCACGAATCTTGATGGATACATTGTCTCCCGGTTTACCGGCATCTACAATCTGCACACCTGAGATTTTTCCCTGGATGGCTTGTCCCAAATTGGATACGGGGGAATCCTTGATATCCTTGTTACCGATGGAGGACACTGCTCCTGTAAGGTCGCTTTTCTTCATGGTGCCATACCCTATCACCACCACTTCATCCAGCATTTCGGCATCTTCAGACAAAACTACCTGAAGCTGTTTCTGTCCCTTCACCTGCACCTCTTGAGTCTTATAGCCTACAAATGAAACGACAAGAGTACCGTTCGGAGACATGTTCAAAGAGAAATCACCGTCAATACCGGTTATTGTCCCATTTGTGGTTCCTTTTTCCATTACACTGGCGCCAATAACCGTTTCACCGGTCTGGTCTTTCACTACACCTTGTACTGTAATTTGCTGTGCGAATATGCACATCGGAAGTAACATTCCTATCAGACAAACCATCATCCGTAGCCTGCTGATTGGCATTTTGTACTTTTGCATAATGAAGTTACGAAAAGAGTGTAATTTATTGGAAATGAGCGTAGGTTAATTGCTCTTG
>OLNN01001730.1_pt1 | contig 17130 bp, 19 predicted proteins | sample 1672141 | NCBI WGS metagenome assembly OLNN01 (sample SAMEA3136652, study PRJEB25190) | human gut metagenome | biome: human gut; feature: human-associated habitat; material: faeces | place: Austria | collected 2013 | reverse complement strand
ATATCTGTTTTATATCTGTTTTATATCTGTTTTATATTTTTTTCACTGTATTACGATACACGATTTTCGGACATACCTGAGTTTTTATTACTGCATCTGTCCCTATCCCCTCTATCATCTCGGAAATGCGGCGTACAGCCATTTTCCCCATCTCTCTGTTTGGAACCCGAAGGGTTGTCAGAGCAGGTGTGGAAATCTCACTGAACGGCAGGTCATCAAATCCCGCCACAGACACATCGTCCGGTATCCGGTATCCCATTTCCCTGAGAGCCTTCATGGCACCCAGAGCAATCATATCATTATCCGCAAAAAACGCTGTAGGAAGCTTCGGGGAAGTTTTCAGATACGCCAGCATATCCTGATAAGCGCTGTTCAGAGAAGTTCCGAGAGTTACTGTGTATTCCTCTTTATAAGGGATCTTCCTCTTTTTTAACGCAGTCTGAAAGCCCACAAACCTGGAACGGAAACCTTTTATGCGGAAAGAGCCCCTGAGATATCCCACCTCTTTATGACCATTATCCAGAAGATGCTCTGTCATCATCCTTGCAGCATCTGCGTTATTGATAAGAACCGCATTGAACTCCATGGACTCTGTCCAGTAGTCCAGAATCACCAGCGGACAGGGCGCATTTCTGTACGGTTCCAGATCGCCGTCCATCATTTCTGTAGCAAGAACCACAATCGCCGCGCCCTGCTCACTTAACATTTCTCTTACCTGATTCAGATATTCCGGATTTCTCTGATCTGCCCTGGAAACTACCATTTCATATCCAAGTCTTCTGCACTCTTCCTCAAATCCCTCGATCAGGCTCTGAAAGAACGGAGTATCCTCAATGATCCGACCGTTTTTCTTAAAGATCACCAGACGGATCTTTGTCACAGCATTGGCGCTTAAATATCCCGTCTCACGGGCTATTCTGAATATTTCCTCTGCCGTATCCTTATTGACTCCTTTTTTGTGGTTCAGAGCATTTGAAATAGTTGCCGGAGAAAAACCGGTCATTTTGCTCAGATCACGAATACTCACCTTCATACAGACACCTTCCTCTTGTAATTTTTACAGACTGCTGTTAAGCACCTCTTCTCTCAGAGGAATGGACGCAGTCGCACCCGGTCTGGAAACAGCGATCGCGGACGCCTTTGCCGCAAGCCGGAGTCCCTCCTGAACCGGCATTCCATTGATAATGGATGAAATAAAATATCCTGTAAACGTATCTCCTGCCGCAGTAGTATCTACAGCCTTTACCTTATAGATTCCCTGACGGTAAATACCTGTTTCATCCTGATAAACAGATCCGTCTCCTCCCAGAGTCAGCACGATTGCAGCTTTCGGATAAAGCTCCCTGATCTTTGCCAGAATCTTCTCCGGTTCTTTTTCCCCTGTAATCTGAAATCCCTCGATCTCATTTACAAGAAACAGACTTATTTTTTTTAAATCACATGTCTCCAGCGCCTTATCATACGGAGACGGATTCAGGATGATCATCATCCCCTTTTCATAAGCCTGGTCAATAATATAATCCAGTTCGTTGATCTCATTCTGCAGAAGAAGTATATCTCCTTTTTCAAAGGCAGAAAGAACCTCATCCACAAACTCTCTGGTAATACTTCTGTTGGATCCGCCAAAAAGAAGAATACAGTTCTGACCGTTTTTGTCCACCTGGATCACAGTATGGCCGCCGGGCCCCTGAATTTTTCTGATAAAGTCTGTATTTACTCCGTTTTCTCTGCAGGTTTCCAGAAGAATATCCCCTTCTTCTCCAATCATTCCCGCATGAAACACAGGAATACCGGCTTTTGCCAGCGCAATGGACTGATTCAGTCCCTTACCGCCGCAAAATGTCTTCCTGTCTTTTGATGCCTGAGTCTCTCCGGGAATCAGAATAGACTCTACCTGATACACATAATCAAGATTTAAAGACCCAAAATTCAGAACCTTCATAAATATGCCCTCCTTTTTATGCAGGAAATGCAACACCCGCTCTCAGAATAATATTGGGATATGGAGTAAATTCCCCGGTTCGGACGGCAAATTTCACCTGGGCTGATCTTTCCTTCAGCTCTGTATGCAGGATCATTTTCTCCTCCGCTTCCGGAAGCTTTTCTCTGATATAAGTCAGAAGCTCCGGATTCTTCTCCACAATCTCCTTTGCTATAGTATAACTTTCGATTTCCGCCTCGTCAAGAACCGCATCCATTACCTGGCGAAAAGTTGGCACGCCGCCGCACAGCGCCAGATCCACAATCTCCACGCCCTTTGGTATTGGCATACCTCCGTCCCCGATCATAAAAGCATCCTTGTGTCCAAGTCCTGCGATCAGCCCTGCAAGCTGCGCATTGATAATGCCTCTTTTTTTCATCTGAACCGTCCTCCCATACATTTTTTATATCTAAAAAGATCCCGGTATGCACTCACACCGGGACCAAATATGTTTTATTTGTTTTCGTTGCGTGCCTGAAGCGCCATTTTTGCCTGAAGATTTCTCTGGAACTGGTCAATGATAACCGCTACGATAATTACCAGACCACGAATGATCTTCTGCCAGAATTCAGTTACACCACACATGGTCATACCATCGTTGATCACACCAATAACAAACGCGCCTACAATGGTTCCGCCAATACTGCCCACGCCTCCTGCCATGGAAGTACCTCCAAGAACAGACGCCGCAATGGCATTCATCTCCCAAGACTCACCTGTTTTCGGAGTTGCGGAAACAAGCTGGGAAGTTGCGATAATACCTACAATAGCTGAGCACAGTCCGGAAAAAGCATAAACCCAGATTTTCACACGGTCAACCTTGATTCCGGAAAGCTTGGAAGCCTTTTCATTTCCTCCGATTGCCTGCACATGCCATCCGAAAGGTGTTTTCTTCAGGATCAGTCCTGCGATCACAGCTACAATAGCAAGAATGATAACACCTACAGGAATCATGGTTCCCATAAAGTTTCTTCCAAAAAATTCAAATCCTGTATTGCCAAGTCCTTCATGACCGGCAAGCTCTGAAAAGGTTGCCCCGTTGGAACGGATATTTGCCAGACCTCTGCAGATATACATAGAACCAAGTGTGGCAATAAACGGCGCTACATTAAATTTTGTAATTACCACACCGTTTAAAGCACCCACCAGCGCACCCATAAGAATAGTGATCAGAACTACAAGAGGTACGCTGAAATACACAGTCACGCCTGCAAATTTCAGAGTAAGACCTTCCTGGATCAGCCCGCCGGCGATCATTCCTGCCAAACCGGCCACAGAACCTACGGACAGGTCAATTCCGCCAGTGATGATTACATAGGTCATACCAATAGCAAGGATTCCGTAAAGGGCCACATGCTTTGCCACTGTCAGAAGAGAACCTACTGTCAGAAAATTATTTGCTGTAATGCTGAAAAAAATCAGCAACACGATCAGAACGATGAAAGTCCTGCCCTTTAAAAGGGTCATCATTAACGCATTATTTGATGTTTTTTTATCTGCTGCCATATCCTAATTCTCCTTTTCATGATTCTGTACATGATGTCCCTTATAGGACGCCAGTACCAGGGTATCTTCTTTGATCTCGTCTCCGCTGAACTCACCTGTTTTCAGTCCGTTTGAAAGAACCAGAACACGGTCCGCAATGGAAACGATCTCCTGAAGCTCCGAGGAAACAACAATAATGGAAAGTCCCCTCTTCGCATACTGATTGATGATATCAAACACCTCTGTTTTGGCTCCGATATCAATTCCACGGCTTGGTTCATCCATGAGAAGAATCTTTGGTTCTGTCAGGATGCCTTTTCCGATAACAACCTTCTGCTGATTTCCTCCTGAAAGAGAAAGAATCGGAAGATGTTTGTCAGCCACTTTAATATGGATATCCTTGATCTGTTCATCCACTTTCTGCCCTTCTTTGGATGAATCAAGGAATACCCCTGCTTTTTTGTACGTCTTCATTGCAGACAGAGAACAGTTTTTTTCAATGTCCATTGTCTGCACAAGTCCCTGAGCCTGACGGTCTTCAGGTATAAGGGCAAAGCCTTTGTCTATCTGTCCTGAAATGGATTTGATGTTCAGCTTTTCTCCTTCCAGGTATACCTCTCCTGTATGTTCCGGATGAAGTCCCATCAGACATTCAAAAATCTCGCTTCTTCCGGCTCCCATCAGTCCGTAAATTCCAAGGATCTCACCTTTTTTCAGGTCAAAACTCACATGATCCACCAGATAGCCGCCTCCGGCCTTTGGCAGGCACAGATTTTTCACCTCAAGAACATTTTCCACTTTTGACCAGTCCACTTTTGTTTCACGTTTCGGATATGCCTTTGCTCCTCCTGTCATCTCATGGACGATCCACGGAACATCAATATCCTTTACATCTGCATCTGAAACATATTTTCCGTCACGGAGAATAGTCACATGGTCGCCAATCTGCATGATCTCTTCCAGACGGTGAGATATGTAAACAATAGAAATCCCCTGAGCCGTCAGTTCCCTCATGATCTTAAAAAGAACCTGTACCTCCTGCTGGCTGAGAGAGGATGTGGGCTCGTCCATGATCAGGACCTTCAGATCATCAGCCACAAGATTTCTTGCTATTTCAATCATCTGCTGCTGGCCTACTCTCAGTTCTCCCACAAGAGTCTCCGGGTCAATTTCATGTTCCAGTCTTTTCAGAATATTTTTCGTCTTTTCTATATGAGTTTTGTTATCAAGTCTGATTTTTCCTACTGTCTGCTCCCTTGCCATAAAAATATTCTGATACACATTCAGATTGGGAAACAGACTTAATTCCTGATGAATAATACCGATTCCATGTTTTCTGGCATCTGTAGTATCTTTAAACGCAACCTCCTGATCACCAATATAAAGCGTTCCTTCACTGGGGTGCTCGATACCTGCTATCATTTTCATCAGTGTGGATTTTCCGGCGCCATTTTCACCGATCAGAACATTCACCTTGCCTTTGAGAAGGTCAAAGGATACGTCATCCAGCGCTTTTGTACCGGGATAAATTTTACTGATATGATCCGCATGCAAAAACACATGCTCCGGACATTTATAAGCCATATCTGACCCTCCTATTTTGCTTCCAGTTCTATGGGTGTAATCAGTACCTTTGTATTGTCATTTGCAGTAAAGCATCCTGTAAATGAAATGGTTTTGCCTTTCAGAGATGCCGGATCCGCTTTTTTCACGATTTCTTCGTCAATCATTTCATTGATACTCTGGGAAACTGCCGCCCAGTCCTGCTGATTTGTATAATCACCGAATTTAATCACATCCAGAGAATCACGGACAGATGACCCCTTATATACAGAACCGATCTGAATGGAGATTTCCTCCGGACCATCGTAGCCGTCAAGCTTTACTGTCATATATCCAGCTTTTTTCTCCTGATTTACTTCCTCAACCGTACCTGTTCCTTTTACAACATAATTGATCTCGCCGCTGGTTCCCATAGAATATTTTCCATATTTATCAACAAGAGATTTCAGATCTCCGTTCGCTTCTGTCAGAAACTCTGAAAGCTCCACTGCTTTCTCCTGAAGTTCCGGCAGCGCTTCTGATTCCCAGATTGCCGCCACATTATCTACTGCATTAAATTCCTGTTCCCCTGTAAGCTCTGCTTCCTGACCGATTTTTACCACCTTTACACATCCGGTCATACAAGTTGTCATCATTACCGCCACAAGCCCTGCCGCTAACATACGTTTTCTCATAACTGCTCTCCTTTGACTGTTTCTTTACCGAAAATGGGGGGCTGCAAAATCACATACCCGCTGGTTTTGCAACGCCCCCGTCATACTGAATTTACGTTTAGAACAGCGGCTTATTCAGCAGCTCCCTCTGTTGTTTCTTCTGCACCGGCATCTTCTGTCTCGGCTTCTGCTGTATCCTCTGCTGCCTCGGCTCCGCCTTCTGTATAAACAAATGTTTTCAGATTATCTACGTTGTCTGCTGTGATCGCAATACAGTCAACAAGCTGTTTTTCATCAAGACCTGTTGTTCCGTCTTTCAGGTAAGCGTCTGCCTGCTCTACTGCCATTTCAGCCATCAGAGCAAACTGCTGAAGCGCTGTACCGGTAGCTTTTCCGTCTTTAATAAGAGCTGCCGCCTCGTCAGATCCGTCAACACCGATGATTGGAATGTTTTTGCCTGCAGCTTCACATGCTGCAACTGCACCTTCCAGCATAGTATCGTTTCCGCAGATAATTCCATCAAGATCAGGATTTGCCTGGAGAATTGCTTCTGTCTTGTCAAAGGCTTCTGTCTTTTCCCAGTTTGCAGTCTGCTGTGCAACCATTTCCAGATCAGGATACTGATCGATCACTTCATGGAATGCAGAGGAACGAACACCTGCGTTTGTATCAGATTCTTTTCCAAGAAGCTCTGCATATTTTCCTTCTTCTCCCATTGCTTCCACCCACACTTCCGCAATGGCTTTTGCTCCCTGGTAGTTATTTGCTACAATCTGGGAAATCGCTACGCCGTCTTCGTTGATCTCACGGTCAATAAGGAAGGTGGGGATTCCCGCGTCTTTTGCCTTTTTAACAGCTTCAATGGTAGCGTCCGCACCTGCATTATCGCAGATGATCGCTGCTGCTTTGTCAGCGATAGCGCTGTCAAAAAGCTCTGTCTGTTTTGTAGGATCGTCGTCATGGGATGCTGCTTTCACTTCATATCCAAGCTCTTCCGCTGTTTTTGTAGCCACGTCAGCCTCTGTTTTAAATGCCGGATTGGATACAGATGGTGTGATCACATAAATAATATTGGAGCCGCCGCCCGGAAGCGGTTCTTCATTTTCGGCCGCCATTACTGTAACTCCGCCCATCGCCGTAACTGTCATCGCTGCTCCCAGTAATACACTCAGTAATCTTTTTCTCATTTTTTTACCCTCCTGATAACATTATGATTTCCATGCTGTTCCTCCAACAGTATTATGGGAATTTACTTCCCCTGTCGATGTTTATATTTTAAACGATTAGATAAATATTTCAATAGTATTTTTATGTTTTGTTTATTTTGTTTTGTGTTTTCGTGAATTTCGCAGAATTTAACCCACTATTTTTATGCATATTTACTATATATTTTGGCATTTTATGCTATCCTTCCTATAAATCCCGTATCATTTGTGTAAACATTTATATAAACATTTATGTAAGATTCCCGGATTCTCCGATCATTTATACATTTTACGTTTTATCCCCTGTTTCTTTTTGTTGGAAAAGCACGGAAAGCCTGTCCCGGGCATAAGCTGTAAGTAAATCCCCTTTGAGGTGAAGACTTGAAGACTTTTTTAAAACCTTTGACATCAGGCGAGGAAAAATTATATCTTCAGCGTTACCGGGAGGGTGATTTGGCAGCAAAAAATATCCTGATTGAGCATAACCTCCGCCTGGTCGCCCACATAGTAAAAAAATATCAGGGTTCCGGTGAAGATCCTGAAGACCTGATCTCCATCGGAACTATCGGTCTGATCAAAGCGATCAGCACCTTTGATGCGGAAAAATCCACGCGCCTTTCCACCTATGCGGCGCGCTGCATTGATAATGAGCTTCTGATGATGCTCCGTTCCAGAAAAAAACGCTCCCGTGAAGTCTCCCTGTATGATCCAATCGGAACAGACAGGGAAGGAAATGAGATCAGCCTTCTGGATATCATTGAAAGCCCTCCTGTAGATATTGTGGAACAATATGCCACGCAACAGGATATCCGCCATCTTGTCAGTTCCCTGAAAACTGCTTTAACGCCCAGGGAATACCAGGTCATCTGTCTCCGGTACGGTCTGTTCGGAGCTTCTGAGGAAACTCAGAAAACAATTGCCCGGAAGCTTTCCATCAGTCGCTCCTACGTTTCCCGCATTGAAAAAAACGCTCTGAAAAAACTCCGCTGTCTTTTTGATGAACAACCGAAAAATCACTGTTGAATATGTATACAGCAGAAGATACTTTTCTGTTTTCTCACCGGTAAAAGCGAACTGCCACAGTACAAAAAAATACAGGAGCCGCCTGGCTTTGGCTGTTCCTGTATTTTTTATTGCTGATATTTTATGCGTCTCCTCTTCGGGTGTATTTTCAAAGCTTATAAAGCTCCGGAATATCTTTTATTCCATGACAGGGCTTTATGCCTCCGCCCTTCGGAGAAGATCATATTTTTCTACTTCTGCCCCCAGATCTACCGCAAGCTTCTGCTGAGGATGGGGCGCGCTTTCCACGGAAGCTCCTGTCTCGTCATAAATCCCCTGAACTGTAACCGTCAGGTTTCTTCCGTCCGGCTTCATGATTTCAATGGTTTCTCCTACGCTGAACTTATTTCTCTGAGTAATGTGGACCAGACCCTTTTCGTCAACCTCTTCAGCATATCCCAGATAAGTATATTCCTTTACATAGGTGTTGTTATCATAGATCTGTGTATTCTCATCCGGTTTTCCATAGAAAAATCCGGTAGTAAACTGACGGTACGTACAGTTTGAGATCTGCTCCTTATACCATTCCATATTCGCCTGGTATTTTTCCGGAGATTCCATATAATCGTCAATGGCTTTCCTGTAGGTTCTGGCAACAGTTGCCACGTAAAGAGCGGTTTTCATACGGCCTTCAATCTTCAGGCTGTCAATTCCGCTTGTAAGAACATCATCCATATGCTCGATCATGCACAGGTCTTTGGAGTTAAAAATATATGTGCCACTTTCATTTTCAAAAACCGGCATATATTCTCCCGGTCTTTTCTCTTCCACAATAGAATATTTCCACCGGCACGGATGGGTGCAGGCGCCTCTGTTGGCATCTCTTCCCACCAGATAATTGCTGAGAAGACAACGGCCTGAATAGGAAATACACATTGCCCCGTGAATAAAGGTTTCAATTTCCATATCCTCGGGAATATGCTCTCTGATTTCTCTGATTTCTTCCAGAGACAGTTCTCTGGCAGTTACCACACGTTTTGCTCCCAGCCGGTACCAGAACCGGTAGGTTTCATAATTGGTGTTGTTTGCCTGGGTACTGATGTGACATTCAATTTCCGGACAAATTTCCTTCGCATAAGTAAAAATTCCCGGATCTGCAATGATCAGCGCATCCGGTTTCAGCCCCTTCAGCTCCTGAAGGTACTCCCGAACGCCTGGAAGGTCGTCATTATGAGCAAGAATATTTACAGTCACATAAACCTTTACGCCGTGCTCGTGAGCAAAAGCAATCCCCTCTGCCATATCTTCTCCGGAAAAGTTTTTTGCTTTTGCCCGAAGACCAAAAGCTTCTCCACCGATATACACAGCATCTGCCCCAAATACTACTGCAATTTTCAGGACTTCCAGACTGCTGGCAGGTACCAGTAATTCTATTTTTCTCATATTGTCTCCTTACTGCGGGACGTTTCCTGTCCAAACGGCTGCCTGATACTGAGGGCGGCTCCGTCTCCCAGAGGAAGAATGCTTGTCAGAAGCCTTTCATCATGTTTCAGAGCATAAAGATAATCCCGCATTCTCTTATAAATGGTTCTGTTTCTCCGCTCTACCAGATAGCGCGATTCAATCAACTCGCCCTCCTGAAGAACATTATCCGAAAGAAGGATTCCCTCCGGATTCAAAAGACGCACGGCATCCTCCAGCCAGTGAATATACTGCCCTTTTGCCGCATCCATAAAAATCAGGTCAAAACCAGGTTCCAGCTCCCGGAGGATCTGTCCTGCTTCTCCCTCCAGAAGAGTGATCTGATGGCTCCGTCCTGCTTTCGCAAAATTTTCTCTGGCAATGGGAATCCTTTTTTCATAGTTCTCAATTGTTGTTACCTGAAGCTTCTCAGGTCCATATTCACACATAAGAAGTGTGGAGAAGCCTACGGCTGTCCCCACCTCCAGAATACGCTCCGGCTTTTTTACAGCCAGAAGCACCTTTATAAAGCTCTGCATCTCTCTCCGGATAATGGGAACTCCGGATGACAGAGCCTCCTTTTCCAGACTTTCCAGAAAATCTGTATTTCCCATATCCAGAGAATTGATGTAGGTTCTCATTCTCTCTTCTACGATCACGAGTCTGCGCCCTCCTGCTCAGCATCCCCTGCCATGATTGCAAGAAGCCTGGAAGGTTCATAGGCAGTACTCAGAAGATAAGTTCCCGGTTTCATCTGTCCTTTATAGTTGGACAGCTTTTCCTGAATCCAGAACACCTTTGCATCCTCCACCAGCCCTTTGCTTTCCAGAGTCTTTGCAATGTCATACACAGAATCATCCTCTTTGACTACCACAGTGATCTCCTGTCCTTCTCCAGGACTCATGGGCTGCTGGTCAAAAATATCATGTCCGAATTGATAAGACAGTCTTCCCAACCAGATGATCAGAACAACAATACAGACATAAAGCGCAATTTTAAAAGCGCCGCCTGCAACGATCACTCCCGCATTTCCTACCCGGTCTCTTGTGTCTCCCATGTTATCCTCCTTACTGTCCGCCCGTTTCAGAGCAGCGGAATATCATCCATTTCCATTCCATTCTGTTATCCAGTCCAGTTTATGCTTCCATGATGATCGGAAGGATCATCGGTCTTCTCTTTGTGCGCTTCCACAGATAGTCGCCTACCGCATCCTTGACAACAAGCTTGATCTTTCCCCAGTCTGTAATATTTCTGTCCATGCAGGAATCCAGAGCCTGCTCCACTACCTCCCTGGCATGTCCCATCAGGTCTTCTGATTCACGGACATACACAAAGCCTCTGGAAACAATATCCGGTCCCGCAAGAACCACATTGCTGTGACGTTCCAGGGTCATAACCACGATCATAATTCCGTCCTCAGCCAGATGCTGACGGTCTCTGAGCACAATATTTCCCACATCGCCAACTCCAAGTCCGTCTACCAGGATCGCTCCTGTCTGAACGTTTCCTGTGATCTGGGCGCTGTTCTCATCCACTTCCAGAACATTTCCCGATGCAAGAATAAAAATGTTTTCTTTTGGGATTCCAAGCTCCTCGGCAATATGTTTCTGAGCAGTCAGATGACGGTATTCTCCATGAATCGGAATCGCGTATTTCGGACGGACCAGGGAATAGATCAGTTTAATCTCTTCCTGGCAGGCATGTCCCGATACATGAGCATCCTGGAAAATAACTTTTGCGCCCTTCATATACAGCTCGTTGATCACTTTGGAAACTGCTTTTTCATTTCCCGGAATCGGATTTGAACTGAAAATAATAGTATCGTTTGGCTTAATGGTTATCTTTTTGTGAATATTAGCAGCCATTCTTGACAGGGCAGCCATGGATTCTCCCTGACTTCCTGTTGTGATCAGAACCACCTTGTCATCCGGGTAATCCTTTACCTGATCGATCTCGATCAGAGTATTTTCCGGAATTCTCAGATATCCCAGCTCTGAAGCTGTTGAAATAACATTGACCATGCTGCGGCCTTCTACCGCCACCTTTCTGCCAAAGCGGTACGCAGTATTGATAATCTGCTGAACACGGTCTACGTTTGAGGCAAAGGTTGCAATAATGATCCTGCTGGAATGAAATTCATTAAACAGGTTGTCAAAAACTTTGCCCACAGTACGCTCGGACATGGTAAAGCCCGGACGTTCTGCATTTGTACTGTCGCACATCAGAGCAAGCACGCCTTTTCTTCCGATTTCCGCAAAACGCTGAAGATCAATGGCATCGCCGAATACCGGCGTATAATCCACCTTAAAGTCGCCTGTATGGACAACGATTCCTGCCGGTGAATAAATCGCCAGTGCGGAAGCATCCTGAATGCTGTGATTTGTCTTAATAAACTCAATAGAAAAATCACCCAGGTTGATCACCTGTCCATGCTTCACTTCCTTCAGCTTTGTGGAACGGACAAGATTATGTTCTTTCAGCTTATTGGTGATCAGTCCCAGTGTCAGCTTCGTAGAATAAATAGGGACGTTTACGTCCTTTAATACATAGGGAAGAGCTCCAATATGGTCCTCATGTCCGTGGGTGATCACAAATCCCTTTACCTTTGAGATATTGTCCTTCAGATAAGTTACATCCGGGATCACAAGATCAATTCCCAGCATATCATCTTCCGGGAAAGACAGACCACAGTCTACTACTACTATACTGTCTCCGTACTCGAAAGCTGTAATATTCATTCCAATCTGTTCCAGTCCGCCAAGAGGAATGATCTTCAGGCGCTCGCTGCTTCTCCGTCCTCTGCGTCCCTGTTTCTGAAAGTTTCTTCCTGTATTTTTATTCATGGAATTTCTGGAAGAATTTTTTAATACAGGCTTCTGCTGCCTGTCCTGATTCTTTTCGGGATATCTTTCCGCAGATTTTTCCTGATATCTGCTGTTCTGTTTTGCCTGAGGCCTGTATTTATTATTTTTTGATCTGTTTACCTGTTTTCTTGTATTATAACCGGCATTTCTTCCATAACTGCCGTTTCTTTTCTGACTTTCATCTGTTTCTTTTTTTGTATTATTATCACTGTTCAAATAATGCACCTCCATTTTCATGTGCAAATTTCCGCACGACAACTCAGGAATGCCAGTGACATTCCTTCATCATCCGTTAAATTTCGCTTATTTTCGTTTCATTTTCATGAGTTTTAAAACACAGTACCTGAATTTCCTGTCCGTCCTGTCCGAAAACCTTACATTTCCAGATCCACATCATCCAGCATCTGCTCAAAAACTTTATAAACCGCCTGCAGTTCTTCTTCCTCTTCTACCATTTCATAGCAGGCTTCCGGGCTGTCCTGGGAAGAACAGTCTTTCAGAATATATGCAGACGCCTCATCATCCAGAGAATCTGATACCAGAAGATAGGATCTGCCTCCGATCATTGTCTGTTCCTCTACATAAAACTCTTCTGTTGTCCCGTCCGGGGTCTGAAATTTTATTTTTTCCATATTGCTGTCCTTATCTGTTTGCAGAACAGTCCAGATATCCCTGCAGGATCAGTACTGCTGCAAGGGAATCCAGATGTTCCTTTCTGTCTTCACGGCGCACTCCGCCCTCCATGAGAACGCGGTTCGCCTCCATTGTTGTCAGACGTTCATCCCACATTTCCACAGGCAGTCCCGTTCTTTTCTCCAGCATTTCTTTAAATTCCAGAGATTTTTCTGCCCGCTCTCCAAGTGTATTATTCATATTCTTCGGAAGTCCCACAACAATTTTTTCCACACCATACTCAGCTGCCAGCTCTTCAATACGCGCAAGTGTTCTGCGAAGCTTGTTTTCCTGCTTTCTCCATATGGTTTCTACTTTCTGGGCAGTCAGTCCCAGGGGATCACTGACTGCCACTCCTACGGTCTTTGACCCGTAATCCAGTCCAAGTATACGCATATCAGCTTTCCCAGGAGCGGTTCTTAATATACTCGTTCAGAAGCTCCTCTACCAGTTCATCCCGCTCAACCTTCATGATCATGCTTCTTGCGCCTTTATGACTGGTAATATAGGTAGGATCACCGGACATGATATAACCAACGATCTGATTTACCGGATTATATCCCTTTTCGTCCATTGCGTTATACACCAGATCCAGAACCTCTTTCACTTCCAGCTCCTGATCCGGCTTTGTCCTGAAATACTGTGTATTTCCTAAATTGTTTTCTGTCATTTTCTCTCACGTCCTTACTATTATTTCTTTTCTATTTTAATATAATTCACCGCAAAATACAAGGAGAGTTTTGTACGGGGCCATCGTTCACTCCAGGGCAACTATACCAGCTCGCCGCCTAGGATGTGCTCCTCTGTAAATCCCGTGATTTTTACAGTCAGAAGATTATTGACCTTCAGACTTTCTGTTTTCTCCACAGCTACCTTCACATATTCCCGGCTGTGTCCCAGATAATATGCTTTCCCCTGAAGCTCCACTTCCTCTTCCAGAAGGATCTCCAGGTTCTTTCCGATCATGGACTCTTCATATTCAAGGGAGCGCTGCCTGTTCAGCTCCAACATTTTTTCACTTCTGGCGGCTTTGACAGCCTCTGTGATCTGCCCTTCCATTGCAGCCGCTTTTGTTCCCTGACGTCTGGAATATTTGAAAATATGTGTCTCATAAAAATGAATGTTTTTTACAAATTCAAAGGATTCCTCAAAATCTGCTTCACTCTCCATTGGAAATCCCACAATCACGTCTGTAGTTAAAGCAGGGGCAGGATAATACTCCCGGATCAGGCTGCATTTCTGCGCATATTCCTCTGCCGTATATCTTCGATTCATATTTTCCAGAGTCTTCTGACATCCGCTCTGCAAAGAAAGATGGAAGTGAGGGCACACCTTGGAAAGACCGGAAATACCTTCCATAAATTCCCGGGTAATGATCCTTGGCTCCAGCGATCCCAGGCGGATCCTTTCAATGCCTTCTACGCTGTGTACAGCCTGAATCAGCGAAAGAAGGGTCTGTCTTTCTTCCGCCTCCTTAAAGTCAATGCCGTAAGAACTCAGGTGAATGCCTGTAAGAACCACTTCCCTATAGCCCTTTGCCGCAAGAGCCTTTACTTCCTCCAGGATCTCCTGTATTTTCCTGCTGCGCACCCTGCCTCTTGCATAGGGAATAATGCAGTAAGTACAAAACTGATTACATCCGTCCTGGACCTTAATATAGGCTCTTACATGTTCTGCCGTATGGTCAATGGAAAGCTCCTCATATTCTTTTGTTTTATTTATCTCGATCACGCAGGCTTTTTTTGCGTGTTCTTTCTCATATTCAGCAAGGACCTCAACAATCCTGTTTTTCTGATTATTGCCAAGGATCAGGTCTACAGATGTATCTGCCTTTAGTTTTTCTGTGTCTGTCTGTGCATAACAGCCGGTGGCAACAACAATGGCTTCCGGATTCATTTTTTTTGCCTTATGGAGCATCTGTCTTGATTTCCGGTCCGCAATGTTAGTAACCGTACAGGTATTGATCAGATACACATCCGCCCCTTCCTGAAAAGGGACAATTTCATATCCGGCCTGTTCCAGAAGCTGCTGCATTGCCTCTACCTCATAAGCGTTTACCTTGCAGCCCAGATTATGAAGCGCAACTTTTTTACTCATATTTATATTCATTCCTTTTCTACTGATATAAATTGATTCTGTTACTGTTCACAGGTTATTTTTCCGTAAGGTGCTCTGGCATATATGCCAAAATCCCGGGATGTACATGGCAAAATGCCTTCACCAGAGGTGATCTGGAATGCATTTTGGCCAGGTTACTGTAAAAGTCGTGAACAGTAACTCGGTTCCTGTTATTTCATGGAAATTTAACAGCTTTTCCCTTGACTTTTTATCAGTGGACGTATAAGATAAAAGCTGTAAATACAATAATTTTTAGGGAGGTTATATCGTAATGAAAACATTAAAAATCTCACTGAACTCCATCGATAAAGTGAAAGCATTTGTAAATGAAATCAGTAAATTTGACTGTGATTTTGATCTTGTATCCGGAAGATATGTTATTGACGCAAAATCTATCATGGGAATCTTCAGCCTGGATCTTTCCAAGCCGATCAACCTGAATATCCATGCAGAAGGCGCAGCTCTGGATGCTATCCTTGCAGTTGTTCAGGCATATGTGATCGAGTAATTAATATCACTGACCCTGTGCAGGCGGCTAAGCTTCGTCACACATTCCATACGGCATTTATTCCGGCGGTACATTCGGGAAGCATTCCAGATGTCCGCCGGATATTTTTTGCCTGTTTCTGATTTCTGACAATTCTGTCAGTTAATCTCGATCACTTCTACAGTAGAAAGAGCCTCTTCCATAAGCTGATCAATTTTTTCTTCCAGCTTTGTTTCAGATCTGTGGATCACATTCAGATTCGGCTTGGTTACCGGATGTTTTGCCACAAAAATCGTACAGCAGTCCTCAAAGGGCTGGATAGAAGTCTCAAAGGTATCGATCTTTCTGGAAATCTCCACGATCTCCTGCTTGTCAAATCCGATCACCGGACGGTACACAGGAAGGGTGCACACCTCATTGGTTGCCGCAAGACTCTGTAAGGTCTGGCTTGCCACCTGTCCGATACTCTCTCCTGTGATCAGACCAAGGCAGCCGCATTTCTTTGCAAAATGCTCTGCAATACGCATCATATACCGGCGCATGATAATTGTAAGCTCTTCATGAGGGCACTGGTCGTAAATATAAAGCTGGATATCCGTAAAGTTTACCACATGAAGACGGATAGGTCCGCTGTAGCGGGCAACAAGCTTTGCCAGATCTACAACCTTCTGCTTTGCTCTCTCACTGGTGTAAGGCGGCGCATGGAAATAAACCGCGTCAATTTTTACGCCTCTCTTGGCGATCATGTAGCCTGCCACCGGACTGTCAATGCCGCCTGAAAGCAGGAGCATGGCCTTCCCGTTGGTCCCTACCGGCATTCCGCCCGGTCCAGGGATGATCAGGGAAAACAGGTTGATCTTCTGACGCACCTCCACTCTCAAAAGCACCTGGGGATGATGGACATCCACCTTCATCTCCGGAAATGCCGCCAAAATAGCCTCGCCCATATCCCTGTTGATCTGCTCAGAGGATACAGGATAATTCTTATCCCCCCTCCTTGCGTCCACCTTAAAGGTAAGGTTTTTATCCGGGTACACCTGATCCATGTATTCTACAACGGATCTTTTCAGATTTTCATAATCCTTGTCCTCAATCTGTACCATAGGGCAGATCCCGGCAATGCCGAATACCCGCTTTAAGGCCTCAATGGTATCATCATAATCGTACTCGCCCTCTGCCATTACATAGATTCCTTGGTGACATTAAAGCTTCCCTCCACATTGCGCAGGGAATAGCGGATCTGCTTGATCAGGGCATCCTCAAACAGATAGCGGTTTTTTCCCTTTGTACCGATTTCTGCGTACTTGATTAAAAATGACTGGTACTGCATAATATCCTCTCTTTCTGACCTGTAAATGGGTTAACCCCTCTGATATCTTCTCAGCATGGGAAGCAGCTCCTTTAACACTCCCACACAATCTCTTCCTTCGTATTAAATACACCGAAGCTGAATCGCAGTGTCGAATCGAGCAGCTCCTTTTTAACACCGATAGCCTTTAATGTGCCGCTGATCGCCGGATGATTGGAGGAGCAGGCGGAGCCGGAAGAAACATAAACCCCTTTTTCCTCCAATGCATGGAGGAGCACCTCGCTTCTGATCCCCTCAAAGCTTAAGCTTGCGATCTGGGGCGCTCCCAAA
>OLNN01001714.1_pt1 | contig 17224 bp, 13 predicted proteins | sample 1672141 | NCBI WGS metagenome assembly OLNN01 (sample SAMEA3136652, study PRJEB25190) | human gut metagenome | biome: human gut; feature: human-associated habitat; material: faeces | place: Austria | collected 2013 | reverse complement strand
GCAGTAAAAAAGCGTTGAAAGCTTGCTTTCATAAGCGTTTTACTGCCTAAATCTTTATAGGGCAGACGCCCGATGCTTCTTGTCCGGCTGCACCGGACAAGAAGATGCCCCTAGACTAAACTGTTACATTTTGTATCCTGCTCTCCCGGAACAGACGCAAGATCAGGCTTTTGTTTTTTATTATTTTATGATACAATAGATGCCGGCTTATGTATAAATATACGTAACTGTCCAGGATCGGAGCTCCTGCCTGTCAATCCGGCTCACCTTTCCGGACCGTTGCAGCTATACTTATTATAATAATGAAGGAGATGTAACTTATGTCGTCGAAACAAAAACGAAGTGGTGCAAAAAAGGATTTTACCTCCATGAAAACGCCCCATACCTATGCCATTATCTTTGGGGCTGTGGTACTGTGCTGGATTTTAACCTTTCTCGTTCCAGCTGGAAAATTCAGCACCCATTCCGTAGAATATACGGACTCCAACGGTGCAGTAAAAACAAAAACTGTCCTTATGTCAGATACCTTCCGCTACAGCTATAACCTGGATACGGATTCCGTCAAACAGCACCTGACTGACCTCAGCCAGGATGAAGCTCTCATGGAAGCTCTGGAGGTCGAGCCGGAAGCACTGGATGAATTTCTGGCAACGGACTCCGATACCTGGGAACAGGAACAGTTAGATGAACTGGGCCTTACAGATGATGTGCTCTATGAACAGTACGGGCTGTCTATCTACGATACCAGCAAGAAGCTCCACAAAACAGCTAAGCTCTGGGGAACCGAGGATTTTGGCGGCTTTGGTTTTTTGAATTATGTATTTGAGGGACTTGTAACCGGTGACCGCTCCGGCTCTGCTGTCGGAATCTGTGCCCTGATCCTGGTTGTCGGCGGTTCCTTCGGAATTATTATGAAAACCGGGGCCATTGATGCAGGTATCTATGCATTTATTCAAAAGACACGGGGACTGGAGCGCCTGGCCCTGCCCCTTCTTGCCGTTCTGCTTCTTCTTGGAGGCGTTGCCGGCCTGCTGCTTCTGCTTGCGCTTGGCCGCTTCGGGCGCCTCCTCCCCTGCGGCCGCCTTGGCGGAATGGCGGCGGCGCGGCTTGCGGGACGCGTCGGTCGCCGACCCTTTGGCCGCGTCAGCAGAGGCGGCCTGGTCCTTGCGCCGGCCCTTCCCGCCGCCGTTGCCGGTGCGCCGCACGCTGCCGGCCTGCGCCAGCTTGTCCTTTCCGGTGAACTGCGACGTCAGGAACGTCGACTCGCCCACCAGGGCCAGGGTCGTCTGCTCGGTGGCGCGCTCCCACGCCTCTTCGCCGATGCGGTTGGGACGCACGGCATCGCCTTCGGTCTCCAGGTCGGCCAGCGGCACCTTCACCGCCTTCTCGCCTTCCAGCTTCAGCGACACCACTTCGCGCGGCACGTCCAGATCGACCACCTTCGCCGGGCCGTCGGGAGTCTGCACGGTGCCGTTGTGCTTGGGGGCGCGGCCCTTGAAGTCCTTGTAGGCGTCGAACTCGTAGCGCAGACAGCACATGAGGCGCCCGCACAGCCCCGAGATCTTCTGGGGGTTCAGCGAGAGCCCCTGCTCCTTGGCCATGCGAATGGACACGGGGCAGAACTCGCCGCCGAGCCGCTTGCAGCACAGCTCCTGGCCGCAGTGCCCGATGCCGCCCACCATGCGGGCCTCGTCGCGCACGCCGATCTGACGCATGTCGATGCGCACGTGGAAGCGGGCCGCCAGCTTGCGTACCAGCTCGCGGAAGTCGATGCGCTCCTCGGCCTCGAAGTAGAAGACGGCCTTGTCGCCGTCGAGCAGAAATTCCACGGACACCGGGTGCATGTCCTCGTGGTACTCCCGGGCCATCTCCTTGAACACCGGCAGGGCCTCGGCGGAAGCGCGCTCCATCTCGGCCGCCTGCTCGATGTCCTCCTCGGTCGCGATGCGCTCCACGGGGCGCAGGGCGCTCTTCAGCGCGCGCACCTGCTCCTCGGACACCTCGATGACCTCGCTCGCGGCGATGCCGAACTCGGTGCCCCGGGCGGTGCGCACCACCACGGGCATGTCCTTCTCTATATCCAAATCGCCCGGATCGAACCATAGCGTCCGGGGGTTGAAGGTCAAGTTAATCGGTGCGACCCGAACCATGAACAACCTCTCTTACGTCGAACAGCAACGTGTCCAAGCACGTTTCTGGGGATACATTATAGGCCAGCGCACGCTCGCACTCGTCCACCTTGGAGCAAGCTGCGGCGATGACCGCCGCATCGGCGCCGGAGAACAGCGCGACCAGCGAATCGCGCACATCGGTGTTGATGACCAGCTCCGGCGTCCCGCAGGCCACCATGAGCCCGTCGCGCAGCCACGAGCGAACCATGGCCGTCGTCTGGCGCAGATACTCGGAGGTCTTCGCCGACAGCTGGCGCTTGTTGCGCGCCTCTATCTGGCGGATGGCAGATTTCGCGAGAAAGTCGGCGTTCTCGGCAAGCTCCTCCTCTTGAGAGGCGCGCACCTCGTCGAGCGGCGCCTTCGACGCCTCCACGAGCGCGCGGGCCATCTCCACCACATCCCAGTCGTCGGCGCGCTGAAGCATGGCCAAATCGGAGAAGAGCCGCGTCCGGAAGGCGAGGCGCTCGCTTCCCGGCGCCCGCAGAAACGCCACGGCCGAGGTGATGGAGCCGCCGCAGGCCTCGATGGCCTGGCGCGCCTGGGCGGGATCGGCGCCGGTGTTCTGGGCCACGATGCCCGCGGCCTCCGAGGCGGGAATGTGGCGGAAGGGCACCACCTGGCAGCGGGAGACGATAGTGGGCAGCACCGACTCGCGGGTGCGACCCAGAAGGATCATCACCACGTCGTCGGCCGGCTCCTCCAGCGTCTTTAAGAACGCGTTGGCGGCGCTCGCGCCCAGCTGGTCCACGCGATCCAGAATGTAGATCTTCTTGTCGGCCTGAATGGGAGAGAGCGCCGTGTCGGCCACGATCTCGCGCACCTGTTCCACCAGATACCCGTTCGCGCCGGCCGGGGCGAAATAGCGCACGTCGGGATGCTTGCGCCGCAGAATGCGCCCGCAGCGGTCGCAGGCGCCGCAGGAACCGCCCCGCGGCCCGCGGGGCCCCTTCGGGCACATGAGCGCCTGGGCGAGCGCATAGGCGGCCTGGGTCTTGTTGGAGCCGGCCGGCCCCACGAACAGATAGGCCTGGGTCACCCGCTCCGAGACCACCGAGGCGCGCAGAAACTCGCGCACCTTGGGCTGTCCCAGAATGTTCTCGAAGGCGTCAGCCACGGGCGCCCTCCTTCGCCTTCGCTTCCTTCTCGGCGCGCTTGGCCGCCATCTCCCGTGAGACGAGGGCATCCAGATCCGCCCCGCCGGCCAGCGCCGCGGCGGCCTCCGGTAGCACGGGCGATACCGCCTCCAGCACGGCGCGGAACGTGTCGGCGCGGTGCACCCGCGAGAGCACCGTCCTCACCCGGGCCGGGTCGGCCTCGGCGATCTGCTCGAAGCCCACGGCCACCCGGCTGTGGAAGGCGTCGCCGGCCAGCTCCAGGCGGTCGGCCCCCTCGCGGCGCCCCATGCGCGAGCGCACGGCCGAGGCGGGGGCCACCAAAAGCACCGTGGCATCCGGCACCACCCCGTCGCAGGCGAACCGGTTCGCCGCGTCGATGAAGGCGCCGTCGAGCCCCCGCCCGCAGCCCTGGTAGGCCACGGTGGAGTCGTAGAACCTGTCGCACAGAACCACCGCCCCGCGCCCGAGCGCCGGACGGATGACCTCGTCGACGATCTGGGCCCGGGCCGCCTCGTAGATGAGCAGCTCGGCGCGGTCGCTCATGGCCTCATGGGCCGGATCGAGCACGACGGCGCGCAGAGCCTCCCCCACGGCGGTGCCGCCGGGCTCGCGCAGACGCACCACCTCGCGACCGGCATCTTCCAGAAGTCGGGCGAGGAAGCGTATCTGCGTCGACTTGCCGGCGCCGTCGCCCCCCTCGAAGGTGACGAAGACGCCCGTGTTCGCGGGTGCTGCCACAGCTGCTAGGCCCCTTCCCGCTCGGCGGCGGCGCACGCGCGCACGGCGTCGGCCACGGCGTCGGCCACGCGCGGGTCGAAGGGGTCGGGCATGATGAACTCCTCAGAGAGCTCCTCGTCGGAGACGAGCGCGGCCAAAGCCTCGGCAGCAGCCAGCTTCATGGGCTCGGTGATGCGCTCGGCCCGGGCCTGCAGCGCCCCCTTGAAGATGCCGGGGAAGGCGATGACGTTGTTCACCTGGTTCGGGAAGTCCGACCGTCCGGTGCCCACCACGCGCGCCCCGGCGGCGCGGGCCTTATCGGGGAAGATCTCGGGAGTGGGGTTGGCCATGGCGAACACGATGGCGTCGTCGGCCATGGAGGCGACCATGTCGGGCGTGATGACGCCGGGAGCCGAAACCCCGATGACGATGTCGGCGCCTTCCATGGCGTCGGCGAGCGTGCCGGATTTGTCCTCCAGGTTCGTGACGGCCAGCATGGCCTCTTGGGCCGGATTCATCCCCTCGTAGGAGGAGCTCAAGATGCCGCGGATGTCGCACATGGTCACGCGCGCGAAGCCGTAGGACAGAAGCAGCTTGGCGATGGCGATGCCCGCCGAGCCCGCGCCGTTGACGACCACGCGCACCGACGCTTTGTCCTTGCCCACAAGGCGCAGCGCGTTGATGATGCCCGAGAGCACCACGATGGCCGTGCCGTGCTGGTCGTCGTGGAAGACCGGGATGTCCAGCGCGTCGTTCAGCCGCGCCTCGATCTCGAAGCAGCGGGGGGCGGCGATGTCCTCCAGGTTGATGCCGCCGAAGGCCGGGGCGATGCGGATGACCGTCTCGATGATCTCGTCGGTGTCCTGGGTATCCAGGCAGATGGGGAACGCGTCCACGCCGCCAAAGGCCTTGAACAGGGCTGCCTTGCCCTCCATGACCGGCATGGCGGCGGCAGGGCCGATGTTGCCCAGCCCCAGAACAGCGCTGCCGTCGGAGACGACGGCCACCGTGTTCGCCTTCAGCGTATAGTCGTAGGCCGCCTCGGGGTTCTCGGCGATGACCTTGCAGGGCTCGGCGACCCCGGGGGTGTAGGCCACGGCCAGATCGTGGCGCGTGGCGATGTCCATCTTCGGATCGAAGGCGAGCTTGCCGCGCCACTCGGCGTGCTTGGCGAGCGATTCCGCTGCGATATCCATAGGTTCCAAGTCCTTAGAACGATTTCTCCCGTGTAAACCTGTCTATTGTACCCCCTCCCCGCCCGCGTACCCCTCGCCCCTCCCCTGCGCACAAGTTCCACCCGCCGCACAAGTTTCGACCCCTAAGCCAGACTTGTGTATCGCGCCCTTCCCTGTCGCATCCCACCAGTCGCGCGCTTCGCCCCCCTCACCCTTGCGCCCCCCAACACCAACCTCTCACCTCTCGCATCCGCAAAACCTTTCCAACCAATCCCAAGGCCGCATTTGGGCAAAAATTTCGACTTGTTAGACTTTCGCCCCCTTGGCGACCTCCGCTTTGAGCTATATTGGGAAGAAAACGACCTAATTACCCGGAAAATCTGAGAATATCCTCCAAGGAAACTCTAACAACTCGAAATTCTTACTTCAAACAGGCCCGACTATTGGATGGAGGCGTCCGTGAACGAAGAGACCCCCGAAACGATGGCCATAGGCGAAATGCCTACTGGCGAAAACGTGTCCCACGAAAGGTGCCCCCGACAGCCATTGGTTACCGAACGCCTTAACGCCGAGACGGTGGGCGAGGCGGTTTACGACGCCATTCGCCAGTGCGCCGTCACGTTGCGGCCCGACTTCCAAAGAGCCGTGGAAGCGGCGCGCGAGGAGGCGGTGCCGGAGAGCCGGGAAGCGGGCGTGCTCGACCGCATCCTGGAAAACGCCCGCATCGGCGTGACCGACGGCGTGCCCATCTGCCAGGACACCGGCAGCGTGTGGGTGTGTTTGGAAGTCGGCGAAAAGCTCAGCGTGCCCGGCAACATCTTCAGCCGCGTGAACGACGCGGTGGCCCGCGCCTACACCGACGGCCACCTGCGCATGTCCCTTGTGCGCGACGCCCTGTTCGACCGCGCCAACACCGGCGACAACACGCCCGCCTTCTGCGAGCTGAAACTCGTGCCCGGCACCAGCGCCACCCTGCACGTGCTGCTGAAGGGCGGCGGCTCCGACAACGCCTCCCGCGTGGTCATGCTGCCCCCGGGCGCCGGCGCTAACGGCGTGCGCCGGGTGGTCCTCGATTGCGTGCGCGAGAAGGCGGCCAACGCCTGCCCGCCGCTCGTCATCGGGCTGGGGGTGGGCGCCACCTTCGACAAGGTGGCGGGACTCGCCAAGCACGCCCTTCTGCGCGAGGTGGGCGGCCCGGCCGCAAGCGCCGAGGCGGCGGCCTTTGAAGAAGAGCTGCTGGCGGAGGTGAACGCGCTCGGCATCGGTCCTGCGGCCCTGGGGGGCGCCCCCACGGCCCTGGCCGTGCACCTGGAGACGGCCCCCTGCCACATCGCCGCCCTGCCCGTTGCCGTGAACATGGGCTGCTGCGCCATGCGCAGTGCGTCCGTCAAGCTCGTTTAGCGTACCACCCCGAAAGGACTCCCCATGGCGAAAACCGTCTCCCTCACCTTGCCGCTGACCCGCGCGGATCTCGCCGACCTCCAGGTCGGCGACGAGGTGCTGCTCTCGGGCCCCGTCTACACCATGCGCGACGCCGGCCACGAGCGCGCCCTGCAATGCTTGGAAGACACTGGCCACCTCCCCTTCGATCTGGAAGGTGCCACCCTCTTCTACGCCGGCCCCACCCCCGCGGCGGCCGGGCGCCCCTTGGGCTCGGTCGGCCCCACCACCGCCAGCCGCATGGATTTCGCCACGCCGGCGCTCTTCGAGGCCGGCATCGTCGCCGCCATCGGCAAGGGCAAGCGCAGCCCCGAAGTCGTGCGCTCCTGCCAGGAAACCGGCAGCGTCTACCTCTGCACCGTGGGCGGCATCGCCGCGCTCCTGGCGAAGTCCGTCACCGAAAGCGAGCTTATCGGCTGGGAAGACCTCGGCACCGAGGCTTTGCGCAAGCTCACCCTGAAGGACTTCCCCACCTATGTCGCCGTCGACGCAAAAGGCGGCGACCTCTACCGCAAGATAGAAGCCGCCGCCCAATAAGCTCGACAATTCAGCACTGCTCGACTTAAATCAAACCAACCCTCCGAGCGCTTCCCCCGGCAGGTTACTTCTTGGAAGCCGCTTTCCGGCCACCCTTAGAGCGACCGCTCTTCTTCTCGGCCTTCGCCTTCTCTTCCTCCTCCTTGCCCGGACAATCGAAGTTCGGGCACAGCTTCCACGGCCCGCGAGCCGTCTTGATGACCACCATGGGCGCGCCGCAGTGCTCGCACACCTCCTCGGTGGGGACAATGTCGCCGTACTGGGGCAGCGGGTAGCGCGTCTGGCACTCGTCGAAGTTCTCGCAGGTGATGGAGCGCTTCAGCGTGCGCGGGTTGCGGCGGGCGATGAGGTTCTTGTCGAGCCCGCGCTCCGCGCACACGGGGCACTTGCCCACCACGACCTCGGGCTCCTGGTTGGAGGGGCAGGCAGGGTCGATGCACTGCACCCGGGGCTTGCTGCGGAAGGCGGTCACCTTCACCTGGGGCATGCCGCAGGTGGGGCACTTCTCGGGCACGGCCTCGATCTTGCCCTTGGGAAGCGGGTAGGTCACATCGCAGTCGGGCCAGCCGGCGCACCCGATGAACATCGACTTGGTCTTGTGGCTCGCCTTCAGTTGCAGATCCTTGCCGCACTTGGGGCACGGGCCCACGTAGGCGTCGGCGGCCACGGCATCGGAGAGCGCGTCGGCCACCTCCTCGGAATGGGGCATGAGGTTCGCCAGCTCCTGGGCGAGCAGGTTGCGGGAGGTCTCCACCACCTCGGCCTTGGTCTGCTCCCCGTCGGCGATGCGGTCCATGGAGCGCTCCAGCTCGGCGGTCATCTCTGCATGGGTGATGTGCGGCGCGAACTTGTCCAGGGCGTCGATGACGGCGATGCCCAGCTGCGAGGGCTCGATGGGGTCGTTCTGCACGTACTTCACCTGGTAGAGGCGCTCGATGATGGAGGCGCGGGTCGACTTCGTGCCGAGGCCCAGCTTCTCCATCTCCTGGACGAGCTTGCCCTGGGAATACCGCGCCGGCGGCTCGGTCTGCTTTTTGGTGCAGGTGGCGCCGTTGAAAGCGATGGTGGCGCCCTCGGAGAGCGCGGGGAGCTGCTCGTCCTTCTTCAGCCCGTAGGGGTAGATGGCGCGGAAGCCCGGCTCGGCCAGCACGTCGCCCTTGGCCACGAAGGGCTCGCCGGCCACATCCAGCGTCACCTTCGTGCCCTCCACGGTGGCCGGCCCCGAAAGGGTCGCCAAGAAGCGGCGGGCAATGAGGTTGTACAGTTTGTAGTCGGCCGCGGACAAATCGTCGGGCGTGGCGGCCGCCGTGGGGTAGATGGGCGGGTGGTCGGTGGTCTCGGTCTTGCCGCGCGTGGCCTTCAGGGGGGCGGCGGACAGCAGCTGCTTGCAGTAGGGGCCATAGGCGGGGTTCGCCGCGATGGCGTTCACCACCTCGGCCAGATCCAGCGAGTCCGGGTACACCGTGTTGTCCACGCGGGGGTAGGAGATGTAGCCGTCCATGTACAGGCTCTCGGCGATGCGCATGCAGCGGGCGGGACTGATGCCCTCGGCCGAGGCGGCGGCCATGAGCGAGGTGGTGTTGAAGGGCACCGGCGCCGGAACCTTGCGGCGCTTCTTCTCCACGGAGGCCACGCGCGCGCTCACGGCGCCTTCCACGCGGGCCATGACGGCCGCAGCCTCGGCCTCGGCCTTGAAGCGGGCCGTGGCATGGGGCGCCTCGAAGGCCTCGGGGCCGTCGCCGGCGGTGGGGCCGGCCGCAGCAACACCGTCGAAGGCACCGCGGATGACCCAGTAGTCCTCGGGCACAAACGCCATGCGCTCGCGCTCGCGCTCGACGATGATGGCGAGCGTCGGCGTCTGCACACGGCCCGAGGAGCGCACGTTGCCGTAGCCGGCGAACTTCACCAGCGTGAGGTAGCGCGTGAGCACCGCGCCCCAGATGAGGTCGATGTCGCGGCGCGACCCGCCGGCGGCGGCCAAGTCGTCGTCCATGGGCACGAGGTTGGCGAAGGCATGGGTGATCTCCGGCTTCGTGAAGGCGGAGTAGCGCGCCCGCGACACCGGCGCCGTGGCGTTCACCTCGCGGCAGCACGACAGCGCGTCCGAGCCGATGAGCTCGCCCTCGCGGTCGAAGTCGGTGGCAATGACGATGGAGTCGGCCTTCTTCGCCAGGTTCTTCAGGGAGCGGATGATGTCCTTCTCCTTGGGCAGCTTCTCGATGGGCGCGTAAATGAGGTACGGCAGCGCCTCCATCTTCCACCCCTTGAGCTCCACACCGTCGGCGGTGAAGGGCTTCTTCTTTTTGAAGGGGGGCTTGGCGAGGCTGTCCGGCACCACGGCGGGCAGCATCTCGCCCTCGGCGGTGACACCCTCCCAACCGCCACGCTTCTCATAGGTAAGGCTCGGGGTGAAATCCGGCTCCAGGATGTGGCCGCGCAGGCCGATGGTCACCCACTCCTCCCCCTCGACTTCGAACCGGTAGACCGGCGTGTTGAACACCTTGTCGGCTTTGGGCTTGGAAGCGCCCAGAAGATCGGCGATCTTCACCGCCGCGTCGTTCTTCTCCGTAACGACCAGTTTCACGGAACCATCCTCCTTCTCGGCCGCATGATGCGGCCCTCACGTTCGCACGATTTACCCCACCTTGAGATTTTTACGTGCGCGGGGTTTTGTCTGGGCAGCCGCGCGCCGCTTTTGGCCCGCGCGAATGCGTGGGGCCTAGGATACACGATTTGCCGCGGCGCGGTGGGAGAAAGTCGTTAAATTAAAATCCCTCTCGCAAGGTTCCCGTAAGGTCGATGACCGTTTCATGGGCGTCCCGTAGTCGATTTATGAAGACGGAGCCTGCGGGTTACCATAGATGCCGGACGCCGTCGAATCGCAGCATTCGACCCGCGAATACCGAGCATCAACGTACCCCCGGCGGCGCCTTCGCGCAACGTGACCCACCCCGAGGAGATTCCGTGGACAGCAAGATCATCAAAGCCTTCATCGGCCTCATTGCCGCCTTCATCCTCGTCATCGCCGTTTTCGGCATCCTGCCCCAGCTGGGCCTGAAGGGCCCCTTCGAGAACTTCCAGAACCCCCTGGCCGGCCTGTTCGAGGGCGGCAAAAACGCCGCGGCCAATGCGGCCCTGGACGTGTCGGGCCTGAAGTCGAAGGCCGAGAGCGCTCTGCGCGGCAATACCGATCGCATCGCCGAGGCCACGGGCATGTCCTCCTCCCAGGTGGACGCCGCCATCGACGCGCTGGACATCCAAAGCTGGGAGGTGACGAACCTGCCCGAGGGCGCCGAGAAGACCGGCTCGGCCAACGTCAGCTACAGCGGCACCGACGCCACCATCACCACCTACGACGACCCCTCCGTCGTCACCGTCACCGCCATGGGCCAAGACATCACCCTCGCCGTCCCCGACTCCGCCCAAAGCTACCTGCCGTTTTTGAGTTACCTGGGGTAGTCTCTACAGAGCAGCTCAAAACCTCGCGGACGAGAACGAGCCTTGGGTCTTATCCTACAATACATATTCATATCCCCAAACGAACATGAGCAAAAGATTCCTAACACACCTATCAAAATGAAAGACTTTTAAAGAACTTGCTTGCAGAAGAAAGCTAATGCTGTCTGTAGAGCACATCGCCGAACCATCCCTTCATTCCATCGCTACGCCCTAAGCAAGCCACTGGGTCTGTACGGGCAGCCTACGCCCTTTCAGATCCAGGATTCGTACATATGCGATATACTGCCGAAATCAGACAAGCAACAGCAAAGGACCCTGCAATGGATTTAGATTACGAAAGCCCAAACATTACTCGAATGACGTTAGAGTCCGATAGCTGCCTCATCGAGCATACAGCTCTAACGGAAAAGTACCAAAACGCCGTAGTCCCAGATAATATCTACGAGGAACTGGAGGGGATGCTGATAGATTTCGTCCATATCCCCTTTCGCACCAAATTCAAATTGCAAAAACTATACGAATCACCCGACAACTACCTCGAGATGATCTGCTCTGACTGGACCAAGTCGTTGGAGTATGGAGCAATCCGCATCCTACAACAAGATGGATCAATCAGATTCCCAACCAGAATCGCTCTCGCCAATGGAGAAGCCTTAGAGGTGGGGCTCGCTAGAAATCAAGATAACGGAAGTCTCCCTTGGTTTATGTCCTATGTTCCCGACGTCGACAGCCTAACACTTCTCAGAGATTGCAGCAGATCCTCAATCGAAAAGTGCACACCTGCAGATCGCTCGAAAGAATCCCTTCCTCCAGCATTGGAGGAGCGAGTTATCGGCATGAAGCAAACAGAAGACTATCTCGAGGGTATCGTTCCAAGTGAGATCTTGGACGAAAGCATAGACACGAGCGCAAGATTTTCTGATTTTGTCTGGATCTCCCAAAGATGGCAAGAAGAGCTTGTGCAGAATGCAAATAAAGAAATCGATCCAGTGGCTCTTTTGGATCGAGATTGGGAAATTGCTGTTCGTAATAGAGCCTTGCGCTATTACGAGGGAAAAATTCTCTTCCCTGTCAGCATCATTAGGGCAGATGGAGAAACCCTCATCGAAGTTGCAATTGCGCAGGACAGCCGACGCTTGCAGCCGAACGCAGAATCTTGGCTTCCTTGGTATGTTAAGTTTGTTGACTCCTTCCCCAAGCAACGCCAAGCTGCAGGACGCGCACTGTTTGATTGGGCCTATATAGGCAACATGAATTCTCTTCTTTCAAAGTTAGCCAGCGCCGTCCTTCACGAGACATGGACGTTCAAAAACGAGGATGACGATGCCCACCAATACTCAATTCTCAAAAGTTATTTGCTTTACACTTTTTATAGGCTCAAAACAGAGGGGAAGATCCTCGAAGACCGAGAAAAAGGCATAGCGGCATTCAATACAGGATTGGTCGATAGTACCTATGAACCAGTTTACGCCTGTTTTTCTCCATCAACTATTGATGCACCTTGGCGTTTCGAGGCATTCTGCAGAGCCGGAACAAAACAATGGGGAAAACTTCTCGTTCGAGCTTTCAATCCATTACCCCAAAGGGCAGAATACTTTCACCGAAAGGAGGATCTTCTTTTCGACCCCTCCAAACCGCTACAGCGCGATGTAGACCATATTCTTCTAGACAACATGGAGCGATTGCCGAAAGAGTTTTTGGAAGAAGAACTACGAAACTCATCAGAGGCTCTCGACTGTATAGAGAAGACGTTTGAAAGCGAGGATGAGTCAGCTCAGCAAGCTGCCTACGATAGGCTTCGCGAGATAGTGCAGGCCGACCCTCGACTCAAGCGCCGGTTAATCAACAGGCTAGATGATGCTATAGAAGTCGCACAAAAAAGAGTTGAGTGGAATTTTAAAACCGCTGTACCAGCTTTCTATCCCACAAAAAACACCATGAGTCTGCTGCTGCCACTCGACCTGACAGACAACGAGCGTCCAGATGTTGCATTAGTGGTTGAGCTCGTAGAATCGGGGGCCTATATAGGCCAGACGATTCTAACGATGGAGATGGCGTATAACAACGCAAGGCTCATCAGCCGCCCAGATAGCGATTGGCTCAACACCACCCTTGGAGTTGAGGTTTGATTATTCCGATATAGAATGTTCGGCAGAATCTTTGTACGTGCTCACTCGCTTTTCTCGCCACCACGCCTATAAGAGCGAACGTGCTCCACCTTCCCATAACGTATACGATCATATCCCGAGACGCTATGACACTGAGGAGAGGTGCGCTCTTCTGGATACCGCCTTGTGCTAGATGACATTAAATCCATGTCATTACCTGGAAATACGTCAAGGTCTTCAGAATCCGTAGAAATTATTGACGCATCGTTCCCCCCGCCCCTCACTCGACTACGAACCACGTAGGCTTGGGCCGCAGAAGTCGCTAGCAGAATTGCAGCGCCTGCCGCATACGGATGTCTCTCAGAGAACTCTTTCACAGAGTTGGCCAGCTCGCAAAACTTATCAGCGACGTTTCGCCCAAACCTCTGAAGGGTTTTGCCATCCGACTCGCAAGACTGTCGCGGAGGATTGCGTACGGTACGCTTTACCGTTGGTGATTCCACGCGCCGCCGATACGTGTTCTACGTTCTGCCGATAGTCTAAGCCCCTGTTCCGCCCGCTTCCTTTCCTAGAATCACAGTCGGTGCCAAAAGGCATCGAAGGCCATCTAGGGAAAGGAGCGAAGAATGGTCAAGTACAGAGAGATTCTCCGGCTAGTGGCGATGGGGGGTGAGCCAGGAAAGCGTCGCGTTCTCTTGCGGGTGCGCGGCATGACGCCGTCGCTTCTTTGGAACGAGTACTGCGACGCCGCGGTCTCGCGCGGCGAGGAGCCCTACATGTACTCCGCCTTCTGCAGGGAGTACAGGGCTTGGGCGCAGGCCCACGTCAGCATGTTCGCCTTCTTCGGCGGGGCCGCCCCCGTCCTCGTCCCCGACAACTGCAAGACCGCCGCGTCCAAGAACACCAAGGAGGCCCTCATCGTCAACGAGCAGTACCGGCGCATGAGCGGGCACTACGGGTGCGCCGCCGTGCCCGCCAGGGCTAGAAGGCCGAGGGACAAGGCCAGCGTGGAGATGGGCGTCGGCCTCATCGAGCGCCAGGCGATGCTCCCGCTGAGGAGCCGGCGGTTCATGTCGCTGGAGGAGCTCAACGCCGCTCTGGCGGACCAGGTAGTCGCCATCAACTCGCGCCCTTCAAGGACGAGGAATGGCTCAAGCAGTGCAAGAAGCACGATACATATCGACGGAGCGGAGTCCATGCGCAAGCGGATGATGGGCCTAGGTTAGAAGGAAAGCCGGTGAAAACGGGAGGGGCGGTCTGCCCCTCCCTGTTATCGACAATACGTGGAACCGCCATCGCCGGAGCGCACAGCGTCTATCGGCGACGCGTGGAACAGCCACCGCCCAGGCGTACCGTACGCAAGGATCAGCGCGGCAGTCGTTTCCTAGCGATTCTAAATTCGTTGGAACCTCCGACATCTCAGTTTTTGAGCTCACCGCAGGTTGAATAGAGAGGTCGCACGAGAAGCCTTCTGCGGCAACAGGATTGCTGAGAGGGATAACAGCACACGGCTTACAAGGCTCTTCTCCAAAAACCTGAGTAGAATGCCTTTCTGGATCATATCGGCCATTCGTTGGATTTCGAAAGTTACCTCCATGCGCCAACCTATGCTCGTCCCTGGTCAGAAATTGAATATTATTGGCATCTCCCTGAAATTTTGGATATTTTTCAGCGCTTTTCATGTGATGACCTTCAAACGCTTTTCCATCATCACCGTAAGCCTTACCTAAGTCAATGATTGACCGCTGCTGCTCTTCGGTCCAGTTTCTCGTACCTTTGCCCTCTAGAACCAGCAACCGCTCTCTCTCCCACGCCTCTTTGACAGCTCTATTCGCCTCAGCGGTTCGTTTTGACATAAGCTAATCTCCCTCGCCAACAATGCCACTCAAATTATTCAGGAAATCCAGGAAATTAGCGAATTGCTCGTCATTTTCTATTCTTTCCGCCTCTTGATTGTAAATAGAGATCGTTTCATCATTGCTCTCGCATACAATTGGATCTCCGGTCGTCAATGCGCCTATAACGATACATCCGACGATATCCCCTTCGCCATCCATTACATTAATGAGGGGCTTATGAGCAACTCCGTATAGCTGAACACCGGCCGGCAAAAAAAGATCGCCTCCATCAGAGAATTTTAGCCATTCCCTATATTGGCTCGGTAGGACAATGTCATGCATTAACTCAAACTCATGTATTTGTTTTTCTGTCGCACCTGCAAAAAAAATCATTTTTCCTTTCTTGCTCAAAGAATCAATTGTCTCCTTCATGGGTTCTCCAGACAACATCATTTATTCCTTCCTACGAGACAGAAAAGAGCTTAAGTGATCGGACTTCCCAAGCTCCGTCACGCCAACACCAAGACATCCACGAAAAAGCTTGCAGCGTAACCCTCATCGCAAAGAGCGAAACCATTCCGCAAAAAGGAAAACCACATCCTCCCGCGCTTCCGCCCCAACATTTCTGCGAGTTTAGAAGGAGAGCAACCAAGCACTTTGCTCTTTTCACGTAAAGCTATTGCAATTGTAGCATCTGACATAGTTTTCATTGAATCACCATAGCACCATCGGTTTTCAACAAACAAAATAGAGGGACGTTCAAACATAGCAAACATACTGACCCAACCCCACGCTAAAAATCGAGCCCTGCAAGCCCTAATGCGAGCAGCAGCTCGAACCTTTTTCGAATTAGATGAAGGAAGCTACCGACAAAGCTTCTCTTCGCAAGCTTCCAAAATCGCGGCAGGGATCTTTTGCCGTGTGGCTTCGGGCCGGAAAATGCACCATATCAGTCTTAAGGTAAGGTGAGCAAAAACATTTCCTAGCAATTCAGGATCTTTTTGACTCTAATGGGTATCATCGAGCTTCGCATTAGACGTCTACTGCGCGCCCTTGAGGCGGCGCTGGTAGGCGCGGACGATCTGCGAGAGGGTAAAGCAGACGACGAAGTAGATGAGGGCCATCAGCCCGAAGATGGCGAAGATCTGCACCGTGGAGTTGTAGCTGTTCATGAGAATCATGCCGCGGCCCATGAGCTCCTGCAGAGCCATGGCGCCCCACAGATACGACGTGTCCTTGATGGTGGTCACGAACTGCGAGAGCAGCGCCGGCACCATGTTGCGCAGGGCCTGGGGCAGGATGATGTACAGGTACATCTGTGGTGCCGAGAACCCCTGGGAGCGGGCGGCCTCGTACTGGCCCGCCGGCACGCTGGCCAAACCGCCGCGGACGATCTCGGCCACCGAGGCCGCGGTGAACAGCGTGAAGGCGAGCACCGCCGCGGGCAGGGGCGGCAGCTGGGCCACGAAGAACGTGAACATGATCCACAAAAGCAGCGGGGTGTTCTTGAACAGCTCCACGTAGGCGATGGCGAAGCCGCGCAACAGGCGGGAAGAGGATCCGCGCATGATGGAGATGACGGCGCCGAGCACGATAGAGCAGGCGATGGCCAGCGCCGAGATGATGAGGGTGAGCCCGAGCCCTTCCAAAAGGAAGCGGATGTTCGTCCAGGTGAGCAAAGCGGCGATGTCGCTCATTTCCGGCCTCCTCTCCGGCCCTTGCCCCTGCGACGGCCACCGGTGCGGCCGATGGCGCCGCGCACGCGGGCGAGCCCTCGGCGGTTCCGCGGCGTGCGGGGCGCCACCGTGCGGCGGTCGGGCCACGCCGGGGCGTCGATGCCGTAAAGTTCCGCGTACGTGAGGTAGCGGCCCTTGTCCGCCACCGGGGGCACCAAGGTGCTCGTGCCTTCCACCATGGTCGTCACGCCTGCGGCCATGGCCTGGGCGGCCGCATGCCCGGTGATGTCGTGGGTGCCCGGGGTCACTTCCACGGCATCGGCCGCAAGCTCCTCGGTGGCGTCGCCGGTGGCCACATGGCGGTGGGCACCCATGCGATGCTCAAGATATACGGCACCGCGCGAGAGCGGGAAGCAGATGGCGAAGTACAGCACGGCGGCGGCCACGTAGGCCGGCCCGTAGTAGCTCGTGTCGCCGGCGAAGGAGTTCGCGAAGTACATGAGCTCGCCGCCGGCGATGAGCGCGAGCACGGAGGTGTTCTTCACAAGGTTGGCGGCCTGCACGGCCAGAGGCGGCAGGATGATGCGCATGGCCTGGGGCAGGATGATGAGCGTCATGGTCTGCACGGGCGAGAAGCCCTGGCTCTTGGCCGCCTCGAACTGGCCGCGGTGCACCGAGCCGATGCCGCTGCGCACTACTTCCGACATATACCCGCCATGGTAGGCGCCGATGGCGATGACGCCGATCCAGAACGAGGCGATGGTGAGCCCGAGCAGCGGGAACACGGCGTAGAGCACGAACACCTGCAAAAGCAGCGGAATGTTCTGCACCGTCTCCACGTAGACGCGCGTGAGGGCGCGCAGGATGCGGAAGCGCGACACGGCGAACACGCCGAAGACGAAGCCCAGAACGAGCGCGATGACGAGGGCCAGCGCCGAGATGGCCGCGGTCATGCCGAAGGCGGCCAGGATGTCGGGCCAGCGCGCAA
>OLNN01001713.1_pt1 | contig 17224 bp, 11 predicted proteins | sample 1672141 | NCBI WGS metagenome assembly OLNN01 (sample SAMEA3136652, study PRJEB25190) | human gut metagenome | biome: human gut; feature: human-associated habitat; material: faeces | place: Austria | collected 2013 | reverse complement strand
TAGGCTCGAATTTAACTTTACAGTGACCATACTGTCCACGACCACCAGACTGTTTAGCATATTTGCTGTCGATGTCTACGGCCTTAGTAATAGTCTCTTTGTATGCAACCTGAGGAGCACCTACGTTAGCCTCTACTTTGAATTCACGAAGCAGACGGTCAACGATGATTTCCAGATGCAGCTCACCCATACCAGCGATGATTGTCTGACCTGTTTCCTGATTTGTATGTGCACGGAATGTCGGGTCTTCTTCTGCCAGTTTTGCAAGAGCTTCACCAAGTTTACCCTGGCCGGCTTTTGTCTTAGGCTCGATTGCAAGTTCGATAACCGGTTCCGGGAATTCCATGGATTCAAGGATTACCGGATGCTGGTCATCACAGATTGTATCACCAGTTGTGGTGAATTTGAAACCGATTGCTGCTGCGATATCTCCTGAATATACTTTATCCAGTTCCATACGTTTGTTAGCATGCATCTGAAGGATACGTCCAACACGTTCTTTCTTGTCCTTAGTAGCGTTAAGTACATAAGAACCAGAGTTCATGGTACCGGAGTATACACGGAAGTATGCCAGTTTACCAACAAATGGGTCTGTCATAATCTTAAATGCCAGAGCAGAGAATGGTTCTTCATCAGAAGAATGTCTCACGATCGGGTTGCCATCCAGGTCAACACCCTCGATTGGAGGAATGTCTGTTGGAGCAGGCATGTATTCAATGATTGCATCCAGAAGTTTCTGAACACCCTTGTTTCTGTATGCAGTACCGCAGCATACCGGTACAGCTGTACATTCACAAGTAGCTTTACGAAGAACTGCTTTTAATTTTTCATTAGACGGTTCTTCACCTTCCAGATATTCCATCATTAAATCGTCATCCAGTTCGCAGATTTTCTCTACGAGTTCTGTATGATAAAGTTCTGCTTCTTCCTTCATATCTTCCGGAATATCTGTGATGGAAATGTCTTCACCTTTCTCATCATTGTAGATATAAGCCTGCATTTCGAAAAGGTCAATGATACCTTTGAATTCATCTTCTTTTCCGATTGGAAGCTGTAAGCAGATAGCGTTTTTACCAAGACGAGTCTTGATCTGATCTACAGCATTGTAGAAGTTTGCACCGAGGATATCCATCTTGTTGATGAATGCCATACGCGGTACATTGTAAGTGTCAGCCTGACGCCATACGTTTTCTGACTGAGGTTCTACACCACCCTTTGCACAGAAGACGCCGACAGCGCCGTCAAGTACACGGAGTGAACGCTCAACCTCTACGGTGAAGTCTACGTGTCCTGGAGTATCAATGATGTTGATACGATGTTCCAGAGCACCTGGTTTCTTCTTGCAGTGATCCTGCAGAGTCCAGTGACATGTTGTAGCAGCGGAAGTAATTGTGATACCTCTCTCCTGCTCCTGCTCCATCCAGTCCATTGTTGCGGTACCTTCATGAGTATCACCGATTTTGTAGTTGACACCTGTATAATAAAGGATACGTTCTGTAAGAGTTGTCTTACCTGCATCGATATGAGCCATGATACCAATGTTTCTGGTACGCTCAAGCGGGTATTCTCTACCTTCTTTTCCAGCCAATTGGATTTTCCTCCTTGATTAGAAACGATAGTGAGCAAATGCTTTATTTGCTTCAGCCATCTTGTGCATATCTTCTTTCTTCTTAACAGATGCGCCTGTGTTGTTCATTGCATCCAGAAGCTCGTTTGCAAGTCTCTCCTCCATAGTCTTCTCGCCTCTTTTACGAGAATATGTGGTGAGCCAGCGAAGAGCCAGTGCCTGACGTCTGTCTGCTCTTACCTCGATCGGAACCTGGTAAGTAGCACCACCGATACGTCTTGCTTTTACCTCGAGAAGTGGCATGATGTTGTTCATAGCCTCTTCAAAAACTTCGATAGCTGGTTTGCCAGCTTTTTCTTCAATTCTAGCGAAAGCGCCGTATACAATCTTCTGAGCGACACCTTTCTTACCATCTAACATGATGTTGTTGATAAGTTTGGTAACCACTTTATTGTTGTACATCGGGTCTGCCAGAACGTCTCTTTTCTGAGTATGTCCTTTACGTGGCACGTTACTTCCCTCCTTAATCAAAATGATTAAATCATCGGTACTCACTATTAAAACTAAGGTGTTCGCACTGGTAAAGTCCTATATTTAACCCGCAACCGACAGGGTATATGGAATACCGTACAATATTTATAGTTATAAGTGAATCTTCGATTGATTACTTTTTTCTACTTTATTTCTTTTTAGGTCTCTTAGCACCATATTTGGAGCGGGCCTGTTTTCTGTTAGCTACACCTGCAGTATCCAGTGTACCTCTGATGATGTGGTATCTGGTACCAGGTAAGTCCTTAACACGTCCACCACGGATAAGAACTACACTATGTTCCTGAAGGTTGTGACCTTCTCCTGGGATATAGCTTGTTACTTCGATTCCGTTGGAAAGACGAACTCTGGCAATCTTTCTAAGAGCTGAGTTAGGTTTTTTAGGTGTTGCAGTTTTAACTGCTGTACAAACTCCACGTTTCTGTGGTGCAGACTGTTCAACAGCTTTCTTTCTTAAAGAGTTGAATGTTCTCTGCAGAGCCGGTGCTGTAGATTTCTTTACAGCTGTCTGACGTCCTTTTCTTACTAACTGGTTGAATGTTGGCATTCCATTTCACCTCCCGATTATTTTCTCCATGGTTAGTCATGGGGTAGCGCGGTTGCTATTGTCAAATGAATATTGCGCACAAAAAAACAGCGTTCCTGTTGCACGCTTGCTCATTATATCCCGTAAAAATGCAGCTGTCAAGGCATTTTACAGGATTTTTTCGTTATTTTACGAAATCCTTATTATTGCATTTTAAGACATCTCTGCTTATAATAAAAAAAAGTAATTTTCACTTTATTTGGTTACATCTATAATATAGGAAAGGATTTTTTATGAAAAACAAAATCACCCCATCTGTTATCCTGCTCATCATTACCGTGATCTTCTTTATTGCCGGTATCTTTTTCATGGGAATCCAGGCCAGACAACAAATTTCGGATACTGAGCAAAGCCTTGATGCTTTCATTTCCCAAGTAAAAGACAAACAGCAGGCGTTAAACGACGCACAAACTTCTTTTTCATCCGCTGTCAAAGAAAAAAAAGATCTTCTGAATTATCGCCAGCAAAAAGCTTCCGGTCGGCAGACTGCTGTGCAGGAGCATCGCGATACTCAGGAGTCATCCGAAGCTGTCACTTCCGTTTTCAGTCAGGACCACAGCTGATTCCAGAGATATTTTATAAGATATTTACTATAGAAAGAACTCTTACATACAGAAAGGATTTATATAATGAAAAATAGCAAGCACCAAAAGCCATTTCTTCTTTATACGATCATCATCATCCTCGCGCTTGTCATTCTCGCACTTGGCGGGCTGACACTCTACTCTTTTCAGGATCTTGCTTCTCTCCGTTCAAAAGTCACTGATCTCCAGAATACAGTACAGGAAATTTCTGATACATCAGCAGAACTGATCAGTCAGGCAAAGGAACTAGGTAGTCTGAACGATCAACTGGAATCCTCAAATGATTCTGAAACAGATTCCTCCGTTGATTCTTCACAGGATGTACAGGAAGAAGGGACTATTTCTCCTTCCCATTCTTCTGAGTCTTCCACTGACGAAAGTTTGAACAGTCTTCTCGCTCAGATTAAACCGCTCCTTCCTCAGAACAATGGCACCTGGTCCGTATATGTATGCAACCTTATGAAAAATACAGAAGGTGTGATTGACGATCAGCCCATGCAGGCTGCCAGTCTGATCAAACTTTTTATTATGGGTACTGTTTACGAAAATTATGAATCTCTCTCCGAAACTTATGGTGCTGATACACTGAACAGTTATTTGAATTCAATGATTACCGTAAGTGATAACGATGCGGCAAATAAACTTGTAAATATGCTTGGTGATGGCGATGATGAAGCCGGTATGCGTGCTGTGAATGCATTTTGTGCTTCTCATGGATACTCCAGCACTTCAATGGGACGTCTCCTTCTCCAGAGTAATGAATACGGTGATAATTACACTTCCGTCAGTGATTGCGGTCATTTTCTGAAGGAAATCTATCAGAGCAATGCCGGCACTGCCGAATCCACTCTTGCGCATACAGATGCAATGTATTCTCTTCTCAAAATGCAGCAGCGCAGAAATAAAATTCCTGCCAACCTTCCAGATGGAGTAAAAGTTGCCAACAAAACCGGAGAGTTGGATGATGTCGAAAATGATGCCGGAATCATTTACAATACCGCCAAAAACATCGATCTGGTTGTCTGCTTTATGTCGCAGGATCTCACCGACAGTAGTGAAGCACAGGCAGTAATCGCACAGGATTCTCGTCTGATCTATGGTTATTACAACGAATGATCATTTTTCACAGCGAAAAACCTGTCATTCCGAATTTTCGGTCTGACAGGTTTTTCTTATTCTTCTTGCTTATCTTCCTCATATGACATTTCCCAGATATCCGCAAAAACAGCAAGCGGACAATCTGTCAAAAGACACATCAGCAAAAAACATTCATATGGATTTACTATGTAGATCTCACTCATTCCGCATTTCTTAAGAATTTCCTGAATCTCCTCAAGAAAATGATGATAACGATTATACGGATCATCATCCTGCATCTCCTGTGAAATGATAAAGAACTCTAATGTAATCAGATCAAAGCGCTCTACTGGAAATTTATGATTCAATATACTGTTGATTCTCTGTCTGCTAAATCGCTTCTGACTGAAATGTTTCGCCAGAATAGATGCCGACATCTTTTTAAGATTTCCCATTTTATTTACAGGAATTCCACTGCAGATAACTTTTTCCACATCTGAATCCGTAATATCTGAAATATTCCACACCTTATTGCGGGATTTTTCCACCTCATCCCCCTGATACATCTTCGCAATGATTTCTTTTGCATGAGTAAGGAGACGGACAAATTCCTGATAGGCCTGACTTTTCTCGGACATCGGATCATCTGCTCCAACTTTCACATACGCCAGATAACGAAGCAGTTTATCCTCTGTATCAAGACAGATTTTTCCCGAATAAACCTGTGGAGCTTCTGTATAACTCTCATCTGGTTCCAGCTCTTCATAGCGTTTCTTAAGTTCTTCTGCCCTATGATAACCAAGCTGCTGCGAATAACAGTACCAGTAGATTACCTCATCCGGATTATGGAAATCAAAATCCTGTTCCCGCAAAACCCTTGTCAGAAAATCGGATACATCTTCTGCACTCATACGCAAACCGAACCCCAGTAAAAAGACCGTCTCTCTTTTAACAGAAGCCTGTGTCAGCCAGTTATTTACCAACGATGTTAGTTTTGTCGAAGTTGGATTCATAGATTTCGGTGTACAAGTCTCATGAAATGATTCGATCACAATATCTCTGTAAATATCCTGTGTAACTTCGTTATAAGGTTCTTCCAATCCTGCACGTTCATAAATATAACGTTTCAGATGATCTCCAAAAGACACGAGTTCCATTTCTTTATATAAATAATGAAAAATAACATCTGCATCCTCATCCTCAAAGCCATCCAGACTGACAACCTGACGAAATCTCTGTGCAGCTTTTCTCGTAAATTCAAAGTCTTTTACAGAATCAAATGCCACTGTCTGCTCAAAATCAAGATCCTGCATTCTGTTTTTCATTATATATCACCCTCATTCTGCCTGTGAAACCAATTTAACACTCGTCTGAACATATTGCGTGGCTGCTCCATGATCTCACATAAAACAACTGTAATATTATCTCTTCCACCCTTTTTCAGAGCTCTGTCCACGAGAATCTCTACGGTTTTTGCCACTGGAATATCCCTGCTGAGTATATCCGCGATTTCTCCGTCTGAAAGCATATCTGTGATTCCATCAGAACAAAGCAGGAAGCGATCCCCTATTTTAATTTCCTGCCTGCTGATCGACGGTTCCAGCTGCAGATTTTCTTCTTCCATCCCAAGATACTGTGTTAATGGTGCCTTTCCAAACAAACTGCGCCCCAGGACGTGGTCTTGTGAAATCTGATAAAATTTCTCGCGGTCTGATTTATAGATCCGGCTGTCTCCAAGATTGCAGCTATAAACAGCATCTTCTGCAAAGGCAAGTAATGCTGCCGTTGTTCCCATGCTGTTGATCTTATTTGTCCTGCCGTAATCGCAGATAGCCTGATTCATGCTTTCACAGATTTCATTCAGGAATTCTTCCGGATCATTCCGTATTCCATCTTTTGCAGTTTTAAAATGTTCGCCACAGGCTTCTGCCGCAAGAAAAGCAGCCATCTCGCCACAGCTCTCACCTCCCATGCCATCAAAAACAGCAAGCAGCGGATATTCCGATTGTTTCATATATCCGCTTCGAATATGGCTCATTCCCTGATTCTGAGCCTCCAGACTATCACCGCAGCACCAGAAATTATCTTCATTATTATTGCGGATTTTTCCTATATGGCATGTATATGCATATTCAATCTGATAGGCCATATTCCGTCCTTTCTTATGATGCTGAATTTTCTGAGCTGCTGTCTGAAGAAAGATTCAGTTCATTCTTATATTCCTCTGCACGATTCAGATACTTTTCGCCTCTGCTGACGTATTCATCATTATTTGTCTCATTGTCATGACAACGGTTATTTTCATCAATCCATCGGACAAGCTTTCCATCATCATAATAATAACGGTCTATTTTCTGCTGTCCTTCTTTTATATCTCCGGATGTACTGCTGTCTGACCAAATATATGCAAAAAACAGTTCATTCTTCCAGTAATAGTATTCTTCATACTGATTATCCTTCGAAAGGGATGGATAGATAAGGATCTTCCTTACCTGCCAGCTGCCATCATCCAGCTGTTTCAGGTAGCTGATCTTTCCATCCTCTTCTGAACCGATCCAGCTGTAATCATTCAGATTATCACTGATCTCTGTTGCCTGTGTCTGTATTTTTTCCAGTGTCTCCTGCAACTGCTTACTTTCTGCAGTCTGAACAGTTTCCGTTACAGACTGTTTCAAACGCTGCAGTTCCGCATTTTCCCTCAAAAGCCAGATAAATACACCCACGATCACACAGACTGCAGCAAACATGATAATAACCGCAGCAACCAATGGCTCAAATTTCTTTTTTGCTCTCTTTTTGGCTTTTTTTGCTGATAACGGTCTTTCCTGATTGTTTTTGCGTACAATCACTGTCCCTTCTGTCTCTGCTTTCATTTTGGACTGCTGGATTGCTTGTTTTCGGTCTTTCTGTGGTGTTCTTTGCTGAGATTTGTGCTGCACCTTCTGTGGATTTATTTTCCCCGGTGCATGTTCAAGCTCCTGCGTTTTACGTACATGCACTGTTTTTGCAGATGAACTTCCTGTTTTTACTCTCTCCAATGCTTCACGAAATTCCTCTGCATTGGCATAACGTTCTTCCCGGTCAAACGCACATGCTTTGAGAATCACCTCCGCAAACGCATCGCCTGCTTCTGCCGGTCTAGGGAGTTTCTCCCCGGCCATACGTTTATTCAAAGCATTTTCTTTATCTCTGTATGTAATCAGCTGTTTTTCCAGGCTGATAAACGGAAGTCTGTTGTGATTCCGAAGTTTGTATAAAACAATTCCAAGCGAATAAATGTCTACTCTTGAATCATAAGCTTCACCTTTATACATTTCCGGAGCCATATAAGAATAGGTACCCTTCTTTGAAAGTCCGCTCATAGTGCGTTCCAGTTCACGGGCAATACCAAAGTCTCCAAGTTTAAATTCTCCAAACCTGGATACAAAAATATTTTCAGGTTTGATATCTCTGTGAATAATATTCTGACATTGACAGTATTCCAATGCTTTACACAGATCAATACCAAGGCGGATCACATCATCTTCCGAAAGTGCGCGTCCTGCACAATATTCCATAAAGCTGGTCAGATATTCCATCCGGATATAAATATCCCATCCAATGTCATCCAGATATTCTACTACTTTATAATCTTCAACAGAAACCACATGAGAATTTCCTCTGAAATATTCCATGGTACTGACTTCCTGAATACATTCATCAACAAGTCCCTGAAAATATTCTTTCACTGACTGTTCATTCGGGCTTTCAGAACGAACGCTGCTTAATTCCCCGGGATTTGAGGGAATCGTGATAACTTTAATCGCAGAATAAAATGTCGTTCCCTGCTCACTTCGACAAGCTTTATAAACTTTACCGAAAGATCCTTCTCCAATCTTTTCTGTAATCTTCCATTCCGGCCATACAGAAACCGGCAGTTGCTTATCCATCTTCCCCCTCCTTTCCCGGTAATCTCCTATATTTCAGAGTTTTTTATTTATTTTAAATATTAATTAGCTTCATTATAGCATGCAAATAAATCCATGTCTGTAATTTTCGATATTCTTCCAGTTTTTTTCATACAATATTTATATTTTTCCATATAAAAATCCCCCGACCACCAAAATGGTCAGGGGATGTCTGTGAACAATAATTAATTATTCCTCTGTATCGTCAGTGTTTTCTTCTGCATTGATGATTTCATCATCTGCAGCATCAACAGGTTCTTCCAGTGTGATCGTTTCTTCGTCTTCCGGAAGGCTTTCTGCAGTTTCTTCATCCACTGTCGGTGCCTCTTCCGGCATGCCTGTATCCAACTGGATATCTCTGTAACGTTTCAGACCTGTACCTGCTGGAATCAGTTTACCAATGATAACGTTTTCCTTCAGACCAACCAGGTGGTCAACCTTACCTTTGATTGCAGCCTCTGTCAGGACTTTTGTTGTTTCCTGGAAGGATGCCGCTGACAGGAAGGAATCTGTTGCCAGAGAAGCTTTGGTAATACCAAGCATTACCTGCTTTCCTTCTGCCGGTTTCTTTCCTTCTTTCTCAAGGTTTTCATTAACTTCCTCAAATTCAAGAACATCTACAAGTGTTCCCGGAAGGAATTCTGTATCTCCATTGTCTTCGATACGAATCTTCTTCAGCATCTGACGAACCAGAACCTCGATATGCTTATCACTGATTTCTACACCCTGGAGACGATATACTCTCTGAACTTCACGGATCATGTAATCCTGAACAGCACGAACACCTTTAATTCTCAGGATATCATGTGGATTTACACTACCTTCTGTAAGTTCATCACCAGCTTCAAGAACCTGTCCGTCTGCAATCTTGATACGAGATCCATAAGGGATCAGATATGTCTTGGAATCTCCGTTCTCCGGATTTGTTACAATGATCTCACGTTTTTTCTTTGTGTCGTTGATGACAGCAACACCAGGAATTTCTGTGATAATAGCAAGACCTTTCGGTTTTCTTGCCTCAAAAAGCTCCTCAACTCGAGGAAGACCCTGAGTGATATCTCCACCGGCTACACCACCACTATGGAATGTACGCATAGTCAGCTGTGTACCAGGCTCACCGATAGACTGCGCAGCAATAATACCAACAGCCTCACCAACCTGAACAGCTTCACCAGTTGCCATGTTTGCACCATAACATTTTGCGCAGACACCAACCTTACACTTACAGGTCAGAATTGTACGGATCTTGACTTCTTCGATCGGTCCACCAGTTTTGCTTACACCTTCACTCATGATACGTGCAGCACGTCTTGGGGTGATCATATGGTTTGCCTTAACAAGAACTTCACCATCTTTATTTGTGATAGTCTCACATGCAAAACGACCTGTGATACGTTCCTGAAGGTTTTCGATTTCTTCTTTTCCATCCATGAAGCCTTTGACATACATACCAGAGATTTCCGGTCTGTTTTCGCAGCAGTCTGTCTCACGAACGATCAGTTCCTGAGATACATCAACCATTCGTCTGGTCAGGTATCCAGAGTCGGCTGTACGAAGTGCTGTATCGGACATACCTTTACGAGCACCATGTGCAGACATGAAGTATTCCAGTACTTCAAGACCTTCACGGAAGTTTGACTTGATAGGAAGCTCGATCGTATGACCAGTTGTATCGGCCATCAGACCACGCATACCTGCAAGCTGTTTGATCTGTTTATCAGAACCACGGGCACCGGAGTCAGCCATCATAAAGATATTGTTATATTTATCAAGACCATCCAGAAGTGCTTTTGTAAGCTCATCATCAGTCTTCTTCCATGTTTCAACAACTTCTTTGTAACGCTCTTCTTCAGTAATAAGACCACGCTTATAGTTCTTTGTGATTTTGTCTACGATATTCTGCGCATTCTGGATCATCTCAGGTTTCTGAGGCGGCACAGTCATATCAGAAATGGATACGGTCATCGCTGCACGTGTAGAGTACTTGTAACCTGTAGCCTTGATAGAATCAAGAACTTCTGCTGTCTTGGTAGCTCCGTGTGTATTAATAACTTTTTCCAGAATTTTCTTCAGCTGTTTCTTACCAACCAGGAAATCAACTTCCAGAAGAAGTTCATTACCCGGAATGCTTCTGTCTACGAATCCAAGATCCTGAGGAAGGATTTCATTAAACAGGAAACGTCCAAGTGTAGACTCTACAATACCAGTCATTTCTGTTCCATCAGGCATTGTCTTTGTGATACGAACCTTAATTCTGGACTGAAGAGTAATAACCTTATTTTCATAAGCAAGAATTGCTTCATTAACGCTCTTGAAGAACTTACCTTCTCCCGGATTTCCAGGTCTCTCCTGTGTCAGGTAGTAGATACCAAGGACCATATCCTGTGAAGGAACGGCTACCGGTCCACCATCTGAAGGTTTCAGAAGGTTGTTCGGTGAGAGCAGAAGGAAACGGCACTCTGCCTGAGCTTCCTGAGAAAGTGGAAGATGAACAGCCATCTGGTCACCATCGAAGTCAGCGTTGAACGCAGTACAAACAAGTGGATGAAGCTTGATAGCTTTACCTTCTACAAGAATCGGCTCAAACGCCTGGATACCCAGACGATGCAGTGTAGGTGCACGGTTCAGCATAACCGGATGTTCTTTGATAACATCTTCGAGGACATCCCAGACTTCCGGCTGAAGTTTTTCGACCATCTTCTTAGCATTCTTGATGTTATGAGAAGTTCCGTTTGCAACCAGCTCTTTCATTACGAAAGGTTTGAACAGTTCGATTGCCATTTCTTTCGGAAGACCACACTGATAGATTTTCAGTTCCGGTCCAACGACGATAACAGAACGTCCGGAGTAGTCAACACGCTTACCTAACAGGTTCTGACGGAAACGTCCCTGCTTACCCTTTAACATATCGGATAAGGACTTTAATGCACGGTTGCCTGGGCCGGTTACTGGTCTTCCGCGGCGGCCGTTGTCAATCAGGGCGTCTACTGCTTCCTGAAGCATACGCTTCTCGTTGCGGACAATGATGTCCGGAGCGCCGAGCTCCAGAAGACGTGCCAGACGGTTGTTGCGGTTGATAATTCTTCTATATAAGTCGTTTAAGTCAGAAGTTGCAAAACGGCCGCCGTCTAACTGTACCATTGGACGGATATCCGGAGGAATAACCGGAATCACGGTCATAATCATCCACTCTGGCTTGTTGCCGGAGTTACGGAATGCTTCTACTACTTCCAGACGCTTGATAATACGCGCCCGCTTCTGGCCGGTAGCTTCTTTTAACTGCTTTCTTAAATCTGTGGAATCCTTCTCCAAATCAATGGCTTTCAGGATTTCCTGAATGGCTTCTGCACCCATTCCTGCGCGGAATGCACCGTAGCCGTACTTATCGATCTCTTCTCTGTATTCCTTTTCAGACAAAACCTGCTTGTACTGAAGGCTGGTCTGGCCTGGATCTAATACAATGTAAGATGCAAAATACAGAACTTTCTCCAGGGTTCTTGGAGAAATGTCCAGAATCAGTCCCATACGGCTTGGGATTCCCTTAAAGTACCAGATATGGGATACGGGAGCGGCCAGGGCAATATGGCCTACCCGCTCTCTACGAACGCTTGCTTTCGTTACCTCTACCCCGCATCGGTCACAGATAACGCCTTTGTAACGAATCTTTTTATATTTGCCGCAGTGACACTCCCAATCTTTGGTCGGTCCAAAGATTCTCTCGCAGAACAGGCCGTCTTTTTCCGGCTTTAAGGTTCTATAGTTGATGGTCTCCGGCTTCTTTACTTCGCCGTGGGACCACTCCAAAATCTTTTCCGGAGAAGCCAGGCCGATTTTAATTGCATCAAAAGTCAACGGCTGATAAGTTTCATTTGTCTCTGGCATGAGCGGTACTCCCTCCTATTCGTTATCTTCAAAATCAGAAGCATCGTCTGCATCGAAGCTGTCACCAAAATCCAGATCCAACTCTCCGTCTGCATCAGAATCTTCTACATAGTCATCTTCAACGGCAACCAGTTCATTATCCTTGAACTCCTGCTCCTGGTAACCATAGCTGCCAAACGATTCATCCTGGCGGCTGTGACGATCCCCTTCGATAATGGAACGTAAATCGGTATCGCCGTAATCAATGTTTTCTGTCATTTCAACTTCTGTATTGTCCTCACGCAGCACTCTTACGTCCAATCCTAAGGACTGAAGCTCTTTTAAAAGCACCTTGAAGGACTCCGGAATACCTGGCTCCGGAATGTTCTCGCCCTTGATGATTGCCTCGTAGGTCTTTACACGTCCTACCACGTCATCGGACTTCACGGTCAGGATTTCCTGAAGGGTATAGGATGCGCCATATGCCTCCAGAGCCCAAACCTCCATCTCTCCGAAACGCTGGCCGCCGAACTGTGCTTTACCGCCCAGAGGCTGCTGGGTTACTAAGGAGTATGGGCCGGTGGAACGCGCATGGATCTTATCGTCTACCAGATGATGCAGCTTTAAGTAGTGCATATGTCCGATAGTAACCGGACTGTCGAAATACTCTCCGGTACGTCCATCGCGCAGACGGACTTTACCATCTCTGGACAGCGGTACGCCCTTCCAGAGAGCGCGGTGCTCCAGATGACTTCCCAGGTAATCCATAACGCCTTCATCCAGCACATCTTTATATTTCTCCTGGAATTCTTCCCAGGTTCCATTTACATAGTCGTTTGCAATATCCAGAGTGTCCATGATGTCGTTCTCGTTTGCACCGTCAAAGACCGGAGTTGCAATGTTAAAGCCCAATGCCTTTGCAGCAAGGCTCAAGTGAATCTCCAGCACCTGTCCGATGTTCATACGGGAAGGTACGCCCAGAGGATTCAGTACGATATCTAACGGACGGCCATTTGGAAGGAACGGCATATCTTCTACTGGAAGCACACGGGAAACGACACCCTTGTTACCATGACGTCCTGCCATCTTATCTCCCACAGAAATCTTTCTCTTCTGGGCAATATAAATGCGGACAGTCTCGTTTACGCCAGGAGAAAGCTCGTCTCCGTTTTCTCTGGTAAATACCTTAGCGTCTACGATAATGCCGTATGCGCCATGAGGTACTTTTAAAGAAGTATCGCGGACTTCTCTTGCCTTCTCGCCGAAGATTGCGCGAAGCAGTCTCTCTTCTGCGGTCAGCTCAGTCTCTCCCTTTGGAGTTACCTTTCCAACCAGGATATCGCCGGCGCGGACTTCTGCACCGATACGGATAATTCCTCTCTCGTCCAGGTCTTTTAATGCATCCTCGCCTACGCCAGGAACGTCGCGGGTAATCTCTTCCGGTCCTAACTTGGTATCGCGGGCTTCTGCCTCGTATTCTTCAATATGGACGGAAGTATAAACGTCTTCCTGTACCAGACGCTCGCTTAAGAGAACCGCATCCTCGTAATTGTAGCCTTCCCAGGTCATGAATCCGATTAACGGGTTCTTGCCCAGAGCGATCTCGCCCTTGGAAGTGGATGGGCCGTCTGCAATAACCTCGCCGGCCTGTACATGGTTGCCCTTAAATACGATTGGCTTCTGGTTGTAGCAGTTGGACTGGTTGCTTCTCTTAAATTTGGTCAGATGATATACATCCTTGTTGCCGTCAGAATCTCTCTTAATGATAATCTCATTAGAAGCAGATCTCTCTACGACACCGGCATTTTTCGCTACTACACACACGCCGGAGTCAACTGCCGCTTTGTTCTCAATACCGGTACCAACTACTGGCGCCTCGGTAGATAACAGCGGAACCGCCTGACGCTGCATGTTAGATCCCATCAGCGCACGGTTCGCATCGTCGTTCTCCAGGAAAGGAATCATGGAAGTTGCCACAGAGAATACCATCTTTGGGGAAACGTCCATCAGATCAATGGCTTTTTTCTGGAATGCAGAAGTTTCTTCTCTGAAACGTCCGGAAACGTTATTGTTGATAAAGTGGCCTTCTGCGTCTAACGGTTCGTTTGCCTGTGCAACTACGAAGTTGTCTTCTTCGTCTGCAGTCAGGTATACGACTTCGTCAGTTACAATCGGGTTTAATGGATCGGATTTGTCCAGAACGCGGTAAGGCGCTTCAATAAATCCGTATTCATTTACTCTTGCGTAGGTTGCAAGGGAGTTGATCAGACCGATGTTCGGTCCTTCAGGAGTCTCGATCGGGCACATACGTCCGTAATGGGTGTAGTGTACGTCTCGAACCTCGAATCCGGCACGATCTCTGGACAAACCTCCAGGACCTAATGCGGAAAGACGTCTCTTGTGGGTCAGCTCAGCCAGCGGGTTGTTCTGATCCATGAACTGGGACAGCTGGGAACTTCCGAAGAACTCTTTCACTGCTGCCGTTACCGGCTTGATGTTGATTAAGGACTGAGGAGTAATTCCCTCCATGTCCTGGGTTGTCATACGCTCTCTTACCACACGCTCCATACGGGACAGACCGATGCGGTACTGGTTCTGAAGCAGCTCGCCTACTGCGCGGATACGGCGGTTGCCCAGATGGTCGATGTCATCTGCAGTACCAATCTCCTGCTCCAGATGCATATTGTAGTTAATGGAAGCTAAAATATCTTCCTTAGTGATATGCTTTGGAATCAGCTCGTGGATGCTGCGGCGGATTGCTGCCTTTAACTCCTCTTCATCAGAAGTTCCAACTTCTGACAGGATAGCTTCTAATGCTGGGTAGTAAACTAACTCTGTAACTCCTACCTCTTCCGGATCAAAGGAAACATAGGAAGCCAGGTCTACCATCATATTGGACAGCACCTTCTGCTTGCGCTCCGGTCCTTCAATCCATACAAACGGAACTGCTGCATTCTGAATCTTATCTGCCATTTCCTTATCCAGCTTGGTGCCGGCCTCTGCCAGAATCTCTCCGGTGGTGGTGTCAACGACATCTTCCGCCAGGGTATGGCCTTTAATGCGATTCTTAAATGCCAGTTTTTTATTAAATTTATAACGGCCTACTTTTGCCAAATCATATCTTCTGGGGTCAAAGAACATACTGTTGAGCAAACTCTCTGCACTATCAACGGATAACGGTTCGCCTGGACGGATCTTTTTATATAACTCTAATAAACCATCCTGGTAATTATCGGAAGTATCCTTACCAAAGCTGGCTAATAATTTCGGTTCTTCGCCGAATAAGTCGATAATTTCTGCATTTGTACCATATCCCAGCGCACGAATTAACACGGTAACCGGAACTTTTCTGGTACGGTCTACACGGACATAGAAAATATCGTTGGAATCCGTCTCATACTCCAGCCATGCGCCGCGGTTCGGAATAACTGTAGCGCTGTACAGTTCTTTACCTACTTTGTCGTGTGCAATGCCATAGTAGATACCAGGCGAACGAACTAACTGGCTAACGATAACTCGCTCTGCTCCGTTGATAACAAAAGAGCCTGTGTCAGTCATAAGCGGAAGATCGCCCATGAAAATCTCGTGTTCATTGATTTCGTCTTTATCTTTGTTGCAAAGTCTCACCCTTACTTTTAAAGGTGCTGCATAAGTAGCGTCCCTCTCTTTGCACTCTTCGATGGTGTACTTTATGTCGTCCTTACATAATGTAAAGTCTACAAATTCCAGGCTCAGATGGCCTGCAAAATCCGCAATCGGAGAGATGTCTTCAAACACTTCCTTGAGTCCTTCGTCTAAGAACCACTGATAGGAGTTTTTCTGAATCTCAATCAGGTTTGGCATCTCTAAGACTTCTTTCTGTCCTGAGAAGCTCATTCTTACGCTCTTACCGGCCGGCACCGGACGCATCTTGCTTTTCTCCATTGACGTTTCACCCCTGTTTTCTTTTTCTTTCACGTTTTATTTTTGGGCGCAATTGACCCGTAAAGGCCTAAATTGCCACAATAGTGCACATTCCAGTTTACCATACAGTTGTCAAGCTGTCAAGGGCAATCTTTATACATATTTCGCTTTTGCTTGCCTTTTTTCACGATAAATGGTATAATCCTTCTTAATAAATAAGGAAACTGTTGGAGGTATTGCCCGATGAACTGGAATTTAATTTTAAACGTTATACTCTGGGTTCTGCTTATCGCCGCAATCATCCTGGGAGTGCTGTACTACTTCGGACGCAAGCTGGAGAAGAAGCAGGAAGCATCCCAGTCTATGATGGAAGCTGCCAAGCAGACTGTCTCAATCCTGGTGATTGACAAAAAGAAGTTAAAAATCAAAGAATCCGGCCTTCCCAAGATGGTTTATGAGCAGACCCCAAAATATATGCGCTGGGCAAAGCTTCCGATTGTAAAGGCAAAAGTTGGCCCGAAAATCATGACCCTCATTGCGGATGAAAGAGTTTACCAGGTTCTTCCAATTAAGAGCGAAGCAAAAGTAGTGATCAGCGGACTTTACATTACTGAGTTAAAGAGCGTCCGCGGCAAATCCATCCAGCCCGCTCCAAAAAAGAAGCGTCTGAGAGACAAGCTGATGTTCTGGAAGAAAGACAAAAAAGAAGCGTAAATCGGGTAGGGGGTAAATAATTATTTTATTTACCGTCTTCCCACACCACCTAGCATACCGTTCGGTACTAGGCGGTTCCTTAGTTTTCACAAACTACCAGATAATAGTCAAGTATGGATGGGTATCCTAACTTGGCTATTATTTTATTAGAAAAAAGCTGATTCAAATCTTTTGGCATTCTTCAATAACCTTTTCTGCTCCAGACAAGTTCTTTTACTTTCCAATGTTCCATTCCCAATGCTTTCAGCATTCGATACTTTGTCTTTATCTTCTTCCATTTTATCTTCTTCTATTGTTTCCGATAGACCGACTGATTCTATGTCTTGCCCATTCATCTGTTGATTTAAGCAGTCCTTTCATATTCCACCTCATGACGGACACCTTTGTCATTGGCTGTATCCTTCCCACTACTAGGGCGGATTAGGGACTTCCCCCC
>OLNN01001709.1_pt1 | contig 17251 bp, 3 predicted proteins | sample 1672141 | NCBI WGS metagenome assembly OLNN01 (sample SAMEA3136652, study PRJEB25190) | human gut metagenome | biome: human gut; feature: human-associated habitat; material: faeces | place: Austria | collected 2013 | reverse complement strand
TTACGACAACTGAAAACTGAAATTAAGAGTACAACCCCCTCTCTTGACCAAATTTCTGATAAAGTCAATCAAGCCGGAGATGAATTTGATCTAGCCTCTCAAAGAGTCCAAGAGTTCGCTAGTCTAAAATCTCAAGTTCTGAGTTTTTTTACTATAACTGGAGCGATTCAACTTTTTCAACGAGCAGTTCAAAGTGCTTTTGAGACAGTAAAAGAGTTAGATGAGGCAATGACTGAAATTGCAGTAGTTTCTGATTTTTCTGTTGGCGATATGTGGAAACAACTCCCAAAATTTACAGAGCAAGCCAACCAATTAGGAAAATCCATCAGAGACGTCTATGGCGCAACTACTCTTTATGTTCAACAGGGTCTAGACCTTAATAATTCACTAAAACTAGCTAATGAAACTTTAAAAATGGCTGCCGTAGCTGGAATGGATTCTAAGGATGCTACCGATGCCATGACAAGCGCACTTCGTGGCTTCAATATGGAATTGAATGAAACATCTGCTCAAAAGATCAACGATGTTTATTCTGAGTTAGCCGCGATTTCGGCTGCTGATACTCAAGAAATTTCTACTGCTATGAGCAAGGTAGCGTCTTTGGCTCATAACGTTAATATGGAGTTTGAAACAACTGCATCGTTCCTAACTCAAGGTATTGAAGCTACTCGTGAAGCCCCTGAGACAATTGGTACGGCTCTCAAAACTGTTATCGCTAGATTTGCTGAAGTAAAATCTCTTGTTACAAAAGGCCAGTTAACTGGGGCAGATGAAGAAGGTGAAGTGATTAATGTAAATAAGGTTCAAACTGCTCTTCGTTCTGCTGGTATTTCAATGACTGCTTTTCTAAAAGGTGAAGAAGGTCTTGACCAGGTTCTACTAAAGTTATCTAGTCGTTGGAACGATCTGGATGTTCTCACTCAACGCTATATAGCGACAATGGCAGCTGGTAGCCGTCAGCAATCTCGTTTTATTGCTATGATGGATAATTATGCCAAGACAACAGAATTTGTTAATTCTGCATATAACAGTATGGGTTCTGGTCAACGTCAGTTTGAAAAGACTCTAGAAAGCTTAGCGGCTAAACTAACCAAATTGAAAAATGCCTGGGACGAGTTTGCCATGGGTCTCACTAATAATGTAATTATCAAGGGCGCAGTTGATACTTTGACATTTTTACTAACTGCTGTAAATAAATTAATTGATGGACTCTCTGGTGGCCAAGGCCTCATCAAGAGTGTTATGACACTCGGTGCTGTATGGGGTGGAATTAAACTTGGTGGAAATTTGGTTGATAAAGCTTTGGCTTCTAACTGGGTTCAGAATAAAATAAAGTTAACAAAAGGCGATTCGGAGACGGTTGCTAATATTCGAGGAACCAACACAGAGAGAACTTCTTATTATCAAAAGGGCGCGAATATGGCAAACGAGTTCCAAAGAGGGTTCCAATCTTTCAAAGCCTCTGACAGGAAAGGCGGTTTCTTTCTGGAAAACGTTCTTGGAATAGATACTAAAAATAATCAGATAAAAAAAGAGTTGGCTAAAAATGTAGAGGACATAAAACAAGATATAGCAGGAAGCCAAGAAGATTATACAATGGGATACATAGCGGTTCCAGAAGATCTTGATGACCAGTTGACAGAATTAGATAGAAAATATAAAAAGAATGCTATATCTGCCGAAGAGTATGAAAATAGTTTAGTTTCTCTAGGGGCCTCTCAGGAATCTGCCAAAGCTCGACTAGGGTCTTTTGATAAACAGCAGAAAAAAGTTCTGGTTAATACTCAAAAACTTGGAACTGCAACTACCGTAGTGGGCGGAGCTTTTATGGCACTTGCTGGTATTTTTTCAATGTTTGGCGAAAAAGGACAAAAAGTTGCCTCTGTCTTAGCAACAATTGGTGGAGTTTTAGTAGTAATTGGACAGGCTATCCCAGCAATAAGTCAAGCTTATTTAGCTCTAAAAGCAACTCACCCTGAGCTTCTTGCTATTTCTGCCGCGTTGGCCGTTATTGCTGGATTAGTATCTGTGACGCTAATCTCTATGAAACGAAATAGTCCTGAAGCCCAACTTGAAAAAGCTTCTAAAGCAACTGAAAAAGCAAAAGAAATGGCAGAAGGGGCGGCTCAGGCTTATGATGAGCTACTGAATAAAAAATCAGAGTTCGATAAGCTTACTACTTCTCTTGAGACTTTGACTCAAGGAACACTTGAGTGGCGAAAAGCTTTGGCCGAAGCTAACAATGAAGTTATTAGTCTCCAGAAGGAATTCCCTGAGTTAAAAGTATCAGTAGATAAGGCAACTGGTCAATTGAAAATTGATAATTGGGCAGACGTTCTAGAGGCTCAGGCTGAAAGGGTTGAAGCAACTAATAAACAGTTGACCATGGCACAAATCAATGAGAATAATAAACGATTAAATGTAACTAGAGCAGATATCTCAAGTGATAAAGAGCTAACTCCTGATGAAAAAGCAAGTAAGAAAGAAGCAGAAAAAATGAAGACAGAAAGCACCAATGTCGCTTTGATTAGTAGTCTAATTAGTAAATATCAAACTGAGGCTAATGAAGGTATTTTACAAAATCTAGCAGAAACAATTCTTAAAGACATGACTTATGAAGTTGAAGTTAAGGATACGAAAGGTAATGGAAACAATAAGACCCCAGTAAACACTACACATAAAGAGACAAGAACTTCAAATGTCTATGATAAGAAAGTCAATGCCGACGCCAATAAAGCAGTTAATTCTCTTTCGGCATCTCAAAGAAAAACGAAAGCAGAAGGAATCTTTGGGAAAGATGCCGTAGCAAACATGAAGGATGATGAGATCAAAGACGCTCTAAGAGACTATGAAAAAGGTATAGCAATAGAGAATATAGCTAAACAAGTAGCTAATCTTACTCCCGACCAGCAAGAACTTCTAAAAAGAATTCAAGGAACTTATACTGGTACCAAGAGTGGTTGGAATACTGCCAAAGAAAAAATTTTTAGTGATGAAGATGCTAAGGTTATACAAGATATTTTAGGATTAGATAATACTCAAGCTGTTTTTGATATGGCTGAAAGTGGAACTGCCGCTATTTCTGCGAATATTGACCATATTGAATCTCAATTTGAAAGATTTGGTGAAAAATATACTAGTTCTTTCTTAGACCAGTTTTCAGCAGACAATCTTTCAAATATTGCTTCTCAAGTTGAGGAAATGTCAACAACGAGTGCAAGAGCCTATCTTGATGCTTATGGTGAGGCTTTGGATGGTGTAAAGAAAGAGGATAGAGCACGTCTGGATAACTACCTTTCCTCAATTGACCTTTCCGACGCTGTTCAAGTTCTTGATGCAAAAGATTTCATGAAAAGCTTAGGGATGGATGAGAGCCAAATTGAAAAGTTTTGGGCAAAGGCCAATAGCGCTGTTAAACCCTATATTACCAGTTTAGAGCAAGTTCAATCTTTGAATGAGAGAATTTCCAAGCTTGGTGAAGTTCGGAATCTGGTTGAGAATGGGGAAAAGACTTTTAGTTCCAGTGATAAGGAAAGTCTAGTAAGTGCTGGTTTCGCAGATACTGATTTCTTACAGACTGGGATTGATGAATGGACTTATGTTGGAAAAGATAGTAATGATTTACTAAGACAGATAAATGAAAAAGTCGCACAGATTGGAGAACACATTGTTGGGAATTTACAAGATAGTGTTGAGAAAGGAAAAGCCTACAGTACAATAATTGAAAATAATGACAAATTAGGGAAGAGCCTTGCTACTCTTGCTGAAAATGGGTATGAAGGAACAAGCTTCAAGCCTGCCGAGCTGAAAGAAATGGCCGAAACCTTAGGAATCGCAGTAGATAAGTTATCAGATGAAGGTATTGCAAATAAACTCATTGATGCCTATAATATGTATAAAAATTTGGGAGAGAATGAAGAAGCAGTAAGAAGAGAACTTGTTAATAACGCCTCAAGACAATATGATTTAACAGGAAATTTTGGAACTTTCACTGGAAGCATAACTGAAGATGAGCAAATAACGATAATGACTGCTCAATTGAATAAATACAATGGAGCAATGGAATATTATGAGAAGTTAAAGATAGAAGCTGGAGAAACTAGTAATGATTTTAATTTAAAATTAGCAAACGAAGCCGTTCAACTTTTTAAATTGCAAAATCAATACAAAAAAACTACTGAAAGTATTGATAACTATAAAGAAGCCTTACTTCAGGGTGAAAGTGCTGGTACTGACTATTATAATGCTTTAGCTACAGCCAAAACAGACCTGAGTACTTTATTCAATGTTGACAAGGGACTAATTACTGATGATTTTATTCAACAGTATGCTCAAGATATTTATAATTTAGCTGAAGGTGGAGAAGTTGGCACACAGGCTTTTAATCATTTGAGAGATGCTTTATTAGATATTCAAAAAACAAAATTGTCACAGGTACTTTCACAATATGGTATTGAAATAACAGATTATTCTAATTGGATTGAAAATTTAGATCCAACTTTAACAGTTCAAACTGATGACACTCAACTTAAAGGACTTTTACAAAATGTTATCAATGCTGCAAATGCTACTAAACACAATGCAGAAGAAGCTTTGAAACCAGTTGTAAAATATCTTGAAGCAATAACTGGAACACATATTAAATTTCAATTAGAATATGAATATTCAAGTAATTTTAAAGGTGAAGATGATGCTTTAAGTAAAGGTTGGGAAAAAGTTGGTGGAGGGGTCTATAGACGTCCAAAAGAGCTAAAAACTGTCTCTATTAGTGGAGGAGAAGATGGAGGACTATATAATAGAGACTTTATTGCTCCAAATTTAGATAATAATAAAGGTTCTACTGGCGGTTCTTCCTCTGAAAAGAAAGAATCTACCTGGGAAAACCCCTATGATAAGCTCTATAACTTAACCGAAGAAATAAACGAAGCTCTACGTCGGCGCGAAAAGCTCGAAAAGGAATATGACCGCATACTCGAACGTCGTGGTTCTACATTCCGAGAGCTTCGCAAAAATTATAACGCTCAGCTTCAATCTCTTCAAAAAGAAATTGCTCTCCAAAATCAACTGCGCGCAGGCCGTCTCGCGCAACTAAACGCCCTATCTTCTGAGACCTACAAAGGTCAAGATAGCGATGGTAATGAACTCATAAAATCATTTGCCGATTGGGGTGTTACTAAATACGGTAGCTATAACCCAAATACAGGCTTGCTCAAAATTGATTGGGATGCCATCGATGCTGTAAAAGATGAAAATTTAGGAAGCGCTATTGAAGCTTATATTAGTCGTCTAGAAGAGCTTCAAGGTCAAATTGAAGATATCGATACTCAAATTGAAGATTTCAAAGATAAGGTAACCGAACTTCAAAAAGAAGGTATGCAGGATTATCTTGATTTTGAGCAGAAAGTCTATGACGCAATTGTAAATCAACAACAGCAACTAATTGATGACTATCAAGATCTTTCAGACAAAATAAACGATTCCAATTCTAAAATCTTGGATTCAATCCAACGTTCAATTGATCTTCAGCGTCAAATCAGAGATAATACCAAAACTGAAGAAGATATAAATGAAAAAGAAGCTCGTTTAGCTTATCTACGTCAGGATACCTCAAATGGAAATCTTTTGGAAATAAAGCAACTCGAAGAAGAGCTTGCTGATGACCGCCAGAACTACGAAGACAATCTAATCGACCAGCAGTTAGAGCGTCTAACTCAACAAAATGACGATGCTCAAACGGCGCGGGAGCGTCAAATTGATTTGATGCAAAAACAGCTCGACTATGCTTCGAAGAATGGAGATTTCTGGAATCAGACCTATGATTTATTGACTAGCGCTTTTACCGAAAGTGGAGAAATAAATCTTGCCTCTCAAGTCTGGGAACTTTTGAAAAAAGATGAAGGTTGGAAGGGCATGAGCAAGTTCGGTCAGCTCAATTGGCAAGAAGAAATTTCAAAAGCAATTCTCGCGGCAAGTCATGGATATGCTAATTGGAATATGTATAAGGCTAAAGAAATTGATAAAAATTTGGTTACTTCCAATGGCATAAGCCTTCACTATAATGGTTCTAATTGGGTTGATAGTAAAGGGAATATTTATAACGGAGTTGATTATGACTCAAAAATTGGTGGGTTTACATACTCTGGAATGACTAAAGCCCCCACTCCAAGTGGAGGAGGTTCTAGTAGTGGCTCGGGTGGTAGCGGTGCTTTTTCAATTGGTAGTAGAGTTAAAGCTGACCCCAATGCAATTATTTACGCCGACTCTTATGGTGGTGGCGGAGGTAGTCAGTATTATAAAAACGACCCCATCTATACTATTCTAGACGAAAATAATGGATATTATTTGACTCGTTATCATGGTGTTAGTGGTGGTTATACTGGTTGGTTCCGCAAGAAAGACCTGACTCCCTATAAGACTGGTGGTATCGCAGATTTCACGGGCCCGGCATGGTTAGATGGAACTAAATCTAATCCTGAACTTATTTTGAACGCGCGCGATACTGAGAACTTCATTGCGCTAAAAGATATTCTGAGTTCTATTATGGGCCGAAAAGGCTTGCAGAATAATACTCAATCTGTTGGTGATATGTATTTCAATATTGATATAAATGTTGATAAGATAAGTAATGACTATGATGTTGAAGACCTAAGTAAAAAGATAAAACAAGAACTAACAGATAGTGCCATGTATCGCAATGTAAATTTGGTAAATTTCATCAGATAATTATAAAGCCATAATGGTTTCTTCACTTATCCTTAGAGAAATTTGAGGAAAGGAGGAAACCATTATGGCTATTGCGTTAAAAGGAGATTTTATTGGTTTTTCTTTTAATGAACACCGTTCCGAAGAATTGGGAATTGTGCGGGTAAGCGATGGTAGTAGATATAATGAAGATTTAGTTCCTACCACTCAAGATAAAACCGTACAGGTTCCTGGAGGGGACGGTTTTTACTATTTTGGGAGTGATTACACTCAAAGACAGTTTAGTATAAATATTGCTTTTGATGAACTAACTGAGAAGGAATTCCGAGAATTACAGCAAGTTTTTGGAACAAAAGAACTCGGAAAATTAGTTTTTGATGAAAGGCCCTATAAGTACTATATGGTAAAATCTAGTAAACCGCAGTTGAAGTATATTTGCTTTGGGAAAGAGGGAGAGCGCACCTATAAAGGCGAAGGAACACTAACTTTTACGGCTTATTACCCCTTTGCCAAGAGTGCTTTCAAATTTTTGGAGAAAGAAATAGAAAAAGAAACTGGAAAAGAGGTTTATGTTTTACGAAAGACCTATCCTAATATTGAGGAATGGGCTGAGGCATCTGGCATGAAGGCGCGGGGTGCGTTAGACAAAGTTCCCAAAAGTCCAACAGAAGGAGTCTATCCTATTTCTGTATATAATGCTGGAGACCTTGAAGCTGATTTTATTCTAAAATTTAATGGTGCTCCTAATAGTGCTATGAATATAGAATTAAGTCAGCAAAATGTTGCTGGTAAAAAAGGGTTTTTGAATCTAAAAAAATTTGATTTAAAAGGTACTGATACAGGATTCCAGATAAATACTAAAACAAATCTAATAGAAGGATTTAATACAAAAGGTCTTACTGGAATTCTTTATAATGAAAATATTATTCAAGGAGACTTCTTTAAGATTCCTCCTCAAAAAGAAAGATTAAAAATTAGCGTAACTGGCGCGACCCCTATAGAAATTGTGTATGATTATATTTACTATTAAGGAGGCTTATTATGAAAAAAAATAAATATGAGATAAGCCTATGGGAAGATAGATTAGTCCCTCAAACTGGAGAAGGGCAGAGTATAGTTCCCGAACATTATGAAGAAGAAAAGGTTTGTATAATTGGCTCAGATACCATGACATCACAGGCCCGGGCTCTTGAACCAAAACTAGTGAGAAACGTCAATGGTACAAATAAGCTAACTTTCAAATTATACTATACATATATTGATAATGAAACTGGAAAGAGAATTCAAAATCCTTTTACTTCTCTTTTGGTAAATGAAAGAAAAGTAAAATGTAAATGGGAAGACCAGTGGTATGATTTCGTTATCAAGGGTGTCCAAGAAGATAGTAACGGTAAAACAATTACTTATACTTGCGAAGACCTTTATATCAATGAACTAAGTAAAACCGGTTTCAGTTTAGAATTTGACCAAAAGCTCAACAATAACCAGGGAACCGCGCAGGAACTAGCCAAGAAAGTTCTTGAAGGAACTGACTGGGTTGTTGATATTGATAATAGTGACCATATTTTACAGACTATTGAGGAGCCTCTTTATAGTGCCACGCTTACTCAAAATTTAGATGCAAAAGATAAAAATGGTGCCATCAAGACGATTCTTGGAGGAAGCGTTATTTATCTCTTTTACTCTGTTGTTCAAGAAAAAAAGAGCTACATTCAATTTATTTATAATACCTTCTATGAAACAGAAAGCAATAGCCAGCTTCTAAAAGAAAATAATTGCTACTCTGTAGAAATGGATTGGAGCGTTTTTGAAACCCTACTTGATGGAAATATGGGAATCGTATTTTCTGATTATAGAGGAAAGCGCCTAGTTCGTAAACAACTTCAAGAGTTCAATAACGCTCTAAATAGAAATTGTTATGTCTATAAAGACCAAAGTAATAATAAGGTATTAGGTTATTCAACTGTTGAATATAAAGACCCAACTGTTGTTTTAAACCTAATTTCCAACTCCAAGGAATTCGTTGATACTAATGGATGGCGAGGAGGCGAAGGACTAGGATGGGAGCTTTATCCTCCATTTTTTGGGACAGAAATTACTGATTCTTATTCATCTTCTACTTATATAAAAGCCCCAGGTGGAAAGTTATCTTTATTCAATAGCGGACTTCAAGATAACGCGGGTTATTTAGGAGAAGGACTTCAAGCAGGACAGAGATATATAGTAAGATTACAAGCATACTCTTATAATGAAACAAACAAAAGCTTGAGTTCTGACCTAATCTCTCCAGAAGGAATAGAACTTAAGATTTTAGATTACTTTAAAACTGTTGCTACTGTGGGAGTACCGGCGCACAATGAAACAGGAAGTTACTGTTCGCAAACAACTCCTACTATTGTAGATACTTATTATTCCACTACCGACACCGAGAAGAAAGAAGGAAAAACCTATTTTATTTATACCCAAAATGAGGAAAATAAATGGGGATATTTTGAGCTAACGACTGATTTCAAAGAGGCTAGAGATAGCGGAGTTCAAATTTTTGAACAAGGCGAAAAAGTAATTGAGTTTGAAATAAAAATAACCAGTTCTATTCCTCGAAAAGAAATAACTGCCGGTTATCCAGCTATATATAATTCAAACTCTTCAACAGCCCGCCCCGGTATTTTTATTACTTTGCCTAAATGCTGGATAAAAGAAATTCAGCTATATCAAAGAGTAGAGGGGCTAAATGGACGGGTAATTCATCTTGGTGACTTAGATTCTCAATCAGTAGGAAAAACTTATTATAAGTATTTTTTCCCAAATGATACCTATAAGAAAGAAGAAGATATAAAGTATATTTATTATGGATTAGAGAAACAAACTCAATTTATCGAGTATTACGGAGAGCCAAATTCTAGTCACATCCTTTATGAAAAAATTAGAAGTATTACTGCGAAGAATTCAAATCGTTTTAATATTCTTCAAAATATTGCTGAGACTTTCCAATGTTGGGTACGGTTTAAAATCGAGCATGATAAAGATACTGGAAGAATTATCTATGAAAATGGAGTGCCTAAAAAGACAGTTTATTTCAAAGAGGAAATTGGCGAAGACCTCGGCTATGGTTTCGTTTATGGAATTGACCTAAAGACAATTTCTCGTTCTATCGATAGTAATCAGCTCACAACAAAAGTAGTAGTCGCGCCGAATACGAGTGAATATGCTGAGAATGGTATGTGTCGAATTGCTGATGCCGACTTAAACGAGAACGGGGAAAACTATATTTTAGATTTTGGATATTATATTTCTCAAGGACTTTTAAATTCTGGAGAACTCAATAAATACTTATATTCTCCTAGTAATAATGGTCAATCCGGTTTTTATATTGAACTAAAAAAGAAGAATGAAGCCTATTTAGAAAGAGCTAAGCTAATTGAGGCAAAAAAGACTGAATTAACAAAGCAAAAGAGTCTATATACTGTTTATGACCAGTATGTCACTTCTGCTGAAGAGCAAATAACTACTTTGAAGGATAATTTGAGTAAATTAGCAAATATCTTCCCATATGATGAGAAAAAAATTCTAGATTTTCTTAGCAAAAAACCAGATTTTTCAGAAGCTAAAAATTATTATACAACTCTAATTACTACTCAGAATAATTTAGAGAGTTATCGAGAGTCTTTAGCCCTTTTAGATAGTAGCGTTAATGCTTTGACAAAATTGATTACTGAAGCAGAGAAAGAGAATGAGAAAATAGTTGAAGAGAAAAAAGCTCTCGAAAATGCTTTCTATCAAAAGTTTTCTCGTTTCATTCAAGAAGGCTCTTGGACTTCTCAAGACTATATCGACCCAAATCTCTATTATTTAGACGCTCGTAGCGTCGCATACACTAGCTCTCGTCCAAAAATTTCTTATAATATTTCCGTAATTAGGCTGAATGCTCTTGATGAGTATAAGGGCAAAAAATTCAATGTTGGAGATATTTCTTTTATTGAAGATAAAGAGTTCTTTGGCTATATAAAAGGAAAAGACGCTTGGAAGACTCCTTATCATGAAAAGGTTTTGATAAGTGAATCTACTTCTTGGTTTGATAGTCCTGAAAAGGATACCTTTACAATTCAGAACTATAAAACTCAATTTGAAGATTTGTTCCAGCGGATAACTGCTACGACCCAATCCCTCCAGTATTCTACTGGTGAGTACAATCGTGCTTCAAGCATTGTTGAAGGAAAAGGAGTTATCAATACCGAGACTCTTCAGAATAGTATCAATATAAATAATGAATTGGTCTTTAAATCTCAAAATGAAGAAATCTTCCAGGATTCTACTGGTCTAACTTTGACTGATAAGCGTGACCCCTCAAAACGAACAAAACTTACTTCTGGTGGGCTTTTTATATCTACTGATGGTGGAGTTACTTGGAAGAATGCTGTTCGCGGCGAAGGTGTAGCGACTCAATATCTAACTTCGGGTTCTATCAATACCAATAACATCGCAATCTATGATGGTGCGCACGCCTCATTCAGATGGGACAAATATGGTATCAATGCCTATGACGCCACTCGAGAGATGGATGAAGCGACTAATCAAGAAGTCCTTAAAGGTATTATTACTAATAATTTTGTTCGTTTTGATCAGTATGGCGTATATGGAATAAAAGGAACAGCAGATGACCCTTATAATCCTCAAAAAGAAATTACTGTTGATGGCAAAACGATAGTCGGTGAAGATAAAATTTGGCACGACGCTCTTTTTGGAATGACTTGGAAGGGATTTTTCCTAAAAAATAAAAGTGCAGATAAAAACCAGCAAATTGAAATTTCAACTGAAAAAGACATTTGTATTAGTAAGATTGTAGATAACGAAGTAATTGATAAAATTAAAATCGGTCAAATAACCACCAAAGATAATAAGGTAGCTTATGGTCTCCAGCTAAAAGATGATACTGGTACAACTACTATGGAAACTGATGATAGCGGGCGACTTTGGCTGAGGGATAAACTACGGATTTCTAACGCCGTTTCTATTGGTGTTCTTGAAACTGGAAAAGAGAAAAATCAAATTTTCAATTCCAACAATAATTTTATTATCTACGATGATGGGTCAGTGAAGGCTACTAAAGGAGATTTTAGTGGAGGCACTATTGGCGGTTTTACTATTGAAGATAATAGACTCTTTAGTAATGATGTGCTTCTCTCTCCTCGTGGAATCGAAATTAGGAACAACGGTATTCTTTCAATCTTAGACGGAAATGCTGAGGTGTTTTCAGCCAATAAAGCTTTTTATGAGAAAACAACTGATACTACTCCCCAGGAAGGAAAAACCTATTATACTTATAATAAAGATACTGACGTATATACTGTTTGGGAAAGAGGAGAGTCAACAGAATTCCCAAGCGATACAGAGATTTATGAAGTTGTTCGTAAAACGATTTTTTCAGGCACTTTGGAAGGCGCGAACGGGTCATTTTCTGGTGAGCTAAGAGGCGCAACAGGAATTTTCTCTGGTGAGTTACAAGGCGCGACCGGCGTTTTCACAGGAAATATTACTGCTCAGAGTGGTACTATTGGTGGTTTTACTATCAATACTAACAATCTAACCTCTGCAAATGAGTCAGTTATTTTAGATGGAACTAATGGAAAGATTACCGCTGAAAATATTGAATTAGGCAACGGCGCGGAAGTAAAAGACCAAATTTCATTCAAAGGGGCAGATGGAACAGTTGCCTATCTTCAAAACCCAAGTCGTCATGATGGGATTGTCCTCAATGCAGGAGATATAAAATTAAGAACTAGTGGAGTTCTTGAATTTGGAGATATAAAAATTTTTGGAGATAAAACTAATCCAACAATAAAATCTTCTCTATGGACAATTGATAAAGATAAAGCTATTTTTAATAATGTAATCGCGCAAGGCGGTACTATCGAGAATGTAGTATTCAAAAATTCTACTGTTCAGGGCGCGGGCGGAATTATGTTCTTCAAGCCATCTTATTCTGGTACTAGTATATCAAGTACAGATACAGAAACAGTTTTTATTGTTGAAGAAACTGGGCTTAAGATCGGAGACCATGTTATAGTCAACGGTCAGGAAGGCGATGTTACCACCATTGAGCAGACTAGAGTAACTATTAGTGGAGTCAAGTTTGAAAAAGACAAAACCGTCTCTATAATAAAATTATATAATAATAGCTTAGTAGATGGGAAAATTAACTTGACTGACAATTTACTAATTGGAGTAAATTCTCTTAGAGCTGAACAATTACAGAATGGAACAGTCGGAAAGAATGAAGATTGTCATCTCTTTAGAGGAGGTCTAACTGTTACTCTTCCAACTGTTGTTACTAAAACTATCAATAGTGGCGAGACTCAAACTATTGTAGAATATCCTAACAAGCCAAACCTTTTTATTGGAGACTTATATCCGATAACTGGGAAACCTGGTTATGGTCTTTATGGTGATAATGTTTATCTAAATGGTACTCTAACCACAAAAGTTAAAAGTGATAATTCTCCAACTTATGCAGGAGTAAATACAATTGATGGATATAATGTCGATGAGAATCTTTTCAAAGATAAAGACAATTCTCAAAAAATTGTATTTTGGGCAGGGTCTATAGGCGAAGATAAACAGAATGTTCAAAAGGCTCCTTTCCAAGTTACAGATAAAGGTAACTTATATGCTAAAGCTGGCACCTTTACTGATAGCGTCTTTTCAAATAGTAAGATAGAAGGTAGTAAAATTTACGGTGCTGATATATATACGGCTAGTATTCATGGCTGGGCTGGCACTAGTGAAGATGGAGATAGCAGTGCGCTCAATATTTATAATACTTCTAAAGGAATTATTTTCAAAGAAGAAAAAGATTATAGACCAACTACTGATACTAAAATAGATACAACTAAAAAATATTATAAAAAGAATCCAGATGAAACCTACTCTATGGTTGAAATTCCAAAAGAGGCTGAAATTTCAAGCTATTATGAATTTATAGAAAAGACTCTTTATCAAATAAGTAAAACTGGATTTGTCACTCCTCAAAAAGAGTTCATTACAATATTTGATAATACTATTGATTTTTCAGGAGATACTTTTAGAGTAGATACAAAGAAAGAAGAAAAAGAAATAGATAGAATTCTATTATCTAAGGATGGGATTTCATGCTTTACAGTATTAGATAACGAGTTTTCTTCTCAAAAGAGTTATCTTTCTTTTTCTAAAGATAAAGTTTCACTAAAGACAATCACCAGTAGTGAGAAACCGGACATTATCACTGGAGAGCTTTCAGTAGAAGATAACAAAATTACTTCAAATGGAAACTTTTTTGCTCAACGGAATATCCTTTTTGGTAATTCTTTAGAGTATCGAAAAGTAACTGAAGGAAAAACCGAAGTGGGTTACGATTTATATATAAAAACATTTACAGAAACTTCGGTGTCTGGCCAATGAAAATTAGGAACTTTGGCTTTGCTTAAGCGTAAAAGGAGGAAATTATGGCGACAATAGATTATACTTATACTGATGATAGACCTAATATAGTTTATCAAATAACTTGTAATTGTACAAGAAGTTCTAATACTCAAATTACATATAGTGGAACCGTAACTTGGAACTTGCGATATTCAGATTCTCATATTGGAACTGGATATGTACTAGAATGCCGAGCAACTTCAAGCACCGGTGGAGACAGTGGATGGATAGCTTTTACTGAATATGAAAAGGAGTATTATGGAACTACTAAGAGGTCCTTTAGTTATTCTTTTACTGCTACAAGTAGTTCTGCTGGTGCTTTTGATCGTGTCACTTTTTCTTTTCGTAATAATTCTAATTATGATAGTGGATACAACTCCTTTTCAACTTATACTGATTTCTCAACACCAGCTTTATTATGGACTAATTGTACTGCTCCTTCAAGAGTTTGGTCTCCAGATGCCCTTATTATAAAACCTGGAACCTTATTAGTAAATTGGTCAGGCGCGACTGGCGGAACTGATAATGCTATCAAAAATTATACTGTATATTGGCTAGTATCTCCTACAAATGGAGATCTTCCAACTACAAGTTGGTATAGTGGGAAAAAAACTACATCAGACTCTTCTTGCAGTATTACTATTCCAGAAAGCTATCGAGGTCAATATATTTCTGTAAGAGTTCAATCTAATGCAACTTATAATAGCCCTATAAGTAGTGACTATATTCGTCGTTCTGTGAATAGCTTACCTAATAGTCCTTTAATTTCTACTACTTCAAAAACAATACCTTCAACTCAGACTTCAGTTACTATAACAGACATTTTACCTGGTAGCTTAAATTTCGGAAGTAAATCTGGCTCAGTTTACTGGGCCAGAACTTCTGATGGACCAAAAACCTTAGTCGATGAAGGGAAAATTACAGATAGCACATTAGGAGACTTGGCTCAAGGAGATAATAGATATTATTACTTTTGGACTTATGATGGATTGGAATATAGCTCTTCTCCAACAAAAGTTACAATAACTAAAAATATAAAACCAGTAATGTCAGTAACAGTTAATGCAGAGGAAACAGTTTATTCTAAAGTATCAAATCAAGAAGATAATACAGTATTAGAAATTTTTTCAAATTTTTTATCTGCTAACAAAAATTGTTTTTATGATGTAAAAATCAAAAAATACGTTGCTTCTGGGTCCTCATCTTTGCTATTGACTCTAATAGATAATGGAAAACTAACTGTAGAAGGAACTCCTCTAAATAGAGATATTCGCTCTTTGGGACTACCTGAATGTGAGTATTACTTTGAATTTACCTGTAGAGATGAAATTGAAGTAGGTAATAGTGTGACTACCGGCAGATATGTTTCACCGCCTCTCCCGACCTTCTCTAATGATACTACTTATAATAAGTTTTCAGAAAGCAATGTCCCTGGAACCAATTCAACTGATTTTTATCAAGAACTCCGTTTCGTATCATCTCATTATGACAGTTATCTAGATGAAAAAGGAATCTTTAGACTTGATACTGGTAGTAATGAAAGTATTTCTTACACAGTTGCTAAGAAAAAAGACTCAAATACCTCACCAACAAAAATCTTTTATGATGTAACCATAACTTCAGATTTAGTACCTGGCCAGTTTTATGATTTTTTCCCTACTTTACAACTGGCTGGACTAACAAGTTCTGCTCTGGTATCTCGACGTCGGACTCCTGTATTAGATCCAACTCCTTCCTCTGGAAGCACTTTATATATCAAACCTTTTACAGATGGATGGGACAAAGTAAATAATAAGCCGTCTCTTTCTTCTAAAAAAATTAGTATATCTAAGGGAACTTTTACTGATAATGAACTTACTAAGTTTTATAACTATTATAATATTGATGAAAATAGTAAAGAATGGTGGAAATCTGAAATTATAACTCCTGATGGTAAAGAGCTTGATGTTACAAATTTAGTAAAAGGGGATGCGTTGAATGGAGATTACTATGAGAGGAAATTTGAAATAACTGGTTCAGATTTTTTCACTAAGCTTAGTGAAATTTCTAATAAAGCAGGAATTTTGATTTGTACTTTAAAAAATACTATCACAAATAGATTCAAACAAACTATTTCTAAACAATCTTCAATCGTAACTTTAGATTTCAACGAAAATCCTGAAATCATAAGCATATCTAAAACAACGAACAATACTGAGTATCTTTATGAGGGAGGAACTTTACAACTAGAATATAAATACAGAACTTATTCTACAAATAAAATTAGTTACTCTTATCTTATAGATAGAAAAGATGGTAATGGAGTAGTTACTTATGGGGAGATAGGTACAAACACAGATTCGACTCCCCCAGCATTTGGAACCGGAAGGCTGATTTCAGAAATAGTCAATATCGGAATAGGAGAAATTACTAGTTCAGAACCTTGTTTATTCAATATTAGATTTTATGATGGTAACATTACTTCTTATAATACCAAATTTAATATTTCTTGCAAAAGAATTCGATTTATCAAGCCTACCATTTCATTCGGAAAAGCCGTCTATAATAAAGAAGGAACTAATTATAGTGTAAGCTGTCAATATACTATTAGTGACTATGGTTATGATTTAAATCAAAAAACGACAAAAGTTTTTTCAGTCTCTGAGGAGTATTTAGCTCTTAATCTTTCAACAGCAGAAAAGATAGCACTCTCTACAGGAGATGCAGTTTTTCATCCAGATGATGAAATTGTTGATTTCAAAATCGGTAGATTAACCCTAACTACAACAATAATCTATAATGGTCAATCTATTACAAAATCTTCTACCTCAAATGACCTCATAATCTACGGTATCAATCCAACTGTTGCCTATCGTCAAAATCACTTAGGAATAAATACTTCTACTCTTCAAGATGATTCAATACTAACAATCGCCCCAACATCAGGAAGAAATATTATTTATCTTCAAAAAGTTGGTTCTGCCGATACCACATTTAAGATAAACCTAGCAACTGGTACTTTAGAAGGTTTCATTTTCAATATTGACTGTGGCGAAATCAAATAATCAGAAACTTGACTTCTTTCTAATTTTATTATATAATAAAATCAAAAGGA
>OLNN01001704.1_pt1 | contig 17296 bp, 21 predicted proteins | sample 1672141 | NCBI WGS metagenome assembly OLNN01 (sample SAMEA3136652, study PRJEB25190) | human gut metagenome | biome: human gut; feature: human-associated habitat; material: faeces | place: Austria | collected 2013 | reverse complement strand
GCAAAATGCACTTACCGCCATCCAACACAGCCAGTTCATCCACCGAGGCCAGGTCTTTGCCACAAAGTCAAGTGATGAATTAAAAAAAGGAAACAACATTGAGAAATCTATCTTTGTATATTGCTTACCTATACTATTTAATTGTTTCTGAAATGAATTACATTGCTCAGTGTCTTGATTGTTCCAAACTGATTCATATCAATTTTTAACAATTCATATCAGTCTATATGAGTGTGTAGAAAAGTTCAAAACACTTATCTTGTTTAAGACAACCTAAATTTTTGTAAAAATACAAGATAACAATTATTAACAAAAAATATCTTGATAAGGCTCCGTTTTTTAAATATAATTTTATTAAAAGCATATGAGTAAGCGATATGGTATTTGCAACGGGTACTACAGCTTTTGCCGCAGAGCAAAATAGTACATTGTACAAAATACAACAGCTTGTACAAAAAGCGGAATCAGAAAGAGAACGGTACGGTGAAGCCACAGATGAAACCGCTAAACAGTTACAGGTTGCCCTTGAAGCTTTTGGGGTGGAAACTGGTTCATATTCAGGGACTCAGCCGGTTGTCTTAGAGGATGTGATCGCTACTAGAGGCTATGGACAAACACATGATTTAGGAAAGGGTTGGACATATAGAGTTGATAGACCGTCTTCTGACAATGCTAAGCCCCATGTACATGTAGATAATAATAGCAAAAATATTCATGGTGTAGAAAACGTAGATGGAACACCAAGTCATGGGAAAACTCTTGACGGTTCGAAAGTTCCTAAAGATGTCCAGAAGAAAGTTAAAGATTCAAAAGATTATAAAAAAGGACAAAAAGATTTGAAAAAGATGCAGGAAGCGAAAAGAGAGATACACCGCAGAAAATTGAATTTGTCTGTGAATAAAGACCTGCTGATTGCAGCCGGTATTTTTGTCACAGCTGTAGGCGTTGCCTTTGTAGCACCTGAATTTCTTCCTGCATTGTTAGCCGCTGTTTAACATTTGCAGGAGTGTGGTGAAATGGTAAATTATATATTTAAATTAGAATTCAACTATAAGGATACGATTTTTTTTCTATCCAAAATGAAGAACGAGATGTAGCTCTTATTGTGTTTGAAGATTGTTGTCGTAAAGGAGAATTGCTTAAAGATTTCCCTTTTCTGTGTCCACAGTACTATTCTTCCGAAGAAGAATGGGACGATGATCGCAATTTGATAACAGCAAGTGTTTATGCTCTAATTGAAGAAGAGTATCCGCCAGAAATGCAAGATGATATAGAATATCTTGTTGAATCCATGATAGAATATAAACCTGCTGTAAATCATAAAGTGCAGTTTTTTAATAATCCGACGGTTAGAAAATATTACAGTGAACGAACAGAAAATAGAATGCAATTTATTAATTATGTATTGTCCTTATGTGAAAATAAAGAGACAGTATCCTTAAATGAAGATGACTTCAATCACCTAACACAATATAAAGCTAAACGTGACAATTAACTCAAAAGACCCACCCGATTATCTTAATTTCAGGTGGGTCTTTTGGGTTTTCGTAAAATCGTATTAATAAAGCTACAAGATAGATATTCGATCAGCTGACTGGGAAGAAGAAGCTACCAACTTATCCAGAAACATTATAATTTGTATGAGACTCTGAGATATCATTTTCTACTATACTACTGATAATTTACTGACAAACAAATTGTGAATATATCTATTGCAATTTTACAAAAAGAAAAGCCTCATCCCTCGCTGATTGAGAGATGAGGCGAAATGATTATGCTGTAATCTCCGGGATTTCTCCGACAAAGTTATAAACGATTCTGACTTCCTGCACCTTCTGTCCGTCAATCTTCTTGACTTCACCCACCAAAATTTTGCTGATGAGCCGGTTCAGCACCGCTTCATCCAGTTCTTCAATGGCTGCATAGCGCCGGATTTCTTTGATGAAGGTGCGGACTTCATTTTCCTGTTCGTCAGAGTGGCGCATCATCAACAGTAGGTCTTGCAGGCGCTTCTGGTTGGCTTCCTGCTCTTGTTCCAGTGTTGCTGTCAGCTTCATAAAACGCTGCTCAGTCAGGATTCCTTTTGCCTTATCGGTATATAGGCTCAGGAACATCTCATCAATTTCACGATTCCTGCTTTCCAGTCGTTGACATTCCTTCTGTGTCTGGGAGGCATCCAGAAGATACCGGCGCTCCATCCGGCTACTCAGCCGCTGATAAAAAGCATCGGCATCTTTGAGCGCAGTCTTTGCCAGTTCCTGAATATCTTTCAGCACAAGGTTGTATAAATCTCTGGCTTCGATCTTGTGGCTGGTACAGGCGTTCTTGCCCAGCCTGTTGTAGGTCTGGCAGATATAATACGCCTTATCAATCGGTTCCCGCTGTTCGCCGGTAAAACGGTTCTTTCCGGTTCTGCCAACCTTTTCATACCGCACCTGCATGGACTTTCCGCAAGTCGCACAATAAATGATACCGTGGAACAGGTTATAAAAGGGGCAGGAGTTGCCCTTCATAATGGTTGGTCTGCGGTTAATGATTTCCTGCACCTGCTCCCATTCTTCCGGGGAGATGATTGCTTCATGGCAATCCTCGATAATTTCCCAGTCCTCACGAGGGATAATGTCATAGGTGTTGGAACGAATCCCTTTCTGATGTGTCCGGCAGACCAGATGTGCGCCCTTATAAAAGGGATTCCGCAGGATATGGCTGATTCTTGCACTTCCCCATGAATAGTAATTTACATCACATTCTGTGTTGCTTTTTACTCTGGTGATCGGGACTTTATCATCCATGAGCTGCTTTGCAATCCGCATACATCCCCAGCCATCCAGTGCCATATCATAGATTTTTCGGATTACCGGTGCTGTCTCAGGGTCACGGATCAAATGCCCCTTATCCTCAGGGTCACGCATCAAACCGAGGGGCGGCTGCCCACCACAAAACTTCCCCTGCCGGGAACGGGTCATACGCCCTGCCAGCACCTTTTTGGAAATATCCCGGCTGTACATATCGTTCAGGATATTCTTAAACGGCGTAATGTCCATTTCCTGACGGGTCAGGCTGTCCACTCCGTCTGTAATGGCAATATAGCGTACATTGTGTTTTGGGAAAAAGATTTCGATATAACTGCCAGCTTCGATATAATTCCTGCCCAGTCTGGACAGGTCTTTGGTAATGACGCAGCCGATCTTTCCCGCCTCAATATCGGCAATCATGCGCTGAAAAGAAGGGCGGTTGAAGTTGCGGCCTGTATAACCGTCATCCACATAATACTCATACTGGAACATCCCGTTTTTTTCGGCATAGTCCCGGAGCATAAGTTTCTGGTTACTGATGCTCATGCTCTCATTATCGCCGCCATCCTCCAGAGAGATACGGCAGTAAAGAGCTGTGATTTTCTGACTAACTTGTTTTTTCCTGCTCATAGTGTTCTCCTTCTATGAACAGGGACACGATACCATTATAATACCATGCCCCCGTCCCTGATTCAACTGCTTTACGCCGCTTTCTGTGCTATTTCCCGATGTTCCAACCATTCCTCGAAGTGTTCGCAGGTCTGACGCTCAATCAGCTGCTCAAAGGCTTCCCTCATGGTTTTGTCCCCAGAAAACTCACGAACCACTACAAACTGGACTTTTTGCTTCTGCTTCTTGTTTTTCTCCATAGGCGACCTCCATAGAATAGCGGATCAGATGGTATCTGAGGCAACGAAGTCCGGCAACGGACATTAAAAAACCTGTAAACTACCATCTGACCCTGATTTCTTACTTTTCAAATTTTCTTATAAAATCTCGTTGCTTTCGTTGCCGGAAACATAGATAGATCATAAAAAGCCTTTATTTATGGGCTTTTTCTATATCAAAACCAACAATTTAGCAGCAACGAACCCGGCAACCAACCGGCAACCATCCCAGCAACAGACCTTCCTTGTCAGGCAATCCACTCCTTCGGAAGTTCCAGCTGACGGCATTCTTCCTCACTCAGTTCCACAAATCCACCTTCGTTGCCGGGCAGTTCGTTGCCGGAAGTGTCCCGTTCCCAGCCCTTTTGTCTGCCATATCCGGCAAACATACGAGGATTAGAAAAAGGCTTCCAGCCAGTCACGACTGTGTTCATGATCTCATTGATATTGTGGAGCTGCCACCGTTTCGGCTCATCAAAGGTGTGTCCCAGTGCCTCCTTGAATAGCTGTTTGGAGCAGACCATGTTTCCGGTGTAGTGTTCCAAGAAACCCTGTATCTGTCCGGCTTCAGTATCCTCTGGCATAAAGTCTTTCTGCACCTCCACCAGTTGATGCTGTATGGACTTGCTGAATTTCATGGAATACCGTCCGCTGCGGTAAATGCTCATCGCTTCTGCCCACACCTGCAAAAGATAATCTCTGGAAGCGTCCTCGTCCTCCAAAATGTGAACCTCTGCATTTTCCGGGTAAATCATAATCGGGAGAAAACGCCGGTTCCCGGCTCGATCCAGTGGCAGGAAATCCAGTGTATTCGAGGAACCACCAAACACACACTGCCGAAGCCGGTCTTTAGGCTGAGATTCATAAGGTGTCCGGTAGGTTTCCTTCTGTCGGCTGATAAAGGAACGGATTTCTTCAATGCTCTTTGCGCTGCTGGTGGCAAGCATCTCTGACATCTCAATGATCCAGTGACCTTGTAGCTTTTGGAATACCCGGTCGTCATCCAACTTCTTCAGGTCATCAGAGAACCATTCGTCCCGGATCGCCAGCAGTCGGAAGAAGGTGGACTTCCCGGCACCCTGACCGCCCACCAAACAAAGCATTTCCTCATATTTGGAACCGGGACGGAATACCCGGCGTATAGCACCCAGCAGGAAATGTTTCAGCATTTCTTCCACATAGTCACTTTCATCAGCACCAAGAAAATGGTGCAGACAGGATCGGATGCGTGGTGTACCGTCCCAGACAAGGCTGTTCAGCACATCCTGAATCGGATGGTAACAGTTTTCGTTTGCTACGATAGAAAGGGCAGCCGTGATCTTTTTCTCACTGGTCAGCTCATAGTTTCTCTCAAAATAGAGGAGAAGATATTTCACATCAGTATCCGTCAGAGCGCTGGTATTCCTGCGCCAGCCCAAGTCCTGTACAATGTCTACCCGGTCTGTCAGGAGATTAAGCCGGATGGCATCCCGCAGGAGTGGATCGCAGCAGAACACAATCCGGCAGTTGTCGATGGTGTTGGCTGTTTTTCCCTTGTCGGTAACAGAAAGGCTCTGCCGCACCTCATCAACGCTCTGTTCCGGCGCTATGGCTTCGGCTGCGCTCATCACAGCCTGCTGGGTAGCTGGAGATAAACTCTGATATTCGCTGTTCAATTTTCCTCACCTCTTTTCCATACTCAGCAACTACAAAAGCTCGTTCTTCTATGCTGTCAGACAGAAGAAGATCCAACAGATATTCGATATATGGCTGCCTGTGCAGAGCCTCCACAAACAAAGTATTCCAGTCATCCTCCGGTTGTTTGGGCGCATACTCTTCTTTCCATCGTTCCAGCAAGTGCAAGTAATCGCACAGCACCCGAAAGCATTTCTGCTCCGCTTGCCGGTATCGCATTTCCTCGCTGATTTTCCTTTTGATCATTCTTTTTTGTGGCGGATCGTGGCCTTTGCGGTCAAAGCTGATTGAGAAGTCCTCTGCCAGCTTTAAGGCAGCTTCTTTACTGCTTAGTCCAAAAAGGCGGGAAGTGAAATCAATCACATCCCCATCTGCCTGACAGGCAAAACAATGGAACCGTCTGTCCACCTTCATACTGGGATGCCGGTCATCGTGAAAAGGGCAGCAAGTCATCCCGTTGCGTCCTACTGAAATTCCATAAACCAAAGCAGCCTGCCTTGTGGTAACAGACTGTTTTACTGCTTCAAATACATTCGTTTCTTCCACCTCCAAACAATGCAAAAGGCATCCGGTTTCCATAGAAAATCAGATGCCTCACAATTCCATATCCTGTTTTCTTGTTGAAGCAATCCGTCCTTCACGCTCCCAGCGCTCCCGGTTCTCCCGATCAGCGTCCAGTTTGCCTTGTGCCAGCTTCTCCTTAATGGATTTTCTGGCTTTATTTTTGATCTGCTCTTTGCCAGCCTGTTTGACCTCCGGTTTTAACAGCACCGACTGTACCTTTTTGAGAACTTTTTCAGCAGACTGCTGTAATTTTTCTCGCACCCTACTCAGCAGAGTGTTCGCTATCTTCACAACTTCTGGCGAATTTTTGGCATTGGGCGATACCACGCTCTTTCGATATTTCTCAATTACTTCCATATCTTCAAGCTGGGTTTGTTCCCGAACCTTGTCGGTCACAACCTCCACCGCCTTGTCATAGGCTGCACCGGAAACATCTTCCAGTAAGGTTTCTACATCCTCAATTTTTAGCGTCAGTTCCTCCAGCTTTTGCTCCTGTGTCGCCAGCTGCTCCTTCTGCTTCATCAGGATATAATCCTGCTTTTCCAAATAGTCACGCCCACCATAAGACGGCTCCTGTTCCAAATGAAGCCCATGCCGTTTAGCAATGTCAAACAGAAGCGTCCGGCATACTGCATCGAAAGTCTGTTTCCGGTTATTGTGCTTTCCTTTTGGCTGCTCCGGTTTGGGGAGAGGGATACCCAGTTCTTCCAGTGCCTTTTCCTGCTGGGGACACAATTCTCCATACCGATTTTCACAGTCAAATACATGGCGTTCATGGATGTGCGGCGTCCCTTCATCCAGATGGAGTGCCCAGTCTAAAATGTGGATATGAGAACCAAAGCGGTTTTCAAATTCCTCATAAAATTCACTGACAATGAGAGCCAGTGTCTCCGGCGGAACGGATTCTTCCATAGTGCCGATCTGATAGATACTTTCTTCTGGACAGGTCTTGTTATTTTTCAGAAGATCATCCACAGTGCGGTTACGCTCAATGTGCCGGGTTTTCTCGTTCCGGGCGTTCTGAGCATTGACATGGTCGGCATAATGCTCGTAGTAATACATCCGTTCAATTTCCTCAAAGCTGAAATCCGGTTGCTCCGGGTTTTCCCGAAAATCGTGGGTGGTAAAGCCCCGGTAACAGTCCCAGTACACATTTTGTCTGGCACGCTCAGCGTCAATGTGTTCGCTGTTTTCTACATCGAACCGACGGTCATTGTGCCGGGGATTGTAAGTGCCATGCTTCCCAGATCGTCCATTGTGTCTTGTTAATTTCAAACATTTTTCCTCCTTCCTGCAAAGATGTTCTGGGCTGGGGAGGGCGGCTAAGCCGCCAGACCTGCGAAGTTTTGCGTCAGGTAATACCCAGTACAAGTTGACGCAGGCATCAACTTTCCCTGGGCAAGGCGTTTCACCCTTGACCCGATGGGACTGCCGCCCTCAACCCGCCAAGGCACTTCGTCCTTGACCCGATAATGGCTGCCGCCCTTAACCTGCCAATGGGCTTTGCCCCTTGACCCCAGCAGAGAGCTGCGCCCTCTGCTCTCCTGCGCCGAAAAAGCTGTCCGCAGCAAAATGCTGCCAGCCAGCTTCTCCGGTTTTTCACAACGCTTTGCGAAAACCTTCTGAAAAAGGAAAGCCAGTAGGCTCGCTCGTTTCGTGTCAGGCGTTTTCTCTCATATTCCAACTGCTTCTCCCTGTGCTGGGCAACAATCATCTTTTTCTCGTCTGCGTTTTTTTGCCGGTTCAATTTTTCACTCATAGGGTATCGACTCCTTTCTGAATAATGGGCAAAACAAAAGCGACCAACTTTTTACGGTTGATCGCCTTTGGCTTGGGCATTATATGATGTAAGTATGTCAATTACACGAAACATTGACTATTCAATATATAATAACTTCCATGTACCATTTTCTTTTGACATAGTAATATTCAAGTCCCTTTCTACTGATTTACTGCCTTGTTTTGCAGTCACAGTTATATCAGAAACCACCATTTCCTCGATAATACTTACATCAAAATCAGCGTAGGTATATTCAATTCCATCAAGAACTTCTTTTGTCTTACGTTCAGACATTGTGTATGTTTCGTTTACTTCATAAGAGAACTGATAGCTGTGCCCAACGGAGGTTTCAAATGAATCAAGTGCTGAACCTACACTGTTCTCAAAATAACTCTCCACATAGTCTTCTTCTCCATAATAATAAATATCGCTGGATAGAGAGACTAACGTGTCAATATCGTATCCTTCATACGCTGTCATGACTTTGCGAAGCAAACCGTTGTACCCCGTAAATTTAGATACCACATTGATAGCAGTAACAGCTACTACCGCTACCAAAGCCAACGCAATCATAGCCTTGAAAATTTTCTTGTTCTTTTTCTTCTTTTCCGAATCAACAACCTTCACAGGCGGCATCTTAGTGCTATCCTCTACAGGTGTTCCGCATTGACCACAAACTTTTGCATTTTCATCTATTTGTGCACCACAATTTCCGCAAAATCTTGCCATATTACGATTTCACCGTACCTTTCTTTTTGCTTTTACGAACTTTGACCACGGATAATACAATGATGACCAAAAGTACCACTCCTCCAGCGATACCCACATAAATCCAGACAGGTGTTTTTACTTCCTCGCCGTATCCGTTTTCTTCTGCCCGTAATTTTACATCGTACTTTCCATCACCATTTTCATCAATGTTAAGTACGCTTTCATCTGAAACGGCCGCAACAGTATCAATCACCGTTTGTTTTGTAATCTTGACATTTTCAAATCGGCGGAAGTCGTTATAATCCCCGTTTTCGTCCATGAATCCAATCGTATAATCCATCATGCCAAGACCGATTCCAACGATTTGTACATCATAATCCGCACCTTCTTTTAGCCGAAGAACCTTGATGCGGTCATCTTCATCATCAGATGTCGCATTTTCATTATCCTCAAAGGTCAATGTGCCAAAACCAGTTCGGACATTAAGGGCATTCTCAGCAGAACTCAACGTTTCTCCATTATATGTGACGGAAACGTCAACAGGGCAGGCGATACGGACATAAATATATTTTTGACCATTGATTTGGTCTGCCATATCCTCGAAGAAGAAAACAAGATCGTCCGCACTGGCGACTTCATAATGGCAACCATCGCTGGCTAATTGCTCCATTAAATACTGTGCTGATGATTTACCTCCACTCATGTTCTCAAAAAATCCCAATGTATAAATCAAGATATCATCGTTTTTAATATCATCGGCATAAGCAATCAGATCTTCGCCTTCTTTACCTTCGTTTGGTTCACCATCGCTCATAAGTACGATGATTTTTTTCTTCGCATTACTGCTGTCCAGCATTGATTTTGCTTCTGCCAAACCAGATTCGATGTTTGTACCTCCTCCATCGGAAATATTTGCTGCTTTTCCTGTCAGATACTCTTTATCAATAGAGAAATCTGAAAGTTGATTTGCACTGTCCTCATAAGTAACAATACCAATGCTGGCATCTTCTTCAAGAATCGTATTGACAAATTTGGTTGCAGCCTTTTTCGTTTCTTCCATAGGAGTTCCTGACATACTGCCAGATGTATCAAGAACTAAGACAATATCCCGTTCATCCGAAGTTGTTCTGATAGGTATATCAGTAATATTGTTAGAACTAAATGCTCCTTCCCACTCACAAATGAAAGCTGTTCCGTTGTTATCCGAACTACTAAACACACCATCAGACCAAGCCCCATCAGGGTGACTGGAAGATAGCTTTGCATAATTTGCCCCATCTATTCCACTTGGTTCATTTGAAGCCCAATTTGTATATTCTAAGTCTGCTCCATTTTTCCATTCCCAATACCCCTCCCAAGAACTATCCGTCAAACCGAAATAGGCGTTATCATAGCCCTGCTTTTTCATATACTCAAACAAGAAATCATTTTCTTCTTTTGATGTAATAGTCGCTAGATAACCATTTACTCCTTCACAATATTCAAAAGCATTTTCCCAGGTATTGGTTTCGGCAGGAGCAATGGGTGAAAAATCGTAAATTGTATAAAAATGATTATTAAATACAACAGCATTTGATGGAATATCATTACTATAAATTAGTATGGATTCGAAGTATTTCTTTTGTATAGATTCCAATATTTCGCAAGAATCATAGTACCATTGTTCGGCTTCCGCAGCTGATTTCTTATTGAACCATGAAAGCAAACCCGCATCGTTTGTCACAATGCTGTACATACAATATTCCCCACGCATATCACAATTTATCATGTACTCTGACAATGCTACATACTGCTTAACTTCCTCGTACAGCGTTTTCTGCGCCTCATTAGATGAGTAATCGGTTGCAAACTGAGCTGCTTGATTCATCATGCTTATAGATAATGCCCGACGTATATCAGTTACTACTTTTATTTCTCTTACCCTGTTTATGAGATTCTCTCCGCCAACAGCTACATTTCCTATAAGTGTTCCAATTTGTTTTCCTAAATCCCAGGATGCATTTAGAACACTGAACTTTCCAACAACAAAATCCCCCCCATCGACAAAGAATGCGAAGGTATCATCTGCTGTATATTCCGGCACATTCTTTAGAGCCTTAAAAAAGATGTCTTCGAAGAAGAATTCAGAATAATTTTCAAAGTTCTCATTGGATATTTCTGTATATGTATCCAATTTGATTTTCATTGCGGTAGACATAGCGTGTTGCAGTTTAGTAGCAGCTTGTTTTAAAGCTCCTTCACTTTCACTTTCTATTGCAGACAAAAAGATTTTATGTTTTTCGTAATTTTGCACAATTGTTTCAAGATCACTTAAAGCACCAATCCAGTTATCTGTATTTTCCGCCAATGTATTTAACCCACTTATAGCAGTTGATAGATTTTCCCCCAACTCTCCAATAGATGGACTACCCGTCATAACAGATGCAGCATTTGCGCCCATCTCCGCTATATCCATCGCATAATCCTGAAAAGTTTTTAGGTTATCCTGCTGATTTTGTATTGCCATATCTGATGCATTATCATGTTCAGATATAGCCATTATGTTTATTAAAACCTCCATGTATTTTTCTTCTTCAATATCTAAGACGCTACCACTATCAATTAACTTGTCTATCAGTTCCATAGTGGCGGTCGCATATTCATTAGAATAGAGTTCATTTATAAAACTGGGATACTGTCGATATTTCCCATCCAAAAGCAACCTGTATACGTGATGGTACATGTGATTCAACATGTTTTGTGTAACTTGGTTTATTTGACTATCAGTTACGCTATCTGTTGCATAGGCAACTGTTGGCGTTAAAGAAAAAGTCAATATTATCACCAATATTAAAGTTAATATGCGTTTCATTCCACTACCTCCTGTTTCTGAGGCTCAGTTATTGATGTGTCTATAATTGCAGAAACCATTAAATCATAGGAAACTTGTTGTAGGAACGCCATTTGAACATCCGTCTTCTTCTTACTTGCTACAGTGAACTCATAGATTTTTTTTAAATCGGGATATCTCTCAATCATTCCTCTTATGGTTTCCAAGTTTAACGTTAATGTAGGGTTACTTTCTACTTCTTTCTGAAATATACTTGCAAAATCAGGTGCTATAATTTCAATCGTATATGTACCGTCCTCGTTTTCAGAAAGCACCCGATATTCATTAGCAAAATCTTCGAATAATTTTTCCGTATTTGACCCATACTCTATTTCCAATCTTTCCATGATATTGATTATTGCTGGACTTTGTATAAATCCAAAGTAAGACAAACCGAATACGATTCCTGTGGCTACCATAAAAAGGAACAATATGATTAAAGCAAGTTGCAAGAAAAATCTTCGGACTTTCTTACCGGTAGACCATTGGGCACGTTCCTCTTTTTTCTTAGCTTTTTTATCCGCCTTACGTTTCTTCTTAGCTTCTTTTCTACTTAACGGCTTTTCTAATGCAGGGACTGTTTCTTGTGTTGACTTCGCTACATCAACTGCTTCTGACTTGTCGCTCTGCTCCTTTAATTTATCTGCATCGCAATTTGGGCACAAACCGGTAGTATCATCCAGCTTGGCACCGCATTTTCCGCAAAATTTAGCCATACGATTATTCCCTCCTTAACTTGAAAAGAGCAGCGGATAAGCCAAAACCATCCACTGCCCTTTGTCGCTTTTTATCCCATGTATTTGCTAATCAGCTTATCTACGACAGGAACGGCAATTGTTCCCTGATTCAATGCCTTAACTCCAAGAGCCAAAAAGAAAACTTTTTCAATAATATCAATGGCACTTGTCACAGCACTTACCAGATTAGTGATAAATCCAACATGAAAGTTTCCGCCAAACATAGAAGCAATGTAGCTGATACAATTCATGGCATCGGGAATCAAATTTATCAAAACAGTAATGAAGGAAAAGAAAACCATCAAAGATACTGCTTTGATAACGCTTCTTTTCAACCATCCGTTTTCTTCGCACAGAAGCACATACCCCGCCATAAGTATTGCGACCAAATAGCCGCTGAACAGCCCCGTTAAGTAAACAGCTGCCCCCAGCATTCCTACAGAAATTCCTAATCTTGTTTTCTGCATGATCTTATCCTCTTTCTATATTTTATTTTCATAAAGCGATTCCAAAATAAATTAGTCTACTTTTTGATACTCATATATGGCTTCTCCGTCATCATTGTAAAATGTCAAAGTATCTTCTTCCAAGCCAAAAGTAAAAGTCAACGGCTCTGCTAACACTCCGTTAAGCTTTATCCGATCTCCATCAATGGAATAGTCTCCCGAATAATTACTACGATTAGAGGTATAGGTTCCATCACTAAAGAATTCCAACTGAACCAGTTTCGATGTTGTTCCTATATTCTCTATTTCTTTTGGAATTTCCCACTGGCCAACAATTAGATCGGAGGGCGACTTCGAACTACACCCTGCTAGCGAAACAATAAGAAGTACAACACTCAGAATACTCACTAAACATTTTTTAACCTTATTCATTTCTCATTCCTCCAAGATAGATATAAATTACTGTAACTCCTCATAACAATCATCACATACAAAAACCATCATACCTGCTAAGTTTTCATAATGTTTAGTTGCCTTTTCTCCGCACCAAGCACATTTTTTACTGCAATCCTTGCAAACATAAGAATATGAATCATCACTCATCTTATAAGCAACCGATGGGCTATTTCCACACCAATCACATGGCTCAACAGACATTGAAGCAAATCGTGATACTGCAAAGATTGCAACCGCAAGCACAACAGCTCCCAATACTATCTTTTTCCATAATCCTGTTTTTCGGGGCAGATGAGAGATAGTAGTAACCGCAGTCTCACTATTCTCTGATCCGACAGGGGCACCACAGTTCGGGCAAAATTTTCCTTCCTCCAAAGGGGCACCGCATTTTCCGCAAAACGCCATAGTTCACTCATCCTTCTCGACATTAGAGTTTCGTTCCGCACTCTGTGCAAAAAGCAACTCCAGTTTCAATTTTTGCTCCACACTTCGGACAAACACTGTTTTGTCCCTCGCTCTCTGCTACAGGAACACTTATTGCTTCTGGTGCTATCATTTGAGTCATCGGCTTACCACAAGAGGTACAGAAGTGAACTCCTTTTTTGACCATAGCTCCACAACTTTCGCATCGCACTATATCATCGGTGTTTATAGGCTGAACTTTTGGCATAGGAGTCCCGCAAGAACTGCAAAAAGCAACGCCTGATTGGACTTCTGCCCCGCACTGTGAACAACGAACAACGCCTTTAATATCCTGAATCTGCTGGCGATAATTCTTAATTTTTTCTTCCGCTTCCACAAGTGAAGCAACCATGCATGCGAATTCTTCCTCATGGTCATGTGGATGCTTGGTCACATAAAGTTTGCCAACCTGATAGTAGATGTTGTTGATTTTTGTTTCTTCCTCAGAAATCATCGAATTGAACTTTGCAATATCAGACATTTCTTTTGCCTTTTGCATTGCTTTCGCGGTGGTTTCAGAGGCTTTTTGGCTAATATTATCCCAAAACGCCATGAAAATCCCTCCTGATTTTGATGTTCACAAGAAAGTGTACATTCCTGTAAATGCCCACCTTCCCTTGTTAAAAATAATTATACTCCTATTCATCAAAAAAATCCAGCTATTTGGCGAATTTTAGCATAATGACAACTGTAGATTTAATATTTTGTGCTGCTTGCGAAAATGTACACATTCCTGTAAAAACACCTGCTTACAGTAACTTGGCTTTTTCGTAAATCTCCGCACGATAGCGGAAGGTGGAAAGCGGCATCCCGCACAGCTTTGCAGCAGCTGTGCCGGTTATTTTGCCGTTTTTCCATTGTTGGTACAAATGATGGAAGTTTTCTGGTAAAGGCGCTGGTGGTCTGCCGAAGCGAACACCTCTTGCTTTGGCAGCAGCAATTCCTTCTGCCTGACGCTGCCGGATATTACTGCGCTCATTTTCTGCTACAAAGGACAGCACTTGCAGAACAATATCACTAAGGAATGTGCCCATCAGGTCTTTACCCCGGCGTGTATCCAGCAGGGGCATATCCAGCACCACAATATCAATCCCTTTTTCCTTTGTCAGAATCCGCCATTGTTCCAGAATTTCAGAATAGTTACGCCCCAGACGGTCGATGCTCTTGATATAGAGCAGATCGTCTTTTTTCAGTTTTCGTACCATTTTCCGGTACTGAGGGCGCTCAAAATCCTTGCCGGACTGCTTATCAATAAACAGATTCTTCTCCGGGATAGAGAGTTCTTTCAAGGCAAGAATCTGCCTGTCCTCATTCTGATCTCTGGTGCTGACACGGATATAGCCATATAAATTACCCATCGTTTTTCCCTCCTTTCTCCCGACTGAAGAAATGGCTCCCCAATCGGACATTTTTCATCTTCTATGGTACTGGATACTTGATACCCCTGAATAAACAGACTGTGAAAATGCCGGGTGCAAACCCGGCATTTTGCAGTCATTTGCCCTGTAATCAGGCGCTTACCTTTTCTGTACGCAAAACCTGGAAACCATGCTGTTTGGCGTACTCCCTTGCTGCTGCCAGCCGTTCTTCACTGTACGGCGGCACCAGACGGATCGAAAGGCGGGACTTGTCCAGTACATAGGTCACGCTGCCTTCCGGCGTACTGCGTTCCAAGCGGCACAGCAGAGGGTACTTCCGGCTGAAATCCTCCAGTCTGCGTTTCAAGCTGGCATTGAAAGTATAGATACTGGCAATCGTCTCGCCCTCATTCCAGTTGATGATGGTTTCTTTTTCATATTTAGACAGCTTCCTCATACAGTTCCTCCTCATAATCGGTATTTGCTTTCAGCGCTCGCAGACTGCGTCTAATCCGGCGGTATTCGTCCATCGCCATACGCAGATGATGATAAAAGGTTTCATACCACTTTTCCTCTGTCTCTGTCTCAATTTTACGAGCAAGATGAAGCATCTGGCTTTTCGCCTCCGGGTCAACAGTCAATGCTGTCAGCCATTTCAGCCTTGTCACTGTGTTGTGATGGCTGGGGCAGGCATAAGCATAAAGAATTTTCTTTTCCTTCATATTCAGTTTCATAATGATCTACCTCCATTCATTTGGTGCGGTATGTCCCGCATCATTTATTTTTCTGTCTGCCGGTCTGTCTGCAAAATATTCCTGCCCGGATTCTCTCCCAGCGTATTGTCCTCTTTGGTGCGCTCTTATCGTGGCATCACTTCCCCGGAGGTCATCCCCCTTGCAGCCGGTCATTCATTTTTCAAGGTTCTATGTCTCCTGACAAGAACCAGTTTACCGAAAAAAGAGGGCTGCTCCCGTATGTCCAAGACGCAGGAAAAACACATGAAAACCGCATATTTCCACGCTCTCGGAAATGTGCTATAATGAAAAACAAAAACCGTTGGCAAGGAGGTGCTTTGATGTACACAAAACTGTCAATACCGGAACGGCTCAAAGACCTGCGAGTGGTGGATAAGCACCTGACGCTGGAACAGCTGGCAGAACAGACCGGTCTGTCTAAGTAGGCACTGGGGAAATATGAGAGCGATGACTACAAAGACATCAGCCCATTTGCGATTGCGACACTGGCAAAGTTTTACGGAGTGTCCACTGATTATCTGATGGGCGTGTCAGAAAATAAAAATCACCCAAACACGGAGCTTCAGGCTCTGCATCTGAGTGACGCTATGGTGGAACTTTTGAGCAGCGGAAAGATCAACAACCGCCTGCTTTGTGAACTGGCGACCCATCCGAATTTTTTGCGGCTGATGGTTGATATGGAAATCTTTATTGACCGGATCGCTGATATGCGGGTGAACCAGATGAATCTGATTCTGGAAGCTACCCGGCAGACCATTCTGAAAGAACACGCACCTGGAGAAAATGATCTGTATATGCGGACGCTGAAATTGGGTCAGGTACAGGAGAACGATTTTTACAGCCATATCCTTCATGATGATCTGGACAGCATTGTCCGGGATATACGGGAAGCTCATTTGAAAGACAAGACCACAGCTGACCCACAGCCAACGCTGGATGAGGTCAAAGAGAATTTTGAACAGGCCATACAGATGGGAACCGACACAGAAGCTATGATCCATGAGTTCTGTGATAAAATGCAGATTCCTTTTGAAAAAATTTCATCCGAGGATTTTTCTGCTTTTCTGCGGATACTGAGCCTGTCCAAACTGCTTAAAAACCCAAACAATATGCGGGGCAAAGCCAAGCCACAGCCGTATTATATGCCAAAAAAGAAAAAGCGCAGGTAGCAAAAAGGCCGTCCACTATAAAAGTGAATGGCCTCAGTTTTTCCACCTTCTCAGACGAAAATCATCTCAGACCGAATGACTTCCTCTGCCCGGTGGCGTATGCTGTTCATGTGACCGACCCATGCAAGCTGGTCTTTTGCTTTCAATTCCTCCGTGACTCCCTCTGTTTCTTTTATCTGGGCAATGGTACAATCCAGACGGTTCTGTGCCTGCTCATCCAGATTGGCAAGATATGTCCACAGCTTTCCAGACAGAAGCAATTCATTGTACCGGTCGGGACAATACTCTTGCAGATATTCCCTGTGCATCCGTCCCCACCGTCCGATTGGGCGGCTTTCCTCCGGCAGCTGTAAGTCTGGAATATAGTAGTCTCCGACCAGAACATAGTCCAGACCGTTACTGTCATCATGGATATGCTTTTTCAATTTCTCCATAGCGACCTCCTGTTTTCGTTTTATCCGAATCCAGTTGATCGTGTCCCTGTTCATCTGTTATTCAAGGCAACTGAACTCGTCACCATGAATTATGGCATATCATGCCCAACTTTTTGGTAATTGGTGCCGTAGGATGGGCTATTACCTCTGGTATCGGAAGTGTTGTACAGATCAATCGTTTCTTTCCCCAGTGCCTGAT
>OLNN01001684.1_pt1 | contig 17492 bp, 20 predicted proteins | sample 1672141 | NCBI WGS metagenome assembly OLNN01 (sample SAMEA3136652, study PRJEB25190) | human gut metagenome | biome: human gut; feature: human-associated habitat; material: faeces | place: Austria | collected 2013 | reverse complement strand
TGCAGCTCGAGTACCTCATGAACAAGTTCGGCGACCGCGACCTCGAGGTCTACCTCATCCACGCGGCCGAGTGGAACGTCTCCGGCCACAAGCGCATGACCGAGAAGTCCGTCGTCCTCACCGCCTCCGAGTCCGGCACCACGCCCGAGGTCCTCGAGGCCGTCAAGAAGATGAAGGAGATGGGCATCCGCATCGTCGCCATGACGAGCCCGGACGGCCTCATCGGCCAGGCCGTGGGCGCCGAGAACTGCGTCAAGATGGCGAGCGACCACGGCTCGGGCGGCTGCGAGAAGGGCTACTACCTCGCCGACTGCTTCGGCCTGCGCCTGCTCTACCGCCGCGGCTGCTTCCCGAAGTACGACCTGTTCATCGAGCAGACCAAGGACATCTGGGCCGACCTGCTCGACATCCGCAAGAAGTTCGAGCCCAGGGCCGAGGAGCTCGCCAAGAAGTACGCCCTCGCGCCCTACACGATGTTCATCGGCTCCGGCGCGCTCTGGGGCGAGACGATCCTGTTCGCCATGTGCATCCTCGAGGAGATGCAGTGGAAGCGCACCCGCTACATCACCTCCGCGGACTTCTTCCACGGCACGCTCGAGCTCGTGGAGCGCGGCGTCCCGGTGTTCCTGTTCAAGGGCGAGGACGAGAGCCGCAAGCTCGACGAGCGCGTCGAGGCCTTCCTCACGAACTTCGCCGACCGCACCAAGGACGAGGACGTCGTGGTGATCGACACCGCCGAGTACGCCATCCCCGGCCTCGACGACGACTTCCGCGTCATCGTCTCGCCGTGGATCCTCACGATCCTCACCACCGACCGCCTTGCCCGCTACTACGAGACGGTCACCAAGCACAACCTCAAGTATCGTCGTTACTATCACCAGTTCGACTACTAAGGGGTGCGCCCGGGGACGGGCTCGCATAGACCAAGGTCGATGAAGGGCGGCCGGGGGCTCGGCTCCCGGCCGCTTTTTTGCTCGAAAGGCGGGGTGCGCATGGGCGAGATGCGGGGGCGCGCGGCTGCTGCCGCGCAGCTGAACACCGGATACCTCTGGCTGCTGGGGACGGCGGTGGCGTGGAGCTTCTCGGGCGTCTTCACGAAGCTCAACGGCCAGCCCGGCTTCCTCATCAGCGCCATCGCGTCCCTCGTGGCGCTGCTGTTCTATTTCATCGTGATCCGCCCCACGATCCGGATCTCGAGGCTCGTGGTGGCGGCGGGCATCGCCTCCTACCTCATGGGCATCACCTTCACCTACGCCAACAAGCTCACGAGCGTGGGCAGCGCCATCGTGCTGCAGTACAGCTCCATGGCGTTCGTGGCGCTCTACGAGGCCATCGAGCAGCGGCGCATCCCGCCCGCGCGCAAGGTGCTCGTGATCGTCATGGCGCTCGCGGGCATGGTCGTCTTCTTCCTGGACAGCCTCTCGTTCGAGCACGTCCTGGGAAACCTTCTCGCCATCGTGTCCGGGGCGTTCTTCGGCCTCATGTTCTTCCTGAACGCCAAGCCGGGCTCGTCCCCCGTGACCTCCTCGATGCTGAGCTGCGCCATCTCCGTGCTGCCGGGTCTTTTCTTCCTGCCGCGCATCCCGCATATCCTGCCGCGCGAATGGGCGCTCATGACGGCGAGCGGCATCGTGTGCTCGGGCCTCGCGAACGTGTGCTTCGCGCGCGGCATCACGCGCGTGCAGCCACTCACCGCGAACCTCATCACCATGCTCGAGGTCGTCTTCGCGCCCACCTGGGCGTTCATCTTCTTCCACGAGCGCTTCGGCCGCTTCGCGCTCGCGGGCACCGTGCTCATCATCGGCAGCATCATCGTGAACCTCGTGCTCGAGCAGCGCGAGCGCGACGCCTGCGCGGCGCAGCCCGTCTGCGAGGCCGCGCGCTAGGCTCGCGAGCCGCAACAGCCGCGCGCCGGGCGCTCCCATGCCGCTCAGGGAAACCCGGCTGCCATCTACGGATTGGAATTGGTATTAAATTAGTCGAATAGGTATAGTTGAGGGCGAGAACGATCCCTCGAGGAAACGGAGAGCGGACATGACGGAGCCCCAAGCGGTCGACGGCGCCTTCGAGGCCACGCGAACCATACTCGCGCCCATGCCCATGCTCGGCATCCCCGAGGTGCTCGCCGACGAGGGGCGCGGCCTGTGGAGCGTGCGCCAGCCGGGGGCTGAGGTACCCCGGGTCTACCGCTGCGCGGACATCCGCTCCTGCCAGGTTTACGAGGTCGAGGGCGAGCAGCAGCCCGCCCCGGAGGGCTTGCAGGGCATCGGCGAGATCTTCAAGAACCCGATGGCGGTCTCGCGCGCGAACATGATGCGCCGGGGCGACCGCATCTTCGGCGCCGGCGTCCTCGTCGAGGTGGCAGGCCTCGCGGAGCCCGTGCGCATCGGCATCTGGGCGCGGCCGCTCAAGCGCGGGTCGCGCTCGTACCGCAACGTCATGGGGAGCGCGGAGCAGCTTAAAGGCGCCATCGAGGGCCTGATGGTAGGGGAATCGGATGGCTAGGCGCATCGAGGTCTCGCCCTTCGACCGTGCCTACGAGGGGGTCTTGGAGTACATCGAGGCCCATGGCCTCAAGCCGGGCGACCGCCTGCCCTCGGAGCGCGACCTCTGCGTGGCGCTCGACGTGTCGCGCACGACCCTGCGCAGCGCGCTCGCCCAGCTCTCCGTGGTGCACGTGGTGGAGTGCCACCCCGGCTCCGGCAGCTTCGTGTGTCCGCCGCGTCCCACCACGCACCTCGACGACCTCTCCGGCTTCTCCGAGATCGTGCGCAAGGCGGGCGAGGTTCCTCGCTCGAGCGTGCTGAGCAGCGAGGTCGTCGCCTGTCCCGACAAGATCGCCCCGCGGCTCGGCCTCATGCCGGGCGACCCCGTGTTCAAGCTGCGCCGTGTGCGCGGCGTCGAGCGCGAGGCGGTGTGCGTCGAGGCCGCCTACGTCGCCGCGGCCGGGTGCCCGGGCATCGAGGATATCGACTTCGCGCGGGAATCGCTCACCCAGGTGCTCGAGGCGCGCTTCGGCAAGGCCGTCGCCCACACGACGCTCACCGTCTCGGTGGCCCGCGCGACCGACGAGGAGGCGGGGCTTCTGGGCATCGCGCCACGCGCCCTCGTCTTCTCCGAGCGCGAGCTGCGCGCCGACGCCTCGTTCGCTCCGGTGGAATACTGCGAATCGGTGTACGTGCCCGAGCGCTTCGGCGTGGTGTGCACCGCCGTCTTCAAGACCCCGGACGGCGGCGAGGGCTTCCCGGGGGAGGAGGTGGAGCCGCATGTCGAAAGGCTATAGCTCGGCGCCGTGGCTCAACGAGAGCGCCGAGCCGGCGCATCAGCCGCTCTACCTGCGCATCCGCCGCGCCATCCGCGACCGCATCAACGCGGGCGAGTTCACGCCCGGCGCGTCGATCCCCTCGGAGACCGACCTCGCCCAGCACTACGGCACCACGAAGCTCACCATTCGCAACGCCATCGACGGCCTCATCGACGAGGGGCTCCTGTTCCGCGTCCAGGGCAAGGGCACGTTCGTCACGCACGGCCTGCGCGCGAACAGCGCCTCGCACGGCCCGCGCGGCTTCCGCGCGAGCCAGGGCGACATGCGCCACCGCCCGACCGTGCGCGTGCTCGAGACGGCGCTCCGTCCGACGGGCGCCTACTACGCGCGGCTCTTCGACGTCTCGCCGGAAAGCGAGCTCTTCCAGGTGCGCCGCCTGAACTGCGTCGACGACGAGCCGTTCGCCATCGAGAACGCGCTCGTGCCCTGCGAGCTCTTCCCGGGCATCGAGACCGTGGACGTGTCGCTGTTCAGCCTCTACGAGTTCTACGCGCTGCGCGGGCACGCGGTCGTGCGCGCCGTGGAGGAGCTCGAGGTCTGCGAGCTCAAGCCGCGCGAGGCCCAGCTGCTGCGCGGCAGCGTGGACGACCCCGCGCTGGGGATCCGTTGCGTGAGCTACGACGCCGCCGGGCGCGCGCTCGAATACGTGACGTCGGTGGCCATAGGGAAGTACGCCTGCTATTCCGTGTCGCAGTGAGGTGAGGGGAGAGGGCGGCACGGGTCGGGGATATATACCGCTTATCGACTTTTCCATACCACTTAGCCTGTTTCCCACGTACACGGGCATATGGGGTGTCGCAAGCGTCTATCCTGATGCTAGGTATTGGTCTGGAAAAACTACCGACTGATATAGAAACGGGTCGGTACGCGAACACGAGGGGGAGGGGATATGATCGGCGATGCCTGGCAGGTTGCCGCGATGAATTGCCACTACCGCTTCTTCTCCCTCGAGCGCTTCTTCCGCGACGCGCGCGATGCGGGCTACACGGCCGCCGAGGTGTGGTGCGGCCCCATGCACTTCGCGCTCGACTGGGCGCGCCATGACGACCCGCAGGGGCTCGTGGAGCTCGCCCGGCGCTACGGCATCCAGATCATCGGCATCTGCCCGGAGCAGACGAACCCCAAGCCCGCGAACATGGCGGCCCGCGGTGACGAGGCCCGGGCGCGCACGCTCGCCACGTTCAAGAACGTGATCGACGTGGCACGCGACACGCGGGCGGGGAAGATCGTCGTCACGAGCGGCTGGGGCTTCCTCGACGAGCCGCGCGCGGACGCCTGGGAGCGCAGCGTCGCGATGCTGCGCCAGGTGGTCGCCTACGCGGCCGAGCAGGGCGTCGTGCCCGCCATCGAGGCGCTCCAGTGCGACGAGACGAACCTCGCCCGCTCCGCCGAGGAGCTCGAGCGCCTGCTCGACGACGTGGCCGACGACCGCCTGGCCGTCTGCCTCGACCTGGGCGCCGCGTGGCGCGCGGGCGACAGCATCGCCGGCTACTTCAAGCGCTTCGGCACGCGCATCCAGCACCTCCACTTCTCGGACATCGGCGCCGAGAGCCATCTCGCCTGGGGCGACGGCGCCCGCGACATGGCCGCGGATCTCGCCGCGCTCGAGCGCGCGGGCTACGCCGGCCCCATGAGCTTCGAGATCGTCAACTCACGCTATCACACCGATCCAGCGGCTGCACTTTCGCAGTCGGCTCGGCAGTACCGTGCGGCCCTCGATATGTTGAAGGAGGTGTACCAATGAGACATATGGTAATCGCGTCGCATGCGCACTTCGCTGCCGGCATCTCCGAGGCGCTCGCCCTGCTGGGCGGCGGTTCGGGCGTCGACATCAAGGTCATCTGCGCGTTCGTCGATGGGAACAACGACATCGCCCAGGCTGTGGCCGACACGCTCGCCGAGATTCCCGCGGAGGACGAGGTCCTCGTCTGCACGGATATCTTCGGTGGGAGCGTGAACAACGAGTTCACGAACGTCGTCCAGCAGCGGGAGAACATCCATCTCGTGACGAACATGAACCTGCCGCTCCTGATCTCGCTCCTGTTCTCCATCAACGAGCCCGATCTGGCCGCGGCGATCCGCACCGCCGTGTCGACCGATGAGGTCCGGCCGAAGTACTGCAACGACGAGCTGGCTGCACTCGATGCGGACGACGAGGAGTTCTAGTAGCAAGGAAAAGGAGGGAAACGATGATTCTTCTAACGCGCGTCGACCATCGCCTGCTCCACGGCCAGGTGGCGACCTCGTGGGTGGGCACGCTCGGTGCCGACTGCATCTTCTGCGTCGGCGATCACGTGGCGAACGACCCGGTGTGGAAGACCACGCTCAAGCTCGGCAAGCCCGCCGGCTGCAAGCTCGTGATCAAGGACATGGCCCATGCCATCGAGGCGATCAACAGCGGCGTGACCGACAAGTATAAGATGATCATCTGCGTGCAGACCATCGCCGAGGCCAAGCAGCTCTGCGACGGGTGCCCGCAGATCAAGAGCATCAACCTGGGCAACACCAAGGAGTCCCCGACGACGAAGACCATCGCGCGCCAGGTGTTCCTCGAGCCCGAGGAGGAGGAGATCCTCCGCGAGCTCGGTTCCCGCGGCATCGAGGTCGAGATCCGCGGGCTCGCGGAAGAGCCCAAGGTGGATGCCCTGAAGCTGATCTAGGGCATCACCGCGCTCCCAAGTGATTGGAGGTAGACGCATGCTTTTCGATAGCATACTCTGCGCAGTTCTGTACGTGTTCTTCAAATGCTTCGACTACCAGCTCGGCACGCTCTACGCGTTCCGTCCTATCGTGGTCTGCCCGGTTGTGGGCGCCTGCCTGGGCGACCTGCACACCGGCCTCATCCTCGGTGCGAGCATCGAGGCGCTCTTCATGGGCTCCGTCTCCATCGGCGCCTACATTCCGCCGGATGCCACGTCCGCCGGCCTGCTCTGCACGGCCTACGTGTGCCTGCTCGGCCTTGACACCGAGGTCGCCGTCGGCCTCGCCATGCCCATCGGCACGCTCGTCCTCGGCGTGGGCAACCTCGGCCAGCTGGTGAGCAACTGGCTCACGAGCTTCATTCCCGGCATCGCGCTCAAGGGCGAGGGCAGCAAGCTCATGGCACTGCACTGGCTCATCGGCATGTGGCTGATCCCCGTGTGGCTCGTGCTCATCTTCTGCGCGGTGTACTTCGGCTCCGGCGCCATCGACTGGCTCGTGAACGCCGTCCCGTCGTTCGTGCTCAACGGCTTCGCCGCCGCCGCGAACATCCTGCCGGTCATGGGCTTCGCCATGCTCCTGCGCCTCATCTACCGCAAGGAGCTCCTGCCCTACCTGTTCCTGGGCTTCCTGATCACCTCGTACATGGGCGTCTCGACGCTCGGCGTGGCGCTCATCGCCATCATCATCGCCGTCCTGACGCTCGGCTTCTTGGACAAGAACCAGACCACGGCGCAGATTGAGGGGGCTGACGACGATGACTTCTAATGAGACGGCGCAGGGCGCCTACAAGACCGGCGAATACGCCATCACCAAGCAAGACCTCACGAGGGCTTCCCTTTCCATCGGCGCGCTCGGCATGGAATTCTCCTGGACCTACGCGAACCAGATGGGCCTCGCCTTCGGCCTCATGGTCAAGAAGATGCTCAAGAAGATCTACCATGACGACCCGCAGGGCTACGCGGCCGCGCTCGAGCGCCACACGGCGTTCTTCAACATCACCGTGTGCCTCGCCCCGTTCGTCGGCGGCATCGCGATGTCCATGGAGGAGCGCATCGCCAAGGGCGAGCTCCCGCCCGAGTCGGTCAACGACATCAAGGCCGCCCTCATGGGCCCGCTCTCCGGCATCGGCGACGCCATCTTCCTGACCACCATCCGCGTGGTCGCCGCCGGCATCGCCATCTCCCTGGCGTCCCAGGGCAACGTGCTCGGCCCCATCCTGTTCCTCTTGATCTTCAACGTCCCGCAGTTCTTCCTGCGCGTGTGGGGCATCCACAAGGGCTACGAGATCGGCGTGAGCCTGCTCGAGACGGCTGAGCAGTCCGGCATCATGGACAAGGTCATCAAGGCCGCCGGCATCATCGGCATGATGGTCGTCGGCTCCATGACCTGCGGCATGTTCTGGGCGTCGCTCGCCATCGAGTTCGGTTCGGGCGACGAGGTCACGTCGCTGCAGAGCGTGCTCGACGGCATCATGCCCGGCATGCTCGGCCTCGCCTTCATGGGCCTGTACTACTTCCTGCTGAAGAAGAAGGTCTCCCCGATGATCCTCATCCTGGGCACCATGGTGCTCGGCGTGGTGGGCGTCTACTTCGGCATCCTGGCCTAAGGCTTCGTCCGCACAGGGGCAGTGGGGTTCCGCTGCCCCTTTTCTCATAGGGTTGAGAGCATAACGTCTTAATACGATTTATCGGTGATAGGGATCGGCTTGCTCGCCGCCGCGGCGCGGGACGGGCGAGGGAAGGGGCTGGGACCGTGGGCATCACGGGAAAAGACGGGGGACTGGCCGCGCTGACCTCGGGCGAGCGGCGGCTCATCGCGCTCGAATCGCTCCAGTGGTGCGCGGTGAACGCCGTGTACTTCCTGGGGCTCATCGGCGCGGCGACCTACGAGCTCGGCGGGGATGCGTTCCTCGTGGCGGCCATCACGCTCGCGCGCAACCTCTGCAACTCGCTCGCGAACGCCGCGGCGGGACCGGTGATCGACCGCGTGGGGCCGCGCAAGACGGCGCTCGTCACGCTCGCGGCCATGCTCGCCATGAGCGTCTTCATGGGCGTCGTGCCGCCCTCGGTGCCGACGCTCATGTTCGCCGCGGTGATGATGGGCCTCGGAGGCGGCGCCATCAACACCTGCACGCGCACCTACCCCGTGTACCTCACGCGCGGTCGCGCGGGGCTCGCCCGCCTGAACGGCCTCATGGTCTTCTACAGCAACATCGCCTATGCGGCCGGCCCCATCGCCGGCGGCGTGCTCGCGGGGTTCTTCCCCACGCGCGTCGTGTTCCTGTTCATGGCGGCGTGCCTGGTGGCCGCCCTCTACGTCACCTGGGGCTGCCGCGAGGTCATCGAGCCCGAGCGCGCCGCGGACGAGCCCGCGGACGACAAGCTCGGCGTGGTCTCGGGCGTGCTCGAGGGCGCCCGCATCACGATGCGCACGCACGACCTGCGCCTCATCTTCGTGAGCGGCTTTTTGGGCTTCTTCGCGTTCGGCGCCTTCGACTCGCTCGAGTCGCTCTTCTACCGCGACGTGCTCGTGGTGGACGTGGTGTGGATGGGCATCCTCTCCGCGGTGTCCGGTTTCGGCATGGCGATCGGCTCGTACATCTTCACCAAGATCCCGCCGCGTAAGATCGACATCCCGCTTTTGCTCGCGACCCTCATGTTTGTGGGCGTGGGCTCGATGATCTATGTGGGCACGAACGTGCTGGCCATCGCCATCGCCGGGCAGTTCATCAACGGCCTCGCCTGGGGGTTCATGGAGCCCACGCAGGCGATCCTCGTGCAGGAGCGCACGCCCATGACGCACCTGGGGCGCGTGATGGGCTTCGTGCGGCTCGGCCTCAACAGCGCGGGCGTCGTCCCGCTCGCCATCGCGCCCTTCCTGGCGCAGGTCTTCGGCGTGCAGGAGGTGCTCTTCGGTGCCTCGTGCATCATCGCGCTCGTCGGCGGGGTGAGCTACGCGTGGCGCCGCGCCTCGCATGCGCGGCAGTTGGAACGGGAGTAACGAAGGTATGTCCGGCGGCGCGGGTGCGCCCGGCCGGCTCGGCAGAAAGGGGAGCGTGATCTGGATGCAGGGGCTTCAAGCGGTCATCTTCGACATGGACGGCGTGCTCGTCGATTCGGAGGCGGCGTACCGGCGGGTCCACGAGGCGTTCTTCGCGTCGCAGGGCGTCGCGGTGTCGCCCGAGGAGTTCGACGCGCTCGCGGGGTCGTCGCGCAAGGTGGAGCGGCAGCTCTACGCGCAGTGGTGGGAGCGCTCGCGCGGCGAGCGGCTCGACGGCGAGGAGATCGAGCGGCGCGAGGACGCGTTCTGGGACGCGCATCCCATCTGCTACCGCGACATCATGAACCCGGGCGTGCCGGAGACCCTGGACGAGCTGCGGCGCCGGGGGTACCGCCTGGCCGTGGCCTCGTCCTCGCCGCTCTGGCACATCGAGAAGGTGCTCGACGAATGCGGCATCGCGGGCTGCTTCGAGGCGGTCGAGAGCGGCGACGAGCTCCATCAGAGCAAGCCGAACCCCGAGATCTACCTCCTCACCCTGGCCAAGCTGGGGCTTCCCGCCGAGGTGTGCTGCGCGGTGGAGGATTCCGACCCGGGGCTCACGGCCGCGCGCCGCGCCGGGCTCTTCGCCATCGCCAAGCGCGAGGAGCGCTTCGGTTTCACCCAGCGCGACGCCGACGTGATCGTGGACGGCATCCCCGGCGTCATCGACGCGGTGCTGGGCTACGGGAAGTAAGGTTCGAGCCGCACGTCGCGGCATGAAGGGAGTGCGCCGTATGGGCATCAACGCGTACATCGACTATATCGACGATCCGAACGACACCTTCGACCAGTACCTCGAGAAGGCGCGCGCCTACGGGTTTCGCTGCATCTTCGCCGATCCGGAGACGTATGACCACGCGTGCGCGGCGCTCGCGGGCACGGGCATCATCGTCGCGGGCGCCATCGACTTTCCGGCGGGCGGCCTCACGTTCGAGGAGGAGCTGCCCGTGTTCGAGCACTACGCCGCGGCGGGCTTCACCGAGATTGACTACGTCCTGAACCAGCGCGCGGTCGAGGAGCGCGACTTCGCCGAGATCGAGCGCGAGATGATGGGCGTCGCGGAGTTCTGTCGCGCGCACGGCATGCGCGACAAGGTGATCGTCGAGATGCCGAAGCTCGAGAGCGAGCAGGACAAGCGGCGCGTCTGCGAGATCGCGCTGCGCGCCCGCCCCGCGTTCCTCAAGACCTCGTCCGGTCGCCCGTACAAGGCGACGCTCGAGGATGTGCGCCTCATGCACGAGGTGCTCGGCGACGCGGTGCGCGTGAAGGCCGCGGGCGGCATCCGCACCTACGAGCAGGCGCGGGCGTTCATCGACGCGGGCGCCTCGGCGCTCGGCGCGACGGCCGGCATCGCGATCGTGGAAGGGGAGCGCGCCGCGGAGGCCTCAGGGAAGTAGGGCGCCTCGGGGCGGCATCTGAAAGGGGAGAGCATGAAGCCGTTCAATCTCGTGAAGGACATCATCGCCGAGCGCGGGAGCATCGAGGAGGTGTACTGGGTCGCGTGCGGCGGGTCGCTCATCGACCTGCTGCCCGCGCACATGCTGCTTGAGCGCGAGAGCCGGCGCATCGCGTCCAGCGCCTACACGGCGCGGGAGTTCTGCATTACCGCGCCGAAGCGGCTCGGGGAGCACAGCCTCGTGGTCGCGTGCAGCCACAGCGGCAACACGCCGGAGGTGCTCGATGCGTGCGCGCTCGCCCACGAGCGCGGCGCCGCGGTCGTGGCGCTCACCGACGACGCGGACTCGAAGATCGCCCGCGAGCCGCTCATCTGCTGGGTGTACCCCTGGGGCGCGGACGTGCCGGCCGGCGAGGTGCCCTCCGGCATCGCGCCGCTCATCGCCGCGGAGCTACTCGACCAGCAGGAGGGCTATGCGGACCTCGCCGACCTCTACCAGGGCGTCGCCGTCATGGACGACGTGCTGCCCGCTGCCCGCGCGAAGGTGAACGCCGAGCTCGCCGGACGCTTCGCCGCGCTCTGCCGGGAGCACCCGTTCCTCTACATCGTGGGCTCCGGCCCCAACTTCTGCCAGACCTACGGGTTCGCCATCTGCTCGCTCATGGAGATGCAGTGGCAAAACTGCTGCTACATCCACTCGGGCGAGTACTTCCACGGTCCCTTCGAGGTGACGGAGCCCGGCGTGTTCTATTTCCTGCAGATGGGCTCGAGCGAGTTCCGCGCCATGGACGAGCGCGCCCGGGCGTTCCTCGAGGAGCACACGGATACCCTCATGGTGCTCGACGCGCTCGATTACGGCATGGACAAGGTTCCCGCGGCCGCCCGCGCCTACCTCGATCCCGTGCTCTTCTATGCCATGAACGTCGAGCTGCGCGCGGCTCGCGGCAAGGTGTTCGACCATGACCCGGACTACCGCCGCTACATGGGCGTCGTCCCGTATTAAACCCGCCGTCGAGAGGAGAGGGCATGGGGTTTGACGTATCGATCGTGGGGTTCGGCGACAACGTCGTCGACCGCTACGAGCACCTGGGGGTCATGTATCCCGGGGGGAACGCGGCGAACGTCGCGGTCTACGCGCGCTGGCTCGGCGCCGCGCGCGCGGCCTACATGGGCATCTTCGGCACGGACGAGGCGGCGGAGCACGTGATCAAGAGCCTTGAGGACGAGGGCGTCGAGCTCGTGCGCTGCCGGCAGGAGATCGGCGAGAACGGCGCCTCGAGCGTGACGGTCGAGGCCGGGGAGCGGGTGTTCCTCGGCTCGAACCAGGGCGGCGTCCGCGGCCGCTCGCGCTACGTGCTCGATCGCTTCGCCCTCGCCTACATTCGCGGCTTCGACGTCCTCCATACCGGGAGCTACTGCTTCACCGAGCGCGAGCTGCCCTGCGTGCGCGCGGCGGGCGTGCCGGTGAGCTTCGATTTCTCCGAGGACTCCGTCGACTCCTATGTCGAGGAGGTCGCGCCGTTCGTCGACTACGCCTTCTACTCGGCGGAGGGCGAGGCGGACGACACGACGGTGGCGGAGCACCTGCGCTGGCTGCATGGCCTGGGGCCGGCCATCGCGGTGGCGACGCGCGGCCGCCGCGGGTCGGTCGCCTTCGACGGCGCGCGCTTCTTCGAGCAGCCCATCAAACCCGCGCCCGTGGTGCGCGACACCATGGGCGCGGGCGACTCGTTCATCGCGGCGTTCCTTCTGGGCTATCGTTCCCGGATCGGTGCAGGGGCCGCGCATGACGATGCGCTCGCCTCGGCGCTCGACGGGGCGGCCTCGTTCGCGGCCGAGGTGTGCGGCATCGAGGGGGCGTGGGGGCACCCCAAGCGCTTCGCGCCGGATGACGGGAAACGGTGATACCCTTGGTGGCGGACGCCAGGGGACAGCTGAGAAAGGGAGAATCTCTGTGACCATCAAGGCCATCGCCCTCGATATCGACGGCACGCTCACGAACGACGCGAAGGTCATCACGCCGCGCACCAAGGAGGCGCTGCTCGCCGCCGAGCGCGCGGGCATCACGCTCATCCTCGCCTCGGGCAGGCCCGCGCACGGCCTGCGCGCCCTCGCCCACGAGCTCGAGCTCGACCGCTACCACGGCATGCTCGTCGCCTACAACGGCTCGCAGGTGCGCGACGCCACCTCGGGCGAGCTCCTGTTCAACCAGGCCATCCCCGTTAAGGAGGCGCGGGCGGTCCTCGAGCACCTGCAGGGCTTCGACGTCATCCCCATGCTCGTCGACGCCGACCGCCTCTACGTCGAGGACGCCTACCGCTGCACCATCTACCACAAGGGCGCGCCGAAGAACATCATCAAGTACGAGCGCGACGGCTGCGGCCTGCGCATCCACGAGGTGCGCTCGCTCCTCGACTGGTGCAACACTCCGCAGAACAAGATCCTCACGGCGGGGACGGACACGTACCTGGCCGAGCACCACGAGGCCATGGCGGCTCCCTTCGCCGACAGCCTGAGCTGCATGTTCACCGCCGACTTCTACTTCGAGTACACGGCGCAGGGCATCGACAAGGCGCGCGCCCTCTCGGTGGCGCTGCCCGAGCGCGGCATCGACCCCTCCGAGCTCGTGGCGTTCGGCGACGGCCAGAACGACATCCCCATGCTCGAGCTCGCGGGCACGGGCATCGCCATGGCTAACGCGACCGACGAGGTGAAGCGCGCAGCCGACGCGGTGACGGGCTCGAACAACGATGACGGCATCGCCGCCGCCCTCGAGGAGCTGCTGGCCTAGCGGTCGGCACCGCTGGCCGCGGCTTCCTTGCCGTGGCGCCTGCGCTCGCGTATCGTATAGGACAGGTGCGTACAACCCGAGGAGGCCCGATGCCTGGACAGTTCCCGTTTGAAGCCGTGATCTTCGACATGGACGGCGTCATCGTCGACTCTGAATACGCCTATGCCCAGGAGGAGCGCGCCTTTCTCGACGCCCACGGCATCGACGTCCCCGACGAGGAGATCGCGCGCACCGTCGGCTGCTCGCAGGAGACCTTCCGCCAGACGGTCGTGAGCTGGTGGGAGCGCGGCGGCTACGGCACGCTCACCCCCGAGGAGGCCATCGCGCGCTTCAACGCGTGGGGCGAGAGCTACGTGTACGACTACCGCGCGCTCATGAACCCCGGCGTGCCCGAGACGCTTGCCGCGCTGCGCGAGCGCGGGGTGCGCCTGGCGCTCGCCTCGTCCTCGCCCATGGACAACATCCGCGAGGTGCTCGACGCCTGCGGGATCGCGGGCGCGTTCGAGGTCGTCGTGAGCGGCGAGCAGTTCCATAAGAGCAAGCCGAACCCCGAGATCTATCTGCACACCTGCGAGCTGTTGGGACTCGACCCCGCCGTGTGCTGCTGCGTCGAGGACTCGCCCTACGGCATCGAGGCGGGCAAGCGCGCGGGGCTCACGGTCTTCGCCAAGCGCGAGGAGCGCTTCGGGTTCTCGCAGGATGAGGCGGACGCGATCATCGACGCCGTCCCCGACCTCCTCGCGCTGGAGTAAGCCATGGGACGGCTGGAACAGCGGACGTCCATCCCGCTCTACGAGCAGGTGATGAACGGCATCCGGGACAAGATCGAGTCGGGTGCGTACCAGCCGGGCAGCCAGATCCCAACGGAGCACGAGCTCGCCGAGGCGTACCGCGTGGGGCGCGTGACGGTGCGCCGCGCCATCGAGGAGCTCGCCGCCGAGGGCTACCTCACGAAGCAGCAGGGGCGCGGCACCTTCGTGAACCCGCCGAAGCTCCTGCGCAAGGTCCAATTCGGGACGGACGTGCAGAGCTTCAGCGCCGCGTGCCGCGAGGACGGCATGGAGCCGGGCTCGACGCTCGTCGCGCGCTTCACCGCGCCCGCGGGGGGCGAGCTCGCGGCGTTTCTGGGTATCCCCGAGGGGGACGAGGTGCTCGTGATCGAGCGCCTGCGCACGGCGGACGGCATCCCCGTCCTGCTCGACCGCCACTACCTGCACCGCGAGCGCTTCGCGTTTTTGCTGGGCGAGCAGCTCGACGGGCCGGTCTCCCTCTTCGAGCTGCTGCAAGAACGCGCCGGCATCCGTCCCCGCCAGGCGCCCGGCCGCACCATCGAGATCGCGCGGGCGAACCGGGAGGTCGCCGCGGCGCTCGGCGTTCCCGAGGGCGAGCCGCTGTTCCTCATGAAGTCGCGGTTCTTCGACGCCGAAGGCGCGCCGATCTTCGTGGGCTGGCAGTACATCGTGGGGTCGCGCTTCGTGCTGTGCGCGTGAGTCCTGCGCTCGGCGGCGGCGCCTGCGGCGGCGCGTGGCTTGGGCGCGCGTGGCGCGCGGCTGCCTACGCGAGGTCGAGCAGGCGCGCGCTCCGGGCGGCGATGTCGGCGCCGAGCGCCGCGGGGTCAACGCCCCGGATCTCCGCAAGCCGCGTCAGGGTCGCCGTGAGCGAGCGCTCGATGCCCTCGAGGCTGTAGGGGGCGTGCAGCTCGGGCGGCGCGTCCGTCTCGAGCAGGAGGCGGTCTTCGGGCAGGATGCGGGCGTACTCGCGTCCGCGCTTCGTCGCGAGCATGTGCTCGTTGATGGAGAAGAGGCAGCCTGTGCGCACCGCGCGCCAGAGCTCGTCGGTCGATCCGCTGAACCAATGGAAGATGCAGGTGACGGTGCGCGCGGCGCCCGTGCGCTCCAAGATGTCGAGGACCCGGCTTGCGGAGCGGATGGCGTGGATGGAGGCGATGCGCCCGGGCAGGGGGTGCGCGCTTGCAGCTTCCATGATGTGCTCGAACGCCCGCGCCTGCGCCTCGATGCTCGCCGCGCCGCGCTTGCCCGCGTCGAGGCCGACCTCGCCCAGGTATGCCGTGTGCGCGGCGCGGGCCGCTGCCTCGCGCGCGTCCCGCATGCCGCATGTCCCGTCGGCGATCCACCAGGGATGGAGCCCGGTGCCCACGCGCACGTTCGGGCATTCGGAGAAGCGCGCTTGGGCCGCGACGGCGTCGGAGGGGGTGACGGTCGTGCAGAAGAAGCCGATGCCCGCGCCTTGCGCTGCACGCGCGATCTCGACGCCGTTCGTCATGAGGTCGAGGTGGCAGTGCATGTCGACGAGGCGCATCATGCGCCGCCGTCCGCACCCGCGAGCCGGCGCATCACGAAGCCGGCGAGCATCTGCCCCATGATGGGCGGGAGGTAGGAGGTCGTGCCGAGGGGCGGCCGCTCGGCTCCCTCCGTTGCTGCAGCGCGCTCCGGGCGCTCGATCGGCGGCTCCGGCGAATAGAGCACGTCGAGGTGGCGTATACCGAGCTTGCGGCAGCCCTTGCGGATGACGCGCGCGAGGGCGTCGCCGTGCGTGTCATAGATGTCGGCGAAGCGCAGCTGCTCGGGGTAGAGCTTCATCGCGCCGCCCATGCTGCTCACGAGGGGGATGCCCGACCGTTCGGCAAAGGAGGCGAGTATGAGCTTCGTCATCACGGTGTCGATGGCGTCGACGAGGAAGTCGATGCGGCCGCCCGCCTCGACGCGCACATCCTCGATGAGCGCGGGGACGTCTCTGGGCAGCAGGAACGTATCGCGTGTGATGACGCGGATACCCGGGTTGATGCGCTCGATGAGCAGGCGCGCCGCCTCGACCTTGCGCATGCCGACGGTATCCGTCCAGGCGAGTGCCTGGCGGTTGAGGTTGCTGGCAGCGACCTCGTCGCCGTCGACGACGATGATGGTGCCCACCGCGCCGCGCGCGAGCGACTCGATGCAGTTCGAGCCCACGCCGCCCACGCCGAGCACCATGACGGTGGAGTCCGCAAGGCGCGCAAGGCCGTCGCGTCCCATGATCAGTTCGAGTTTCGAGGTGGCGGTGTCGCCGGTTGCCGTCATGCGCTTCCTTTCTGTCGGCGACCATGGTAGCACGCCCGTCGCGAGGCGCCTACAACGGGCGGGCGATCCCCAAACGCGCGAGGTCGGCGGCAAAGCGTCCGGCGGGCAGGCCAAGGCCCTCGAAGCCAGCCGCCTTGCACGGCATCCGCTCGTTCGCCAGACGGCACAGCTCCGCCGGGAACGGATCGGCCGCCGCGTCGAGCGCAAGCGGGAGCGCCAGCAGCTTGTCCACCAGCACGTTCATGAACGCGACGGGACGCCGGCCGTGCGTGCGCGTGACCTCGGGCGCGCCGGCGAGGAACCGGTACGCCCCGATCGCGTCCTCGTCGAACCCGCAGGCTGCAAGCGAGGCGTGCAACGCCGCGAGCGCGACGGCCTCCCAATCGCGCCAATCCCCCGGCTGCATGCACGCGAAGGCCGCGAACCGGTTGCGCGCGTTCGCCAGCAGCAGCACGTCGGCCCCGCCGAGCGCCGCACGGTGCGCCTCCCAGCAGAAGAGCGGCTCCTCCGGCTCGCCGTAAGGCGGCCGCGCAAGCCGCAGATGCCGCTGCAACGGTATGGTGATGCCCAGCTGCACCGCTCCGACTCCTCCTTTCCCGCAGCGCCTCAGCCGCGCTGCAGCCACGTTTCCCAGGCGTCGGCCTCGCGTTGGGCCTGGGCGTAGCCCTGGTCGTAGGCGCGGGACAGCTTCGCGCGGTCCGTCTCCCGGTTCGATACCGGCATCTCGTCGGGGTGGAACACGCAGGCGGCACCCTCGCGCTCCAGGCGGTCGACCTCGTCGCAGAGGGCGTTGTAGGGCTGCCAGCGCTCGATGGTGCGCTCGGCCACCTGCGGATGGGCCCGGAAGGCAGCGCGGAACAGCGCCTGCGCAGCCGGCCGCGGCGGCTTCTTGCGATAGCCGCGCGGCTGCGAGCGGATGACGAGGAACCGCTCGAACCCGTCGCGGCGCGCGGCGTCCAGCAGGATGCCCCGGCTCTCGCCCAGGCCGCCGTCCATGAACGTGCGCCCATTGATTACCGTGGGCGGCATGAACAGGGGCATGGTGGAGCTGGCCCGCACGCGCAGCATCATATCGCGCAGCGTGGGGCAATCGGCCTTCGTCCAAGCCACCGTCTCACCGGTGTCCCAGTCGAAGCCCTCGATGTGCACGTCGGCGTCGCT
>OLNN01001677.1_pt1 | contig 17540 bp, 7 predicted proteins | sample 1672141 | NCBI WGS metagenome assembly OLNN01 (sample SAMEA3136652, study PRJEB25190) | human gut metagenome | biome: human gut; feature: human-associated habitat; material: faeces | place: Austria | collected 2013 | reverse complement strand
GGCGCAACGGTTGCGCAATAACGGCATCGAAGAATTCGTAGAGTACTGGGAGACGCTGCCGCTTTTCGAATCGCAGCGTGAAATGGGACTCGATGAAGAGCTTCGCCCCGAGCGTTTGGCCAACGACGCTGAATCGATGGCGTTGTGTCTGGAAGGCGCGGGAAAGCACGCCATGCCCGATGCTTCTCAGGCGTTCGCCGTGGTGGCAAGCACCTGGGTACCCGTCAAGTACCTGTGGGGCTACGATGACTGCGGCAGCGAAGCGGTAGCGCATCAGTTGGAACACGACGGCATTGATGTGACCTCGTTTGGAACGGGACACAACGTACACTTAGAGGCGCCCGTTCTTTACGGTACAGTAGTGCAGGAATTTTTGTCCGGCATAGAACCCAGGGGTGCAGCCCCAGAAGGTTTCGGGCATCAACAATAAGGAAGGACATCCATGAGCGATTTTCCTTGGGAAAAAGTTAAAGATTACGACGAGATCATCTACGAAAAGTACGATGGCATCGCCAAAATCACCATCAATCGCCCCGAGCGTCGCAACGCTTTCACTCCGAAGACGAACGTCGAGTTGTTTGACGCGTTTTCCCTTGCGCGTGACGACCAGGAAGTGGGCGTTATCATCCTTACCGGCGCTAACCACGACGGCAAGGACGAAGACCAGGCATTCTGCTCCGGCGGCGACCAGAAGGTGCGCGGCAACGGTGGCTATGTAGGAGAGGACAACATTCCGCGCCTGAACGTGCTTGACCTGCAGCGTCTTATCCGCGTAGTGCCCAAGCCTGTTATCGCTATGGTGAACGGCTACGCTGTGGGCGGTGGCCATGTTCTTCATATCCTGTGCGACCTTTCCATTGCGGCGGAAACCGCTAAGTTCGGCCAGACCGGCCCGCGCGTTGGCAGTTTCGACGGTGGCTACGGTGCCTCGTATTTGGCTGCTATTGTCGGCCAGAAGAAGGCTCGCGAGATTTGGTACCTTTGCCGCCTGTACACGGCAGCGGAGGCTCTGGATATGGGCCTGGTGAACAAGGTTGTTCCTTTCGACGAGCTGGAAGCCGAGTGCGTTTCCTGGGCTAGGGAAATGCTTCAGCTTTCGCCTACAGCCCTGCGTTTCCTGAAGGCATCGTTCAATGCTGCTACCGACGGCTATGCCGGTTTGCAGCAGCTTGCAGGCGATGCCACGCTTCTGTACTACACGTCTGACGAAGCGAAAGAAGGCCGTGATGCCTTCAAGGAAAAGCGCAAGCCCGACTTCGACAAGTTCCCGAAATTCCCCTGATCTGAAATTCCCTGATAAAGGATGTGACGGCAATGATTGCCCAATTGGCGGAAATGGCCTACCGCAAGGCTGGTCAGATGTTTTTCTGCGTGCAGAAGGATGCGCGCTCGGTAACGTTTAGCTATCGCCGCGCCCGCTTTGCTGCTGCGGCTCTGGCTCAGCAGCTTGCCAAGCGCGGTTACGGTCGTGGCACCACGCTTGCGTGCAATCTGTACAACGGTGCCGAAATCGTGATTCTTTCCTTGGCGGCGGCGTACGGCGGCTTCACGTTGGCGCTGCTGAATCCGCGTCTTTCCTACGAAGAGCGCAAGCTGCGCATCGTGGAGCTGGAAAACGCCACGGGCGAAGCCGGCATCGACGTATTGGAACAGTCTGCGGTTGAGCGCCTGATGATCGATGCGACGGGCTACGGCCTTGCCGATTTTGCTGCTTTGCCGGAAGGCTCTGTGCCTCATGCCACGCAGTTCGAAGCGTTCGCCCGCGAATGCGAACAGGCGTGGGATGGCCAAGAGGCGGGCATTGTCATGTTCACATCGGGTTCTTCGGGAACCCCGAAGGCCACGCTTTTGCCGTGGAATTGCATCACCGGTGCCGCCACCGCGGCAAACCGCGCTTTGGCGTTGGAAAGCCGTGGTGTGTGGCAGATGGTGCTGCCCATGTGCCACATTGGCGGCTTCCAAATCATGGTGCGTTCTCTTCTGGGCGGTGGCTCGTTCATCGTGTACGAGCGCTACAACCCCGTGCGCGTGCTGAATGACGTGCTGAGTTTCCGCGTTACGCATATTTCTGTAGTGGATAAGATTCTGGCCGATTTGCTGGAAAACGATCGCGACAAGGTTATCGGGCAGTACGCATGCATTCTTTTGGGCGGTGCGGCGCTGAACGAAAAGACGCTGCGCATGGCTTTGCGCGCAAAAGCAAACTTGTACTCCAGCTACGGCATGACGGAAACTTCCAGCTTCATTGCCACGGCTCCGGTGATCCGCGGTTTCGATGGCGGGCTGGAGCTTCTGCCCGGCTACGATGCTCGCATCGTAAGCCCCGATGCCGATGGCATTGGCCAGCTGCACGTTGCGGGCCCTGGCATCTTCGAGGGCTACCTGAATGCTCGCAAGGCCATGAGCGCCGATGGCTATTTCGTTACCGGTGACAGAGCATCTATCGACCGTAACGGTCTTTTGCGTGTGTACGCGCGCACCGAAGACCTCATTATTTCGGGCGGCGAAAACATTTACCCGGCCGAAGTTCAGGATGTTCTGCTGGGCATTCCTGGCGTGAAGGACGCCTATGTGTTCGGCACCGCCGACGAAACCTGGGGGTATCGCCCTGTGGCGTTCATCGAGGCCGACTATTCTGCCGAAGCCATCGCCCGCGACCAAGAAGAGTTTGGAATCGACCCTGCTCAAAGCTGCATTCGTCCGGCAACGTGCCCGCAGGAATACGCCCATATGGTGCACGATTACCTGAACGGTTGCATGTCGAAGCTTCATCACCCCAAACATATTTTGGTGATGGACGAATTCCCGCGCACCATCGCCGGCAAGGTGGATCGACGTGCGCTGAAGCAGCGCTACGACAAGCGCATTGACATCAAGTCGCTTACCCTGTATCGCGTGAAGCAGCCCTTTTCCCATCCCGTGAAGACAGCCAAGGGCAACGTCGATTTCCGCGAATCGTTCTTCGTGGAAGTGGAAGACTGGGCTGGGCGCACGGGTATTTCCGAGTGCGTTTCGTTTGCCACCAATTGGTATCTGCCCGAAACCATCGGGGAAGATTACGCCGTAGTGCGCGACTCCATTGCCCCTGTGGTGTTAGGTGAGCGCTATCTGCATCCCAGCGAGGTTTCCGCTTCGCTTGCCACGTTCCCCGGTTTGGCGAAGTATCCCATGGCGAAAGCTGCGGTGGAGCCTGCCATCTGGGACTTGTACGGCAAGATCATCGGCCAGCCGCTTTCGAAGATGATTGGCGGCTCGAATGCCGAGAAGATTTTGGGCGGTGCCGTGGTGGGCATTGCCCCTGTTGAAGAAGTGCGTGCGGCGGTAGACAGCCTGGTAGACCAGGGGTACACCCGTGTGAAGATGAAGATCGAGCCGGAAACCGCACTCGAATGCGTGGCTGCTGTGCGCGCCGACCATCCCGACTTGACGCTGATGCTTGACGCCAACCAGTCGTTCGACGAATCGTATCTGAACGTGCTGTATAAGCTCGACGCATTGAACCCTGCATGCATCGAGGAACCTTACAATCCGAACTACGTTCCCAACAGTGGCGAGCGCAACCTATTCGTGCGCCTTTCGCTGCTGCAGGATGAACTGAAAACCATGGTATGTCTGGACGAATCGGTGGTAACCGCAAGCGATATGGAAGCAGCCATGGGGTTGGACGACCTTCGTTGCTATGCCTTGAAGATTGCGAAGTTCGGCGGCATTCAGCCCACGCTCGACTTCTACCACTGGATGCGCAGCCTTGGCAAAACGGTTTGGATGGGCGGCATGTTCGACACGGGCGTTTCGAAGCGCATGCACGCGGCTTTCGCAACCTTGCCAGGCATGGATTTGCCGCCCGATGTTTCGGATTATTCGGCATATTTTGCCCACGATACCGCCCTTCCCCCGTTGGAGCTTGAGCACGGCGAATTGGTGCTGAATGCGCCCAAGAACCCCGTCGGCCTCGGCTGCATCCTGGACAAGGAGTACCTGAAGTCCATTGCAATCGACGAAGTAACGGTTACCACCGAAGGATAGTGTTTTTTGCCATGCGAAAAAAGCTGCTGGTTGTTGTTGCCGTGTTTGCCTTAGCGCTTTGCATGCCCGCCATGGCGTTTGCAGCCAATTCGGCGTTCGACAAGGGAACGGCGGAAAGCACGAGCTACGTTGACTCCTATACGGGCAATGCTTTCCTTATGGAGCGCGATGCGCTGAACCTTACCGTTGGGCGCGACCTATATTGGGTGGGAGACACGCTTAACGCTCGGGGCCTTGAAGTAGGTGGCGGAACCGGTGGCAGCGCTTTGCTGGCTGGCGGTACGCTCAATGTGGCTTCTTCTACTATTCACGGTAGTTTGCGTGCGGCAGGCCAGACTGTCAACGTTTCTTCGACGACGGTGGGGAACAACATCACCGTTGCGGGTCAGAATGTGTCTATCGCATCCGACGTTTCTGCGTGCGGTGTGTATGCTGCTGGTTCGAATGTGAGTGTATCGGGAACCTACCAGGGTGCAGCTTTCGCAGCGGGCACGGTGAACCTGGTTGGCTCCTATGCAGGTGACGTGAGCATTTCCGCAGGCACGGTTAACGTTTCGCGAGGCACTACGGTGGGCGGCACGCTGCGGGTGCCGAATAACGCGCAGGTTACCATCGAGGAAGGCGCCAACGTCCCCAACGTAAGCTATGTTGATGATGCCTTGGTTTCTACTGTTTCTGAAGGATCGGAACAAAACTCGTTTTCGGTGATTGGGCCGTTGCTGTTTTCGTGCATGGCCCACGCCTTGCTGGTGCTGCTGTTCTTCTTCTTGATTAAGGGAGCAATGGAAAGTGCCGTCAAGCTTACGGAAACGAAGCTTTCGCGCATGTTCATGTTGGGCTTTGTGGTGTTTTTCGTACTGCCTCTGTTGGGATTCTTCCTGCTGTTCCCGCTTGTTACGGCCCCCATTTCTGCGCTGATATTCATCTTCATTGCGGTGCTGTGGATGTTTTCCATCCCGTTTGCTGGCTACGTATTGGGGCGCCGCCTGTTCGAGGGAATGGCTCCTTTGGGTGCGGGCATGATAGGAACGCTTGTTCTTACCGCTATTTGCTATATTCCATATCTGTTCTTCGTGGTGCCAACCGTATGTTCCATCTTCGTTGCAGGCTACCTTACGCAAAGCTTCTTGGGCAAGCGAGTGGGGAAATAGGGCCAGGTACCAGATTCCCATTTTCGGCTTCAGGCCACTTCTAATAATGAATGCTTTAGGGCTGTCGGGCTTCCGGCGGCCCTTTTTAGTGGGATCCGGCACCTTTCTTTATTTTCCATTTATAGCGTGAATCGGTCTTTAATTCAAAAAATATGGCACGTAGCCCAATTCCTTTGGCGAATGCACCATTTTTCCTATTATAAAGAGAGAGGGGTTCGTATATACGAACGTTACGAACATACCTATTATCTGCGACGATTCAGTTGAAGCGCCTTTCTTCGCACGGCAAAAGTGGGTTGGACGGTACGCAGATATCCCCTGGTGTTGAAAAACTCGGCAGCATCGGGAGAAGCATATGCTAGCAAACGAAAGCAAGATTGGGGATCGAAGATGAAGCGAATACGACCATTACTGGCAATGGCCTTTGCGCTTGCTCTTATATGCTTGGGCGGCAGCTTCGCCTTTGCAGACGACGAGGGCGGCAACCGTTCCATGCGGGGGGGCGGCTTCCGTGGCAGATCCGTCTTCCATGGACGATTGGGCGGTGATTCTTGGCGGCGAAACGCCTAACACCGCGAACATCGGTCGAATATGGACGGACAAAACCGTATCAACCGACACAATTACCACGAGCAGCGGAAGCGTCATTAATCGCGGGGATTCAGCGTTCATAACGGCTCTTTCGGCGCTCTCGTCCACTTCAAATGTGAAATCCTCTTCAACCACGCCGCTCGACATTGTGCTGGTGCTTGATGCTTCGGGCTCGATGGACGACTCCATGGATGGCGGTACGAAGCGCATCGACGCGTTGAAGAGCGCGGCAAATAACTTCGTGAACCATATTGCCGAGCAGAACCAGGGCATCTCCGATTCATCAAAGCAGCATCAGGTTTCCATCGTGAAGTTTTCGGGCGATAAATCTGCTGCTGTAGGCAACGACACGTACTATAGAGGCGGATACAAATATAACTACAGCCAGGTTATGAAGGCCATGTCCCCTTGCACGGATGCGGCCGCATTCAGGAACACCATTAACTCCATCAACCCCGCTGGTTCCACGCGTGCCGACTACGGCTTGCAGCTTGCCGATAGCCAAACTTCTAACCGCGAAGATGCCAAGAAGATCGTTATCTTCTTCACCGACGGTTCGCCTACTTCTTCTAGCGGATTCGAGTCGGAGGTTGCCAGCAGCGCGGTATCCGCAGCGAAAGCCATGAAGGATAAAAAAGCCACCGTGTATACCGTTGGCATCTTCAGCGGTGCAGATCCCTCTGCTGATCCTTCGGGAGCAAGCAACGAAAACAAATTCATGCATGCGGTTTCCAGCAACTACCCTGAAGCCGCCTATACCCAGAACAGCGGATTCTGGGGAGGCTGGGATTGGAACCTGGGTACGCGTCCCGATGGTTCCGACTTCTACAAGTCTGCCACGAACGCTGATGAGCTGAAAAAGGTATTCGATGACATTTCTTCCGAGATAGTTAAGGGGTCGGGCTACCCGACGAACGCCACTGAGGGCGCTGAGCATACGAGCGGCTACATTACCTTCGATGACGCGTTGGGCGCCTATATGCAGGTTGATAGCTTCAAGGCCATTGCGCTGAACGGGCAGACTTTCGAAAATCCCACGAAAACCACTGCAGGTAATGTGGATACGTACACCTTCGACGGCACGGTAGCCATGGGCGACAAGAGCGTAAGCTTGGGCAACGTGGTGATCACGGTAACCAAGTCTACTGACCTTGCCGTCGGCGACAAGGTTCAGGTGAAGGTGCCGGCAGCGCTGATCCCCCTGCGTAGCTACAACGTGGACCAAAAGTCTATGACCATGACAGTTTCGGACGCCAAGCCGATTAATGTTGTGTACACGTCGAGCCTGAAGCCTGGGGTGGAAAGCCTGTTGGCAAACCCCGATGACGCCATGTCGGAGTACCTGCAGGCAAACTCACAGGAAGGCAAGGCTTCGTTCTACAGCAACGACTGGAAACAGGGCTACCTGGGCAACACCATTGCGAACTTCGAGCCCTCAAACGACAACATCTACTATTACTTCACCAGCGACACGCCCATCTACACCGATGAGGCATGTACTCAGCGCGCCCATCAGGTGGTTGCGGGTAATACCTATTGGTACAAGTACTCGTACTACGAAATGACGAATGCGGGTAGCGGCGCCGCGGAGGAAAAGGAAAAGGTCGTAAGCTTTGACGGCGCTGATGCCGAGGCTATCGAGGGCTCCATCGGGGTGGACAGCCAGGGTGCCTACTTCAAGGCAGGTACTGCTCGACTGACGTATCTTAACGAGCTTTATAAGGCAAAAACCTCTAATGATACCGGGACTGCCATTGACGTGCTGAACCCGAAATGGGTTGGTGCAGGCCAGGTTGGGGCCTACTTGGGTAACAACGGCAAGCTTTCCGTTGACCTTCCCGGTGCTTTGGCGGTAACGAAAGAGCTTAAGGTGCCCGACGGGTACAGTGCTAACGACTTCGCAAACGATTCGTTCGAGTTCACCGTTGCCGTGCCAGAGGCCGCAAGCAAGAGCTTTAGCGCTGTGGTGAAGAATGCCAACGGCGATAAGGTTGGCGACGCGTTTACCCTGACGTTCGACGGAGAGGGCAAGGCAAAGCACGACCTGAAGGCAGGCGAAACGCTGTGCGTGTATGGCCTTGCTGGCGGTTGGAGCTACACGGTTACCGAATCCGATCGTGCTGGATTCGCTCAGGTCGGAACAGACCTTACGGGTGCTATTGCAGCTGGCGAAACGGTAAATGCGAAAGTGGTGAATGCCTATAGCGCATCGGGCAAGCTTGAAGGAGCGAAGGTTCTTAAGGGCGAAAAGGTGCTTACGGGCCGCAGCTGGAACGGTACTGATAAATTCACGTTCCTTCTGGAAGCACCCGAAGGCTCCGTCGGTGTTCCTATGCCTGAAGGGGCCATCGGCGGTAGAGCAACCGTTGAGGTGGCCCAGCCTGACGGAACTCCGGCTGGTACTCCGGTTCCGTTTAACTTTGGCGACATTACGTATACCAAGCCGGGCGTGTATACCTATGAGATTCGTGAATCGGAAGCACTCAGCGTATTGAATCCTGGCGTAAACGCATCGGAGGCATTGTATGAGGTTACGGTAACGGTTGCTGACGAAGGTCATACCGGCAATTTGACGGTAACTTCTGCTGAAATGAAGAAGTTGATTTCCGACGATGGCGAGAAGGTAGAACCGCCAACGACGGTGCCCTCTGCGTCTTTCGTGAACGAATACGACACCCAGGAGGTTAAGTGGGCGCCCGTTGGAGAGAAGAAGTATACTGATTCGACTGATGCGCGTCCCCTTGAGCAGGGTATGTTCCATGTAATTGCTTGCACGAATGATCCAACTGCACCCTTGCCCAAGCTTGATAACGATCAGGAGATTTCGGGCGTACATAACGGTGTAACCTACCGCGGCGCGGTAGTTTCCGTGGACGCGAACGGTGCCATTACATTCCCGCAAGCAACATATACTTACAGCAACCTGGGCCAGGGGCAGACTGAAAAGACATTTACCTACAAGATCATGGAAGTGGTCTGGGATGGCAGCAATTGGCACTCCGTGGAGGACGCCCTTAAAGACTCGGATTATGTTTCGGCAGGAGTGAAGTACGACCCGACGATTTGGACCGTCAACGTAACCCTTAAGAACGACAATGGCGTGCTGGTGCTGAGTGTCCAGTACCTGAAAGGTGACGTTCCTGTTCAGGGGGCTTCCTTCCAATTCGCAAACAGCTATGACCCCACACCCGCAACGGCAGCAATTGAAGGCTCCAAGACTCTGACCGGTCGCGACATGAAAGACGGCGAAACCTTTGGGTTCGAGCTTTCCGCTGCAGACGATGCTACGCAGAGTGCGGTAACGGCGGGTACGGTAACTATTCCCACCAATACGGCTACGGTTCCGAATGCCTCTAGCGATAATCCAATGGGCTTCAGCTTCAGCAAGATCTCCTTCGCTAAGCCCGGTACCTACAAGTTCAACGTGAATGAGACCCAGTGGAATGGCAATGCGTTGCCCGAAGACGGCACGGATGGCCTGACCTTCGACCGCAGCACGAAAACTGTAACGGTTGTTGTGACCGACGAACACGATGGTTCGCTGACGGCCAAGGTGGTTTACCCTGAGGGCGGCACAGCGTTCGTCAACCAGTACAACAGCTCCATGACATTTGCAGGCATCCAGGTTTCCAAGACCTTGTATGGTCGCACCATGCAGGCAAGCGAGTTTGATTTCACCATCGATAGTGAGGACCCTGATTCCATAGCCCTGCTGGCTGATACCGACAAGAGCTTTACGAACGAAAATAACCGCGCTGCCGGCGTGGCCGATGTAATGACGAAGCTTACAGGCCATACCTTTACCTTGGATAATGTGGGTAAGACTTACGAATTTACCGTGAAGGAGAATATCCCTGCAGGTGCTACGCGGGATGCAGCAACGGGACTCTGGTTCGTTGAGGACACAGGTCTCTACTACGATGGCGCCAGCCACACGGTGAAAATCTCCATCACCGATAACGGCAAGGGCGAGCTGAGTGCAGCAACCACGGTAGATGACGAGCCGAATACCAGCCTGGTTTCCTTCATGAACACGTATCGTGCCCAGGATGTTTCGTTCGACACTGCGAACGCTCAGCTGAAGAAGATCTTGGAGGGCCGCGATTGGCTGGATTCCGATAGCTTCACTTTCAACCTGAAGGCGCTTACCGATGGTGCGCCCATGCCTGAAGGAGCGGTTGATGGCGTGGCAACTGCAACTGTGACCAAGGCGAATGCCGAGAACTTCGGTTTCGGCAACATCACCTACACTTCCGATATGCTGCAGGGCGCTCCTTCCAAGACATTTAAGTACGAAGTATCCGAAGCCACGGGCACTATTGAAGGCATCGATTACGCAACCAACAAGGCCACTATTACGGTAACGGTTGTTGATAACGGCGAAGGCAAACTCACCGCTTCGGCTTCTACTGAAAACGGCACGTTTGTTAACCGCTACACGGCAAGCGTCAGCTACACCGCCAATGGCGGCATCCAGTTGGCGAAGGTCTTGAAGGGCCGCGATATGGTCGAAGGCCAGTTCAAGGTTGCGGTAACGCCCGCCGACGCGGAATCTGCCAATGTGCTCGGTCTGGCTGAGGGCAGTAATGAGTTCGCAATGCCTGCGGGAACCGACGGCAATAAGGTGCTGAAGCGGATTCTGAGTGGCGACGTGGTGTTCACCCAGAGCGATGTGGGCAAGACCTACACCTATGAAGTTGCCGAGGTTAACGAAGGTGCGGTGGGTTATACCTACGATGGCACTGTCTACACGGTAACTATCGCGGTAACCATTTCCGACACTGGCAAACTCACGGTAACCACCACGGTAACTATCGGTGACAAAACGGTGGGGACCTATGAGTACACTTCCGATTCCGCGCAGTCCAATCCCGTAACCCTTGCGTTCACCAACTCTTATAAGGCGGATGGCAATGTGCATATCGAAGGCACCAAGACGCTTTCCGGCCGCGATCTTGCTGATGGTGAGTTCAGCTTCGCGGTTAAATATGCCGCAGGTGGCGACGACCTTCTTAGTGCGAAGAACGATGCGAACGGCTCGATCGACTTCGGTACGCTGACCTACAGTACCGAATCGCTTGCTCGGTTGGTTAATGATGGCAAGGCCGCAAAGAGCCAAGACGGCAAGTGGGCTGTTGATTATGTTGCCTACGAGAAAACTGATGGGCTTAAGGAATCCGGCATAACCTCGCAGACGGAGTCGATCCACTTCACGGTGACGGTTGTCGATAATGGCGACGGTACGCTGGCCGCAACGGCTAATACGGGCAACGGTCTGGTGTTCGAGAACGCATATTCCACCGGCGACCCGATTGAGGTGGGCCTTTCCGGCGTCAAGATTCTGAAGTCTGACGCTGGCTTGACCCCCGCAAGCATCGAGGGCAAGTTCACCTTCACGGTAACGTCCGACGACGCGGCGGCCCCCATGCCCCAGAAGACCACGGCAACCAACGACGCCAACGGCAACGTTGACTTCGGCAGCATCAAGTTCACGCTCGACGACCTGAACAAGGCCTTGGGTGCCACCAATACCCGAGCTGCAGACGCCGACGGTTCCGCAGCTTCCGAGGACGAGGGCCAGAGCGCTCAGGGCGCAGCGGCCCAGAATGGCGCGGCGGATTCCGATGCGGTCGGCCAGGCCGACTCCGAGCAGGGTAACGCTGCAGGTTCCGGCAACGGCGCTGAGGGTTCCGACGGCGATGCCGAGGGCCAGGGCGCTGTGATGGCTGTCTATGACGGCCAGAGTGAGCCTTCTGCCAAGGCAGCGGCGAACGATGCCGATGCAGCGAATAATGCTTCCGACCAGGCGCAGAGCAGCGAGCCTTCCACCAGGGCTGGTGTTTCCCGCTCGCACACCTTCACCTACAAGGTGACGGAGAGCGGCTCTGCCGATGGCGTGGCCAACGACGCTCAAGCCACTAAAACGGTGAGCTTCAAGGTAACCGATGACGGCAACGGCAAGCTGACGGTGGAGCGCCTGGGAGTCGCCTCCGACCTGGCGTTCGTCTTCACCAACACATATTCCGTGCAGCCGACCGATTCTAGCGTGACTGACCAGGTTAAGGTGACGAAACAGCTTACGGGACGCGATATGGCTGCTGGTGAGTTTGCGTTCGAGCTGCTTGAAGGCGACAAGATAGTGGCTACGGGCACCAACAGTGCAGACGGCAGTGTGGCGCTGAGCCCGATCACTTACACCAAGCCCGGCACCCACAGCTACATGCTGCGCGAGGTGGGCGGCGGCACCCATAAGGCTGGCGTTGAGTACGACGGAAGCGTGTTCGCCGTGACCACGACTGTAACCGATAACGGCAACGGCACGTTGTCGGTGGCCCACAAGGTTGACAACGATGCGAATGCGGTTGGGTTCACTAATTCGTACGCGCCGGCAGCCACCTCGGTGACGCTGGGTGCCTCGAAGGTGCTCAACGGTAAGAGCCTCGAGGACGGCGAGTTCAGCTTCGCGCTTGAGGGCGAAGATGGCACGCAGCTTACTGCCGGAAATGATGCGAACGGCATGGTAGTGTTCCCCGCCATCCAGTACAGCGAGGCCGGCACGTACCAGTACACCCTTTCCGAAGTGAAGGGCGGCGAGACTGGCGTAACCTACGACGAGGCGGCTTACGCGGTTACCGTTGCCGTTGAGGACGACGGCGAGGGCAGCCTGGTTGCCACCGTTTCCTACGAGGGTGGCAAGGCTCCGGTGTTCAACAACACCTATCAGGAGCCGGAAGGCCCGGCTGCGGCTGACGACCCGGTTTCCTTCGTGAAAGCTGCGGTTTCCGGGGCAGCCAAGACAGGCGACAACCTGCTGGGCATCGCTGGGGCGATTGCTGCGGTAGCTGCGGTTGCAGCGGCTGTGGCGGTGCTTTCCCGCCGCAAGAAGGGCAAGCACGCCAAGAAGTAGGTGGGAACATAGGGGCAGGTCCCGCTTCCCCGCTTAGCCATAGCGCACAATGATAGAGCCTCGCTTGCGTGATCGATCGCGAGCGAGGCTTTTTGTTGGGCGGGAAAAGGCGCCGGGTCATAACTCGGAAGTTATTTGTTTGGGTCTAATATCCACGAATAAGATCCTCCGTCCAAAGTGGACGCCCCTTTGGATACCTAGAAATCCCTTGGTTCCTTATGGTCCAGGGGATTTCTTTTTTGCGGTGTGCGCTGATGCCACCCCTCCCGCACTTCTTCTGTTTTCAGCTCGAAATTGGTCTTTTATTCAAAAACAACGGGGTTTATAACCCAATACTTTGGCACTTATGCCATTTCATGGGATAATGAATAAAGCAATGTTTCGACTATCGGGCTAGACCATCGCATAAAAGCCTTGTCTGCTAGGCCGTACGAAAGATTGGAATGCGGAAAATGAAGCGGATGCAGTTGATACTGGCAATGGTTTTTGCTCTTTTGTGCGTGTGTTTTAGCGGAAGCTTTGCATTTGCGGATAGCGAAAATGCTTCTGCTGCCAATGCAAACGAAGCATCGTGTGAAACCGATGCAATTGTGGGTACCGTGAAAATCGATGGACGTCCACTCCATGCTGGCGAGTTCGGCTTTGGCGTGAAGTACGCAAATGGCGGCGATGATTTGCTTTCGGCGAAAAATGAAGCCGATGGAACAATTGATTTCGGCAAGTTGAGTTTTACTGTTACTTCGCTCGATGAATTGGCTCAAAACGGTATTGCCGAGAAAACAACGATAGATGGCGTTCCGGCCTGGATTGTGTACTACCTGGTGCATGAGAAGACCAGCGGATTGAGCGATGTGGGCGTAACGCCGCATACCGCCCCTGTTTCTTTGATTGTAACGGTTAAAGATGAGGGGAACGGGGCGCTTTCGGCAAGCTTCCGGACGGCGAACGAACTGCGCTTTGATAATACGTATTCCACAGGAGAGCCCGTCACTATGTTTTTGGCGGAAACGAAGGATTTGCAGGTGGAAGAAGGAGCCTCGCTTGTTGATATCGAGGGAAAGTTTCGATTTGCTATATCGACAAAGGATATAGCAGCACCTATTCCCGAATCGACGGATGCCGGAAACGGGCAATGGGGCCGAATCGAGTTTGGGTTCATAACGTTTCCCCTCCAAGATCTGAATAAAGCCCTGGATGTTGATTCTGATTCTGCGGAAAAAGCAGGATGGTCTCGCTCCCATGTGTTCAAATACAAAGTCACCGAAAGAGGATCGGTGCCGGGTGTGGTGAATGATCCCGAAACGAAAACGGTGAGGTTCAAGGTCACCGATGATGGGAAAGGGAAGCTCACCGTTGTATGCTTGGAATCCCCCTTCACTGCATCTACCGCCTTCACGTTCACCAATAGGTGCGTAGTTGTGCCCGATAATTCAGCTAACGATGAGATAGGTCTGGGTGCGGGCGATAAGCCGTTGAACTCTAATGGCGATGCCGACCCTAATGCCGGGGACGTTGTTTCGCCGAGTGCGGGGAATGCTCCAAGTGGTACTTCGGGTGGCGCATCGGTTTCCACGACAGCGAAGACGGGCGATGCTACGTTGACGTCGGCGGTGGTGCTTGCCGCGGTTGTCGGCCTGACAATGGCCATTGCGGGGCTTGCTCGCGGGAAGGGGCGTAACCACAAAAGGTAGCACGCGCAAAAGGAACAATGCAGGCAAATGAAGCTGCAAGCAGCGGGCCGCTGGAGTAATCCGGCGGCCTGTTTTGCGCTGTTGGCGCATGTGTGAAAACCGCGCTGTGCCATTCGCCTGGAGAGGCTGCCGACCTACCGAAACGTAAAATGTGACGAAAATTTGAAGGCAGAACATTTCAATTGCGTTAAGCGGGGCGCCTCCTTATAATTGATCAAGTCGCATAGAGCGATTGATCGTGCGGGGTGGAGCAGTCTGGTAGCTCGCCGGGCTCATAACCCGGAGGTCGTTGGTTCAAATCCAGCCCCCGCGACCAAGTATTTTCGCAGGCCAGAGGTTAATTCCTCTGGCCTGTTTTTGTTTTCTTAGACCCTGGTAGCCCCGAAGCGGTCCCAGGCCCCAGTAAGTCCTAAGTTTTCACGCTGCCATTGCTGGAAATGTGGCGACTGTTGCGTGTTTCGGAGATGCGCAGGACTTCTGAATCTGTGAAGGTCTCGCATTGCTCCGCCGTCTGTTCAGTATATTCAACAGACGGTGTGCTTAGCTGCTCTACCCCAAAAGCTCTTTGCGGCACGCGACGATCCATTCTGCAAGTTCTGGGATTCCCTCCCCAGTGCGTGCGCACGTTTCGAATATCTCAAGGTGGGGGTTGAGCACGCGTGCTTGTTTGTGCAGTGCCGCCATGTCGAAATCAGGGTTAAGCGGAAGATAGTCGGTTTTGGTTACGATGAGTGCATCCACTACTGCGAACATGGGCGGATACTTGTACACCTTGTCATACCCTTCGGGAACCGAAAGCAGCATGATGCGTTTGTGTGCACCGGTGTCGAACTCTGCCGGGCAAACCAGGTTGCCGATGTTCTCTAGAAATAGGTAGTCGAAATGCTGTCCGCCAAACGCCTGGAAAGCGCGTTCGACCATGCTCATCTCAACATGGCATATTCCCCGTGTTTCAAGCTGCACTGCTTGTATGCCCGCATCCTTGATCTTCCGCGAATCCACGAACGACTCCAAGTCTGCCTCGATGATGCCGATGCTCGCCGATTTCCGGAGCTCTTCAATGAGCGCCAATAGCAAGGTAGTTTTTCCTGCGCCGGGAGATGCCATAACATCCACGAAGAAGGTGCCCTGGTTTTCAAGCATCCTCCGAAAATCGTTTGCGGCATTGGTGTTGTCGGCAAGGATGTCTTCTTTTATTTCTACGATGCGTGATTCTTCCATCGGTAACCCCTCTTCAATGGGAAGGCGGCTCCCCTAAAGTCGGGGGAGCCGCTAAAGCAAATGCTAATCAACCGTTTTGCTCATGATCTTGTTTGCGGCGTAAATACCGCTGATGCATGCGGGCTCCAGGCCCAAGCCGTTCACGTCACCTGCCATGATGAGTCCTGGTGCCAGGTTTTGCGGCAAAGCCTCATGGGCGGCGGTGTACAGAGCATGGCTCCAGTACTTCTTTCCTATGACCGTCCACTCGTCGAAGTACTCGTCGAATTTGCGGGTTTCCTCGAAATCGACCTCGGTGAACACCTCGTAATCGCCGTCGAAGCGCTTGGCGATATAGATAATCGGAATAGTGTCATCGAACAGGTGAACAAGATGCCCGCGGAACTTCCGCTTGACTTTCCCTCGCACCAAATAGCCCGTAAGCTCGGAAGCCTTGCGAATATCCAGTGCGGGAATTCCCTCGACAGGCTCCAGGAGGCGCTGCGTGTCTACGGCGGGAGATGCCATAACCAGATTGCTTGCCGTAAAGCGTCCTGCGCCGCATTCGACAGCCCAGCCCTCGTCGCACTTCTCAACCTGTGTTATCTCGTCGATAAGAACCTCTCCCGAACCCTGCGCCAAGCGCTGCTTGGTCCCTTCGGAATCGAAGTCGAAACGCTTCAGATCGAAAAGCAGCCGTAGGGGAGGGATCTTCATGGTAAGAGGCTGCACGGTGTTCAGATAATCAAGGGCGGTAAGGTCCTTGATCTTCGTTCCCGTACACGCGTGAGCGAACATGCTGATCAGATCGTGGGCGATGGGGCCAAAACCCATTCGCTCGATCATGTCCATTGCTGATTCTTGGTACAGCTGCTTGATCAGGGGGTCTTTCTCAAGGGCTGCCGTGACCTCCATCACCGTGCAGTTGTCCTTGAACTTGGTGTAGCGGGGGATGAATTCCTCGCGCATCCACTTCATGTACTTCAGAAGCGAAGGCGCGTCGGCAATTGTTGTAGGGGAAACCGGTTCGTACTGTTTCCCGTTGTCGTGATGGCAACAGCCGGCGCTCAAAGCGGGCAGGACATCAGGCCCTTCAATCAGCAGCTCTGAGCGGAGCATATATTTGTAGGTTCCGAAATAGAACACCGCGCCGTAGTTCATGTGGCGTTCTTCGTCGTTGCAGATTCGCCCGCCAATATTGGGGCTGATCAGGAGGTATTCGCGATCGTTTTTCTGGAGCTCCAAGCAGCAGTTCATGCCAGCTGCACCAGCTCCAACCACGATGGTTTCGTAATGCGTTTTCATGGCGCCTTCTTTCCCTTAGTCGAAGTAACGCTTGCGGAAATCTCTGCGACCCTCCGCCAAGCCGGTGATTGTTTCCATGCAGCAACGCCCCATGACAAGGGATGCGGTTCCCAGGATGAAAACAACGAAGTACTTGTGGATGGGAGTGCGCAGGAAAGGATCGAAATGACAATCGCAGCGATAGATGAAGCGCGATTGGGTTTCATTGATCTGGTACACCTCCCAGTTCCACGTCCACGCAAAGCGGTGGAACCACAGGCGAAGCGCGCCTTCCTGATTTGGGCCGCGGTTTTTCCACGTTGGATCGGTAGCCGTATCGGAGTGGGCTGCCCAATAATAGAGGCCGTTTTCTCCGTTGGAGCAATCGGTTACCCATTCGCCGATAGAAAGCGGTGCCTGGTGAAACCACTGAAACTCACCAACATGGAGGTTCTGCCACTGAGGGTATTTCTTCCAGTCGTAATGATTGCGGATGTCGAAGGTGAACAGGCGTTCCAGGCGCTCAAAGCTGTACCAACCACCCTTTGATTGGCCTGCCTGTTGCATGTAGGGCCATATCTCTTCGGGCAGAGCGTTGACTGTAATGCCTCCGTCGTAGCGAAGCGTCTTTTCTCCGTTGCGGAAGTGGTCGTCGCCCTTGAGATTGTAGGCGCGCTCGGCATCGGTCAT
>OLNN01001673.1_pt1 | contig 17614 bp, 13 predicted proteins | sample 1672141 | NCBI WGS metagenome assembly OLNN01 (sample SAMEA3136652, study PRJEB25190) | human gut metagenome | biome: human gut; feature: human-associated habitat; material: faeces | place: Austria | collected 2013 | reverse complement strand
TGTTCCGGAGAATTTCCAACTAAAAAGCTAAGTACTGATGAGAGAGAGTTTGTACCATCTCCATTTATGAGAAACCAAAGTCGAATGCAGGAGAATAATGGATATGAGAAATTTACAAGAAGTGTATCCAGATTAATGGAAACTGCACAGAACTGGGCACAATATAAAAGAATATTGGATTTGTCTCAGAACGGAAATAAAGGCTATCTAATTCAAGAGGTGAAGAAACTGATTCCAGAGCAGTTTGCTCCAGAAACTAATGAGTTGGAAATTTTAAGAGCGGTGCATCTGGTAGAGATTATGGGATTTATTACACCGTTGAGGGATGATGTTATTTCAGAACATGAAGTAAGTGATAGTGTGCTAAAGTTGGATTTTAATCAGATAAGAGAATTGATAGAGTATTTAAATGCTCATGAAGGATATAGATTGGAAGATTTGCAATCTACAATCTATCAAATGCTGAGCGAGTTTATTGAGGTTTATCAATACTTGATCCCAGCATTTGCTACTCAGTTTTGTAAAGCAGATAGCATCGACTTTGCAGAGGAAGGATCGACAACAAGCAGTTTTGATTTGGTAAAACAGTTTTATTTAGATGTATATGAAGCTTTGGGAAATATATTAATTTTACCAGTTGCGTTAAACAACATAAAGTTTCGAGGAAATTTCAAGAAAGTCAAACCTGGATTAGAAAGAAGAGTTAATTCTTTGGACGATTTCTTTGGGCTTTCCAAAGCAAATAGATATCACTTATGTGATAGTGAAGAAATTTATACGGAGTATTTGCAGGTTATCATTAATGCGAAATTGCGCAATGCAATAGGACATAATGATGTTAAATATGATGCGATTTCTCAACAAATAACATATATACCAGATCCTAAAGATAGATTGAAGAGTAGGACAGAATACCTTTTGGAATTTGAAAACGAAGCATTACACTTATTCCAGGCAATCTTGGTGATTGCAGAATATCTGTATAAGATAAAAGAATTTGCATTGATCGATAAAGGATATAGGCCAGCAGAATTGGGTATGCCATCAAAGAAGTTGAAAACCGGAAGAAACGATTTGTGTCCTTGTGGAAGCGGAAAGAAATTTAAAAAGTGTTGTTTAGGGAAAGGTTTATATGATTGAATATATAGGAAATACCAAGGAAGAAATTAGTAGTTTAATGTGATAAGTATATAGTTTGCAACGAAAGGTTAAAAGAAAGATATTAAGAATTATGAAAATACTTTGAACCTAGAGTAAAGATATAAAAGTAAAACTATGAATGGATTTTAGGCGAGTAATCGGTTCCCGTCAGGGACAAAATCTGCTTTTCAGGAATCTGTTTCACACCCTCAACACATGTGGAGACGGTATGTCTCTTAGTTCTGAGAAACCCGGTAACACATATCAACATTGATGTGGATGTGGAAGAAATGGTGCAGGATAAAAGAGGAATGGCAACCTATGGGCAAATCAAGGATTATGTTTTGGAACACAGCGGCTTGAATGTCAGCAGTCTTTATATCGCACAGGTGAAGCAGAAATACGGCATCATTGAGCGTGAGAACTACAATAAACCGAAATCCGAAAACGCCAAGCAGCCTCAATGCCCGCCGGAGAAGGAAGAAGCGATCACGGAGGCACTGAAGCATTTTAATATGCTATGAAATAAGAGGTAATTCATGTATAACCCACAGCTTGAAACCTTTCTGCGTGTTGCAGACGCTGGGAGCTTCAACAAAGCCGCCGAAGAAAGCTACATCACGCCCACGGCTGTCATCAAGCAAATCAATCTTTTAGAAGAATCCCTCGGCGTGAAGCTATTCGACCGCAGTCACCGTGGGCTGACATTGACAAAAGCTGGACGCTCCATGTATCAGGACGCCAAATATATCATCCAATATTGCCGCGACTCTGTGACGCGGGCGAAGAACGCCATGCAGGAGGATGAGAATATCATCCGCATCGGCTCATCCCCCATGACGCCCGCACAGCTTTTGATGGATCTCTGGTCCAGAGTTCAAACGCTGCACCCGGACATCAAATTTCAGATCGTCCCCTTTGAGAACACCCCGGAAAATGCGAGAGAAATCCTTGCAAATCTCGGAAAGAACATTGATGTAGTAGGCGGCATTTTTGATGAGACCATGCTGCACCTGCGGGGCTGTGCTGGGTTGGAACTGACGCGGGGGCGCTTCTGCTGTGCAGTCTCCATCCACCACCGGCTGGCGGACAAAGACAAGCTGCAAGTTTCTGACCTCTATGGGGAGAATCTGCTGCTGATGCACCGCGGCTGGAGCCACTATGTCGATCAGCTTCGGGACGATCTGTGGCAGCACCACCCGCAAATTCACATTGTGGATTTTGATTTTTACAGCATGGACGTGTTCAACCGCTGCGAGAACACCAACGATGTGCTGCTGGCGATTCCCGGCTGGGCGAATGTCCATCCGCTTCTAAAGGTCATTCCTGTCGAATGGGAACACAACATCCCCTACGGCATCCTCCATTCCCCGGAGCCGACGCCTACGGTACGGCGTTTTCTGGATGCGGCAAAGGCCGTCAGAAAAGAACTGTACGGCTGATTATAACCCAAAGGTATATACTGATGAACAAAGCGAGACTTCTCTTGAAGTCTCGCTTTGTTTATACTATAGGCAGAAGTTCAGGAAAAGGCAGATGATGATATGAAGCTTGGATGTTTCTCTGCGCTGCTGTTTTGTACGGCGCTTCTGCTGAGCGGTTGCGGCGCTCGTGAACCACAGGAACCAGTGGAAACCACTCCATCCCAAACAGCAGCATTTACAAGGAAAAGCAAAATCGAAGATGTGAAGAATGCTCCAATATTCGGTTCTTACGGACGGTTGCTGTTCCCTGTAGAGGATGCCTATTACAGCGGCGACACTCTGGAAGAACTTCAACTGACCTACTACAGCCATATCGATCCGGACGAAACGTTGGAGATCGTGAACACCCTGCGAGAGCGGGCAGCGGACGGCCAAACCATCTTCTATGACATCTACACCGACGAGGAAAAGGCGGCTGACCATGCCAAAGAAGATACAGGATTGTTTTTCTTTAAGGGAATCCCCGGCGAGAAGTTCGCCATCTGCAATGCAGGCGGTGCCTTCGCCTACGTGGGGGCCATGCAGGACAGTTTCCCTCATGCGCTGGAGCTTTCCAAAAAGGGCTACAACGCCTTCGCTCTCATTTATCGCCCCGGCGCACAGACCGCCTGCGAGGACTTGGCAAGAGCCATCCGCTTCATCTTTGACCATGCGGACGAACTGGAAGTGGACACCGATTGCTACTCCCTATGGGGCGGCTCGGCAGGAGCGCGGATGGCGGCGTGGCTTGGGTCTTACGGTGCAGAAGCCTTTGGCGGCGGTAATCTGCCCCGTCCCGGTGCGGTCATCATGCAGTACACGGGACTGAGCGAGTATTCCGAAAGTGATCCGCCCACCTATGCCTGTGTCGGTGACAGGGACGGCATCGCCAACTGGCGGGTCATGCAGGCGCGACTCGAAGCCATGCAGCAGGCCGGGATCGATACGGAGTTTCATGTGTATTCCGGTCTGGGGCACGGCTTTGGACTTGGGACTGGAACCAGCGCCGAAGGCTGGATCAATGATGCCGTTGCCTTTTGGGAACAGCAAATGAAGAAATAACATTCAGAAAGGATACGTTTTTATGAACAACTTTATTTTTGAAAACAAGACCAAGGTGTATTTCGGCAAGGGCGGCGTGAAAGAGTATCTCGGCAGTCTGCTGGGGAACTACGGGGAAACCGTCATGCTGGCGTATGGCGGCGGCTCCATCAAGCGCAATGGCGTGTACGATGAGATCATGGGTATCCTGAACGCCGCGGGCAAGCGCGTCGTGGAGTTCCCCGGCATCATGTCGAACCCCACCTACGCAAAAGTGCAGGAGGGCGCAAAGCTGGCGCGGGAAAATCATGTTGACCTCATCCTCGCCGTGGGCGGCGGCAGCGTGTCAGATTGCTGCAAGGTCATCTCCGCGCAGGCCAAACTGGACGAGGACATTTGGGAACTGGAGAACACCAAGCACACATTCCCAACGGAGTTTATCCCCCTCGGCACCATCGTCACGGTGTTCGGTACCGGCAGCGAGATGAATAACGGTGCCGTCATCACCCACGAGGAAAAGAAAATCAAGGGCGCTCTTTGGGGCGCACAGGCGGATTTTGCCTTCCTCGACCCCAGCTACACGCTGACTGTTCCCATGAAGCAGGTTATCTCCGGTGCCTTTGATACCCTGAGTCACGCCATGGAAACCTACTTCGGCAAGCCGGATGAAAACAATCTTTCCGATGACTTGGGCGAAGCCGTCATGCGCAGCGTCATCCGCAACACCCGCGTGCTGCTGACCGACCCGGAGAATTACGACGCAAGAAGCGAGTTGGCGTGGGCGTCCGCCATGGCGGAAAACGGTATTTTGAAAATTGGCAAGGTCACGGACTTCCAGTGCCACATGATTGAGCACCAGCTGGGTGCCTACACCAACTGCAACCACGGTGCGGGGCTGGCGGTCATTCACCCGGTTTTGTACCGCCACATCTGCAAGTCCGGTACAGCCCGCTTCGCCCGCTGGGCGCAGAATGTCTGGGGCATCGCATCCAAGGGCAGTGACGATGAAACTGCTTCTGCCGGTATCGACGCGCTGGCTGCGTTCATCAAGGAAATTGGTCTGCCGACCAGCTTCGCAGAGCTGGGTATCCCCGATGACACCGATTTTCGCGCCATCGCGGATTCCACCGTTCTCACCCCCGGCTGCTGCAAAAAGTTGACCCACGATGAAATATATGACATTCTCTGCGAATGTAAATAAAACTAAAATTGAATTGAAAGGATGATTTTATCATGAAAAAACTGACTGCACTACTGCTGAGCGTCGTGTTCGTACTTAGCCTTGCCGCCTGCGGCTCTGTCAACAAGCCTGCATCTTCCACCACGCAGCCCGAAACCTCTGCGCCGACCGAACAGCCCGCCACGGAACCGTCGGAAAGCTCCTCGACCGCTCCCGCAGAATCCGAGCCGGAGACTCAGCCCGAAACCGGCAAGACGCTGGTGGTCTACTACTCCGCTTCCGGTAACACCGAGCGGGTGGGTAAGGATATTGCAGAGGCCGCCGGTGCCGACCTCTTTGAGATTGTTCCCACTGAAGTCTACACCAACGATGATCTGGATTGGACGAACCCCGACAGCCGCGTCAGCCGTGAACATGATGACGAGTCCCTGCGGGATGTGCCCCTGACCACCACTGAAGTTCCCGATTGGGATTCCTATGACACCGTGTTCATCGGTTATCCCATCTGGTGGGGTATCGCAGCGTGGCCCGTGGACACCTTTGTAAAAAACAATGATTTCACCGGCAAGACCGTCATCCCCTTTGCCACTTCTTCCTCCTCCGGCATGGGTCAGAGCGGCAGTTTGCTGGCCGACATGGCCGGTACCGGCGAGTGGCAGGAAGGCCAGCGGTTCTCCTCCGGCGTTTCCAGTGATGATGTGCAGTCCTGGGTCAATGGACTGGGTCTGTAATGCGTAGGAACAGAGTTTTCGCCGCAATGCTTGCAGTTCTCATGGTCGTGTCGCTGACCGCCTGTGGCCGGGAGTCCGTCGGGACTCCCGGCGATGAGCTGGAAAACGGCGTTGCGGCTATTGAGGATGCTATGACAACGAAACCAAACGAAAGCAGTTCTGCTTCCACCACCCCCATCGATGATCTGCGCGACGGATCTTCGACGGACACCGTAGCCACGCCGGGCGATTTTCCTGATGCATACAACTACGGCAGCGGCAAGATTTCCGATTATTCCCGCACAGCCATGCTGCAAAAGATGCCGGAACCGGCAGGTAATAACACCGTGCTGAACACGGCAGCAGACCCTGTAAACATTCAAGTGCTCTATCTCTGGGAGGAAGGCAATGTCCCCGCCAGGACGAAATTTACGCAGGATATGACCGGATATTTCGATGACTGGAACTTCCGCCCCTATGTCACCGCTATCCCCGTCCGGGATGGCGTGAAGCCAAAAGGCGCGGTGGTGCTGATGGCGGGCGGCGCTTATCAGTTCCGGGGCAACTACACCGATTCGCTACCCACCGCCGCAGCACTGCGAGAGCTGGGCTTTCAGACCTTCATCGTAGACTACCGCCTGTCTCCCTATACGCAGGAGGAAGGTGCGCTGGATGTGGCGAGAGCCGTCCGTTTTGTCCGCAAAAATGCGGAGATCTATGGTATTGACCCAGATGATATTGCCGTCATGGGCTTTTCGGCGGGCGGCATTCAGGCTGGTGAATTTCTGATGCACTATGACGAATATGTGACCGGCACGGCGCTGGACAGCACCTATGTGCCGGACGAGCTGGACGCCGTTCTCGCCTATGCCTCCGCCGCAGGCATGATCTATTCCTTCTATGGCCGCCTCAGCGTGGGAAATATGGATGCAAGCTGGTTGGCTGAGGGCAATTTGCCGCCGACCTTCTATGTCTACGGCACCGAGGATCCCTTCTATCGTCAGTTCCAGCAGCAATATGATGTGATCTCCGGAATGGGCATTTCCACCGGGCGCATCGTGCTGAACGGCTGGCCTCACGGCTTCGGCTCCGATGGTGGTTGGGTTAAGGACTACGCCGCATGGCTGGAAACAATTTTCACATAAGGAGTGATTTCGGTGAAAGCACTGTTAGTAAACGGTAGTCCCCATCCAAGGGGCTGCACATATACCGCCCTGACCGAACTGAAAAACACCCTGGAGGCCGAGGGCATCGAAGTTGAGCTGCTCCATGTGGGCAACAAGGATATCCGTGGCTGCATCGCCTGCCGCAAATGTGCCCAGACAGGCAAATGCGTGTTTGACGATGTGGTCAATGAAGTTGCACCAAAACTGGCAGAGGCGGACGCCTTTGTCATCGGCTGCCCGGTGTATTTCGCTTCCCCCGCAGGCGGAGCCACCTCCTTCATGGACCGACTGTTTTTCAGCACCCTCGGCATCGACAAGACCATGAAGGTGGGGGCGGCGGTAGTCACCTGCCGCCGGGGCGGCAACACCGCCACCTTTGATGTGTTGAACAAGTATTTCACCATGACCGGAATGCCAGTGGCATCCAGCCAGTATTGGAACATGGTCTACGGCGGCACCGATATCTGCCAACGTCTTGTTCACAACTTCTATCTGTTCTTCAAAATCCGGATGAGAGATGTCTACGATATGCAACAGCAAGTCCGCCTCGCGTACCTCATCCAGAGTAGACTTGAAGGAGTCTACCAAATCCGTCGGCAATTTACGGATAAAGCCCACCGTATCGGATAGCAGGAACGGCAGGTTCTCAATAATCACCTTACGCACCGTAGTATCCAACGTGGCAAACAGCTTATTCTCTGCAAAGACTTCACTTTTCGAAAGCAAAGTCATCAATGTGGATTTTCCTACATTGGTATATCCCACCAATGCCACACGAATCAAGCGTCCGCGGTTCTTCCGCTGGGTAGACTTCTGCTTGTCAATCTCAGCCAAGCGCTCCTTCAACAATGACATACGGTTCAAGATGATACGGCGGTCCATTTCCAGCTGCGTTTCACCCGGACCGCGAAGTCCCACGGAACCTTTACCTCCACCGGCACCGGAGCCACCACCCTGGCGTTCCAAGTGGGTCCACAAACGTTGCAGACGAGGAAGCATATACTTGTATTGCGCCAGCTCCACCTGCGTTTTTGCATTGGCAGTCTGGGCACGCATGGCAAAGATATCGAGAATCAGGGACGTACGGTCCAGTATCTTGATTTTGAGTTCAGCTTCTATATTGCGTATCTGCTTGGCGGAGAGTTCATCATCAAAAATCACCATGCCGATTTCGCGTTCGGCTTCTTCTTCATTCCGGATATACTCTTTAATTTCTTCCAGCTTGCCCTTGCCGACATAAGTCACGGAATGCGCTGCATCCAGCTTCTGGGTAAACCGCTTCACTACTTCCGCCCCGGCTGTCTCAGCCAAGAATGCAAGCTCGTCCAGGTATTCATTGGTCTTACGCTCATCCTGAGTCTTCGTGACAAGACCTACCAATACCGCTGTTTCTGCCTGCACTTCGGAAATTACAAATTCTTTCATAGTTTCTATACCTTATTATATATACGTATTGTTGGTTCGGGCAGCAAATATAAATAATTTTGGCGGAAGCGCCTTAAAAAGGGGAATAAAATAAAAACAGACACAATAGAAAAATGGCATGTAAAATGAAGTCGAACTTCATCTTACATGCCATTTCAAATTACATGTTATCTAATTGCCAGAATAATCAGAACCCTTCCGGCATCTCCAACGTTTCCGTGAATCCCTGATACAGTACTCCCCATTTACCACTGTCAAGTACTACCAAGCCCTGCATCGGGAAAGACAACACGTTTCCTTTACGCTCCATACCTGCTGCTGCAAAGTATAGCATACCATAGTCCGTCTTGTCATAACCAGTAGGTTGAGGATCCCAACCTATCAGTTTCTTGATTGTCATCGCTTAGCGTAAACATGATGGGATATCCTTTCGTAATGCAATCTTCCAGTTTATAGATATTAGCCTCTTTAGCCTTCAGCACAGGTTGATCCCAACCCTCTCCAAATAATTGAGATGTATAGTAGCCTGTACCTATATTGAGCCAAGTATAGTCACGCTTTATATTGACCGTCACCTTGGGTGAACCATAAACATAGGAATCTTCTTCAGGAATGGCAATAGTATAAGATGCAGTAGTACCCACAGCTATGTCAAACGCAATCTTTACTTCTTTGAGTGCTTCACCGGCAGCAAAATCAACCGTTGTCGGCACTGTTACGCTCTCCGCATCTGTAGTCAAGTGAATAGATGCAGCCGCATCTGTTTTCTGACGGCCGATTTTGACCACAAAAACCTGTTCATCATTCGGATAATAAGTCAAATCAGTGTTATCAGCATAAATATAAGCTTGTACACCCTCGGTAGGAACCGGAGAAGGCTCCCACTCCACACCGTCTGAACAAGCCGTCATAGCCAAACCGCATACGGCCAAGCCCAAAAACAATTTATTGAATATCTTATTCATATACAAATTCTATTAAAAGTTAGTTCATTGGTTAATTGTTACCCGGTGCAAACTCCCCTATCGGAGTAGGACGTTTAGCAATAGCACCGGACGGGTCCGGATTGTTCATTCCCTGAAGGGCAGTATTTGAATCGACCTCGGTCTTAGGAATCATCAATGTCCAGTTGGGCTTCACACCTTTACAGTTTATCTTGAAGATATCTTCTATAAAGTTGGTACCCTCATAATTCTGAATGACATCTGGTTTCAGACGTTTAGCCGTGGGGAATGCGATTCCCTCACCCCAGAACTCGATACGCATCTGTTTCAACACCTCAAGTTGGAAATTACGCAAATCACCCGTACTGAAATTGTAATTGCTCTGGCGGTACTGCTTCATAAAGTTATTCAACAACTGTACGCCTGCTGCCACATTCTGGCTGGCACCTACTGCTTCAGCCTCTATGAGATACATCTCTTCCACACGCATCACGGGAATATCTGCAGCCGCACCCACAGAATAAGTGTTATAGTCACCACCCACGGGGCGGAACTTCAATGACATATAATCCGGTTGTTCATCCAGCCATGCATTGCCTCTCACTGACTGGTAAGCGTAAGTACTTCTGTCCGGGTCAAGGTAAGAATATTTGCGGAAATCGGTAGCAGGAATCGCGTCATAAAGTGAACGTGCCATCTGGAGCTTAGACAAAGAAGCATATCCCCAATCCGCTTCATTGGAAATGTGACCAATGAAATTAGCAAGATTACCCATATTGGAAGCCGTGGGGTGAAGGTACCACATCCATGCAGAAGTAGCCGTATTGAAACCGGTAGTGGGATTATGCCACTGTGATTCGCTCATAGGTGTTGCTCCCGACTTATCAATAGCCTTGCGGGCATACTCGGCAGCTTTAGCAAACTGACCATCCCACATATATACTTTGGCCTTCAGACCATATACGACCGCCAAGTCAGGGAAGTTCTTACTGACAGGTGTATAAGACTCCAAACCTATCTCTGCCTTGTCAAGGTCGGCAAGAATGAAATTCACCAATTCTTCGTGGGTTGCACGCGGATTGCTCTTCGCAATGTCGTTAGTTGTTGCCTCAGTCACGATGGGCACCGTCAGCCCCAGTACCTTGCTACAATCGGTATAGATGTTTTCTACCGGTTCGAAAAGTACCATCAGCGTATAATAGTCCAATGCACGGAAAGCATGGGCTATACTTCCAAGCCCACGCATTTCATCGGTAATTGTGGGATCAGTCACATCAACGGCCGCAATCACGTCATTGGCCGATTTAACGAACTTATATAGGGTGAAGTAAGGCAAATATGAATAATAGCCGGTGTCGTTCATACCATTATTGGCATTGAAGCGCCACCACCAGTCATATCCGTAATCCGTAGCCACGACATCACCCAGCAGTTCTGTCTGGGCCAACATCAATGAGGGATAAGCAAGGTCGGTCTCATGTGTTTGCTTACCGTACACTAGATAGCCTTGTACCATTTGCGATGGCAAGCCATTAAGCGAAGCCTCAATCGCTGTTGCCGATGCACCAATCTGATCGGAGGTCGCTGTAGAATCTTCGGGAAAAACCTCTTCTATACAGCCGGTCAATACCGTGGCCGATACGACCATAACCGAAAATAGTTTGAATATATTCTTCTTCATAATCATTGTAATCTATATATTAGGTTTAGAACTCAAATGACACACCACCGGAGATGGTACGCATCGGTGAATAGAAAGTAGCATTGGTTGTCTCGTCGTATGACTGACGTGGGTCGAACCCTTTACGTTTAGACCAATAGAAAACATTTTCTGCCGACATATACACGCGCAATGAGTTGATGGCCAACTTTCTTGTCCACTTGGAAGGTAACGTGTAGCCCACATTAATATTCTGGATATTCAAGAAGCTCGCATTTGTCAAGAAGCGCGTAGACATTGCCCCTGAATATTGGTCGTTCATCTGGAAACGAGGGATATTAGTATTTGTGTTCTCAGGAGTCCATGAGTTCAGCAAATCCTTATGGTAGTTGTAACCAGCCGTACCATAAGGTGACGACATAAAGTAAGCATACGTACCATCATATTGCTTACCACCAATCTGGTAAGTGAAGTTTATGCCGAAGTCCACGCCATATACTTTCAGTTTGGTACCGAAACCACCATACACCTTAGGTATTGAGCTTTCCTCTGTGATGTAATAGTCAGCCTGAGCATGATTCGTAGTCGTTTCACGTCCGGTGATATTGCCGGCCTCGTCCTTGACATTCTTATAGAACAAAGACTCACCCTTTTCATTCACTCCGGCATACTCCTTCAAGCGCCATGTAAACATAGACAAATCCTCACCAATGAAGAAGCTTCCGTTAGAATAGCCCTTATATCCTTTTCCATCAGCTGTATACTCAGTAGTAATCAACTTATCAGGATCAAGCATCGTAATACGGTTCTTCAAGGTTGAAATGTTCACATTCACATCCCACGTAAAGTTACGTGTATCGAAGATATTCACATTGAAGTCCATTTCCACACCACTATTGACCATGTTACCAACGTTGTCCATATAGGAAGCATAACCCAATGATGGAGCCACGGTAAATGAGAACAACATATCCGAAGTCTTACGTCTGTAGTACTCGATACTACCGGTCACACGGTTCCACAACTGGAACTCTGCACCGATATTGAAGTTAGTGTTGGTTTCCCAAGTGATGTCTTTAGTGCCCTTAGATTTAAATGAAGTACCAAGGCTGTTGTTAGAGTTGATAATGTTAAATCTATCCGTATAGAGGAAGTCACCGATATTGTCATTACCTTGTGAACCAATAGAAGCCTTCAGCTTCAGTTCCTGCACCCATGAAGCATCAAACCAGCTTTCTTTGTTGATAAGCCACGCACCGCCTACCGACCAGAATGTACCCCAGCGATGGTCCGGATGGAAACGGCTGGAAGCATCACGACGCAAAGAAGCCGAGCCGAAGATGCGTTCGTCATAATTGTATTGCAAACGGCCGAAGAAACCTTCATTGTTACGACGCTCTTTATAGGAAGAAGCACCTTGTCCGTCGATAATGGCACCATCCAATTCCTTATTGCCTTGAGAGAACATCTGCGACTTGCTAGCCCCAAGTTCATAGTAGCGATAATCATAATATTCGTGACCTAAAAGAATATCGAAGTTATTGTCGCCAAACGAACGGGCATAAGAAACAAGTTGTTGCAGGTTGTAATCGTAAGTACGTGTATGATACTTACTCACTGTACCGCCAGTGGAGTCGAACTGCCCATAGTAAGGATTGTAAACGTAACTATGACGTGTCTCATCCAAGTTGAAAGCACCATTGAATGTCACCTTCAGGCCTTCTATAGGAGTTATATCTACAAAGGCGTTGCCGTTAATGGCATTTCCTTCAGAGTTTCTGGTATTGAGTTTATTGTCCAAAATAGGATTGGCATCAGCAATGAAAGGACGCTGCATACCTGCATTGATACCACTACCGTAGTCCATCATTCCAATACCATTATTATCCACCATGATGCTGCCGTCAGCATTGCGCACGTAGGCGGGATAGATGGGAGCCATTTGGGTAACAAACGCCCATATATTACCGGTAGACGAACTGGTACCATTGTTACTCAACGAGTTGGAATCAAAACGTGCATATCCCATATTACCACCAATCTTCAACCACTTCTTTGCCTGATAGTCGGCTTTCAAACGGCCTGTCAAACGTTTCAGGTCAGAGCCTTCAGTGATACCCTCATTTCCAAGATAACCTAAAGAAACATAGAAAGAGGACTTTTCATTGGCTGCGCTCACCGAGAAGTTGTATTCCTGACGCAGACCGGTACGCATTCCCACATCTTCCCAATCATCCGGAGTCAGCAGATAGTCACGTCCTTTATAATTCACAACTCTACCCAATGTGGCGTTGGGATTAAGTTTACCGTTCTGACCGATGAGGAATTGCCCATCGGGAACTGTATATACATTGTATCCCAATCCACCGTTGGAGCCAAACAGATTCTTGTTTGCCTCAAGCCATGCAGCTTGGTCATTCATTCCCGTTGACTTATAATAATTGTTCATGGCACGATAATGCATCTCGTAGTACATGCCAGGATTGTCAATCACTTCATATTTCTGCAACGCTCGAGTGTTAGCACCCCACTTAGCATCAAAAGTCACCTTAGCCTCTCCCGACATATTGGCCCTTTTGGTAGTGATGATAATTACACCATTGTCACCACGAGCACCGTAAAGAGCATTGGAAGCCGCATCCTTCAATACCGTCATTGACTCAACGTCGTTAGGATTGATATTATTAATATCACCGCTATAAGGAGCGCCGTCCACAATAATCAAAGGGTCATTCTTTGCATTGATAGAACTAAAACCACGAATCTTGATGGATGATTTTGAACCTGGAGCACCGTCATTGGAAGTCAGTGTCACACCCGGCACAGCACCTGCCAAGGCATCAGTAACATTCGTCACTTGCGACTGCTCCAGCTTTTCGGTACCAACCACCTTAGCCGAACCCGTAAATGCAGACTTCTTTGCTGTACCGAAAGCAACCACCATTACCTCATCAAGCATCTCAGTATCAGACTTCATCACCACTTTTAAGCTGGGTTTTATTGCCACTTCTTGGGTCTGCATACCAATATAAGAAATCACCAGAGTTTTCGCGGAACTACAATAACTGTATTTTGTTGATAATAAGTAATATATAATAAGCTCCAAAACGCTAAAACAGGGAATACTCTTTCCACAGTTATTCTATATACGTCCACAATAAATAATGCTCTACTTATGTGATACCATTAATAGCTGTAATGTTTTGATTAATAGCTGTTTGTCCCTGCATTAATATATTGTGGCTATAAAATTAGGATTTCTTTTTTTTAAAAGAATGAATGATTATGTCAATATCTATCATTTGAACATTTTTCGTTGAATATTTACTTATATTGTCTATCACATCCATAAGAATGTTGTATTTCATGTAAATACTATTTAAAATTATAAAATACCATTCTCATTTCGAATAGAGATAAACATTAGTTTATTCCTATTTCACATAGAAATATTCTGTATTCCTTGTATAAAACTAATGAACTTATGAGATCGTTTCTAAAGGAACCATAGTTTCTTGTGTAAAAGTTCAAAGGGAAATTCATGCTATACAAATATTGTCTCTTATTTGTATTATAATACCATTATCATTATATTTGCGTTATCGTAATGTGCATTACGGTAATGTACATTACGATAACGAAAGAGTTGATATAAAATAAAAGGTGTATTATGAAATTCTATAATAGAGAAAAAGAATTGGCTATTTTAAAGAATATAGCAGAACAGTCTCAAGAAGAATCGCAAATGACGGTTTTGGTAGGAAGAAGGCGTATCGGTAAGACCTCACTCTTATTGAAGTCAACGGATGGAAAGCCGACATTGTATTTTTTCATCTTACGCAAGGCAGAGAATCTTCTATGCCGTGACTTTATAGAAGAGGCAGAAATGAAGTTGAATTTTCCTATAGGAGAATATTCTTCCATAGGAAAGCTATTCCAACATTTAATGTTACTTTCAAAAGAACGGCCCTTCAATCTTATTATTGATGAATTTCAAGAATTGGATAGAATAAATCCTTCTGTGTTTGGAGAGATTCAGAAAGTATGGGATTTGCATAAAGACAGTAGCCGAATGAATTTACTTATAAGCGGCTCTATTTACTCATTGATGCATAAAATTTTTGAGAATAATAAAGAGCCACTTTTCAGCCGTGCGGGAAAAATTATACGTTTACAACCATTCAGGGTCTCTGTCATAAAGCAAATATTGGCAGATTTTCACCCAGGTTACACTCCCGATGACCTTTTGGCGCTATATACCTTTACAGGGGGGGTAGCTTGGTATATTGATTTGTTCATGAAAAATAAGGCTTTTACCCGTACAAAAATGATTCATTTCATGACGGAAGAGAACTCTTTGTTTTTGACTGAAGGAAAGAATCTTTTGATAGAAGAGTTTGGTAAAGAATATACCGTTTATTTTTCTATATTAGAATGTATTTCTCGCGGACTGACATCTCGTGGAGATATAGAAACAGCATTGAACGGAGTAGAAATAGGCGGTTATCTCTCACGTATGGAGAAAGATTTCTCTGTAATCAGTCAGCGTAAACCTATTTTTGCTCGTCCATCCTCCAAACAAGTCAGATACATTATTGAAGACAATTTTCTATCTTTTTGGTTTCGATTTATTTACAAGTATCAGAATTTGATAGAGGCCGGAAACTTAGCCTATCTGCGTAATATTATAGAACGGGATTTCCCTACATTTTCAGGATTGATGTTGGAGCGTTATTTCAAAGAGATGTACATAGAGGCCGGAAGATATACAGACATCGGAGGATTTTGGGATAGAAAGGGAGAGAATGAGATAGATTTAATTGCTGTTAATGAATTTGAGCGAACCATAGAATTCGTAGAGATTAAACGTAATCCGGAACGGATAGATTGGGGGATGTTGAAGAAGAAAGGAGAATATTTTCTCACTATCAATAAAGAATGGAAAAACTGCTCTGTTTCCTATAAAGGACTTTCTTTGGAAGATATGTAACCTTAAATAATACTTCCCTTAAAGTCTTTTGCAGGATTAAAGAAAGAGAAGCCGCTCATTTCACAATGAGTGGCTTCTTAAAAACACTTTATTATGAAATTCCGGTCTATTCAACCGGATGAATCATCATCATAGTTGTCACATTATTATTGTTTGGGTAATGCAACTAGTTAGTCTGCGCAGATAATTCTTTTGACAGAAAAATGAAGGAGCACTTAAATGAAAGAGAGAGTACTTCCGTATCATTCTTTTGTTGATTCATATAGAAAAATCGGTAAAGGCAAACTACTTTTACCGATTTTTTATGACATGTCCTTTGAGGTGTTAATTCTGATCGGTCGGAGAAAGCTGAGAATTGTTCTCTATTTCCGAGAGAGGTAATTGATAAAGGAACGGGCGTTCTTCCTGATTATAACGGAACTTACCGGCAGAGAAATGATTATTGTTTTCTGCACCCCAAGTTTCGTCCGTACGGTCTACAGGAATGTTCAAACGACGATTATCGATGTATTCCAAGCCTTCGCCCCAGAATTCTACACGTTTCTGATAAATGATTTCCTCTATCAAGTCGGCCTTGTTTGTAAAGGTGTAATTATAGTCAGGCTGACGGGTCTTCATGAAGCTATTCAGTTCAGTTATCGCATCAGCAGAGCCCTTGTGAGCCAAGGCTTCCATCTTTATCATGTAAGCCTCTTCCGAACGCAGGTAAATATAATCTCCCAATTCCCATCCGCTGAACACACCGGCCTTAATGTTATCACGGCCCGTACCGATAAATTTCACAGTCTGATATTCCACAGAAACCGGATACTTAGTATCACGGATCAATGTCACACGCTTACCAGATGCATCTGTTACACCTGTAGAACGGTCGCAGCAGAACCATTGCAGACGAATATCAGTATCCGCGATACGATCTACTAACGGCTTAAAGGCAGCACGCCATACGCCGATGCCGGCATATCCATCGCCATAAGTATCCATCTGCGAGAAGAAAGACATATAAGTCGTACTATTATCTGCTGTAATATCGCTGCCGAATACTACATCCGGCAAACTGATGTTGCTGAATCCTTGCAGTATCTGGTCTTCACTTTGCAATATAGGGAAATTATCAATCACCACTTGCGCATACTTTATCGCTTCATCCCATTCATGGATAACCATGTTTGCGCGAGCCAAATGCATGGCTACTACGCAGCCATCCATATCAGTGGGTGAGGAAGTGCGCGTCATATTCAAACCCTTGAACAAGTCGAAAGCAGTAGTAAGGTCGCTCTTGATTTGTTCATAAATTTGAGCTACAGTAGCACGCGGTTGGTCACCTTCTGTATCCTCTGTAATAAGCGGTACACACGGGGATTGCGAGAAATCATATTTTTCTCCACGCCCCCATTTTGTTCCATCTGCACCGGTATAGTAGGAATGCTGATATAGATAACTCAACTGCAAGTAGGCATAGCCCCGGAAACCAAGGGCGATGGCACGATATTTTAAATTGGCAGGATCTTCACTGCTGGGGTCAATCAGCTTAAGAATGTTATTGGCATTGGCTATGACGCGATAGTACTCTTTCCAACGGTTGTTGGTCGGAGTATAGTTCTGTTGCCAGTAATCCAGCAAATAATGATACATACTCATGGCGAAACGTCCGGTCATAATCATATCGTTGCCCATCAGCGATGTTAAGTAATCAAAACTCTTTTGACCGAAATAGTTGTGACTCATATTGACGTCAACATACTGTTGCATATCAGTATACATACCTGCCACAGCAGCTGAAAAAGCCTTATCAGGATCTTCCTGAGCCACATTGCCCAGTTGGTCTTCAGTCAAATAAGCGGTAACATCAGCATCTTCAATGCAAGATGTAAGCAGGCCCCCAACAAGAAGCA
>OLNN01001653.1_pt1 | contig 17788 bp, 8 predicted proteins | sample 1672141 | NCBI WGS metagenome assembly OLNN01 (sample SAMEA3136652, study PRJEB25190) | human gut metagenome | biome: human gut; feature: human-associated habitat; material: faeces | place: Austria | collected 2013 | reverse complement strand
ATTACCAAATATTTTTGGAAGATATTCCAAATAATAAATAGGCTTTTTGGTGATTGAGAAGTTTCCGGCATGTTTGCTGCTGTTTGTAATCAACATATCGGAAAGGTACATCATATCATTAAGCGAAATTTTATTTTTAATATAACCAAATTTGGAAGAATATTGGTATGGTAACTGGTAGGATAGTTCTACAAGATCCCAGTTATTTGTAATTACAAACCAGTCATCGTCTATATAATCCATGATTTTTTTTAAGTTAAAATTATCAAAAAGGTTTACAGGTTCTGAACCATCTTCGGGTTCGGGTTTTTGTCCGACTAAAAGTATGGATAGTATTTTTTTACCTTTTGCTTGCGGAAAATAGAATTCCAATTGTTTTTTTACAGTAGTTCTTTTCTCTTCCTGAAGAATATCCCAGGAAATAGGTAGAGGAATATCATCTAAAAAGGTAACATTATCTTCCCATTCATAAAAAGAGTGGAAAAGTTTAGCTGTAAATGGAGAGCCGGGCATTACATGTGTACAGCGTATGAATGTCTGTTTCTTTGGTTGGTCAGGATTATCATGGTATTTCATAAAAATATTAAATTGATAATCAAAAGGTGTTGCTAAGAGCAAACGGCGCTCTCTTTCGGAAGCACTAGGTATTTTAATTGGAATAGAAGGATCCATACAAATGATATTTTGGGCTTCAGTACAAAAAGTTCGGCGTGCGTCTTCCATTTTAGTATTGATTAGAGGAATCTTTGTAGCTGTTTTATTGAGATAGTATTCAAATTCCACTTCTGGAAGAGCAGCCATGAGATTATCTTTCACAAGCTGCAGATCAGTGTTTAGTCCACGTCCACGGGTACTTACAAATGAAATAGTTTTTTTACTCATTTTACTTTCCCTCCATGTATGAATTAATCAGGTTTGCAATTCTTTCACAACTATGTCCATCGCAGGCAGACATATATTTATCAACAAAAGAATTCATCTTATTTGTAAGAATATGTTTTTCAGGATGTGTTAAATAGTCTGTCAGTTCTTCTTGATTTGTATATACATCTCCAGGCAGATCTTCTGGATAATTAAGATAAAATCCTCGGTCATAGGTTGGCAGATCATAGCAGAAGAATGCGATAGGTTTACGAAGTAGTGCATATTCAAATATAACAGAAGAATAATCAGTGATTAGCATATCTGAAATAAGCATATAATCATTTGTTGAAAAATCTCTCATTACGCGTATGTTTTTGTATTTTTTTGGAAGAATATCGTTCTTCATTACCGGATGTGGGCAGATTAAAAGTACTTGATTAGGAAGTAAATCTTTTGAAAGACGATCAAAATCAAGTTCAGGATGGAATTCACTTCTATCACATCCAACATCCCGGAAAGTAGGCGCATAAACAAGAACAGATTTTCCAATCAAACTAGGATGCCGGAAATAGATTTTCCGTTTTGTTTTATTAATCAGATGTTTGTTAAAGTAATCATCTGTTCGTGGGCAGCCTAATGCTTTTACCTTATTATAATTTATATCAAATGCATCCGCATAGATAGAACGTAAATTTTCTCCACTTACACATACAAGATTATACTGTGCATGTGTGGCTCTGTCTTCAGGCAAAGAAAGATTTGTTCCGCGCTGTCCAAACTTTTTAAATGCACCGCAGGCATGCCATAGCTGAATAACTCGCTGTTCCGGGCGTAAAGGGAAATATCTTAAATATTTTACATAGTCATCTGTTACGATTACTTTACTGGTAAGGATTGCTTCAGTCATTTCAAGAGCTGTTTGAGGATTATGTGGTAAACGTTTTGCACAGATTGTCTTTTTACCTTTGATAAAAGGATATAAAGCCTTTGCATTTCCTTCAAGATGCCCATCAGCACGAGGAGAAACAAATAAAACCTGGTTTTTCAGTGGTTTCTTTGAGAAAGAAGCTGCCTTTTTATTCCATGCTTGTTCTTCTTCAGTCTCATCAGAGAGAAGACGGAATTTCATACCAGATTCTGCCGGAGAGTAGAGTATTTCAGGGCTATTTAATGTAATTGGTTTATCTTTTAAGTATTCTTTAATAAAAGATAGAGTTTTATCTGTTGCAATGTAATCAATAAAAGTTTCTTTTTTATTATTGTAAAGAAGCAAGCCATCTAAGCGGTATACATAATTGCCTTTTGCGTAACATGATTTTGTTAATTCGGGAATCTCTTCGCTAAAATCTAAATGGAGATTTTTTACAAAATTAACACAGAAGAATTTATTAGCTAATGTAGCATCCATAGAAAGAGAAGGATTATATTTTTTTCCATTTTTTAAAGATGTAGAGGCAATTTTACTGAAAAGCAATGGCTGTGGATTATCATATTCTTTATGATAAATTCCCTCACTGATGAAATCATACTGTTGCTTCATAAGCTGCCGATAAGCCAGGCGGAAAGAACCAACGGCATAAGTGATTTCAGCATCACAAAAAGTAATATATGGTGTTTGAGCATTATTCAAAGTAGTAGCAAATAATTCTTCTTTAGAATTACTATCTTCAAAGAGAAGATTATCTTGTAACAATCCTTCCTTTTCGATATCAGCTTTCATGGAAACAGGTACAACTATTTTCATAAATATGAGATTCTGTTTTATGAGCGAATCTAAAGACTTCATAAAGTTGTCTTTATTTGTTCTGTCACCATAGAGTGCTGCAGTAAAAAATGCGTTTTTAAGAACGTCCTCTTTAGATGACTTAATATCATATAAAGAAAATTCTGGGAAAGAGAGACTGAGGGTAGAAATTACCTTCATATCCAGAATCTTTAATTTGTTATTTATTTCATCCACAAGTAACTGAATTGTGTTTGAATCTAAGGACCAGAACTGAATATAAAACTGGTTCAGCATAATCTGTAGCTGCTTTTGAATAATTGTATTCAAGTAGTTATGAATATCTGGATTCTGTTCTCGTGCATCATCAATAGAACTGTACTCAGGATAATCCCTTAAAAAACTTTCTTCTGCAGAATGAAGAATCATCTGATGAGCAGTAATGTAATCTTTGATTTTATTTGGTGAGATAGAGGCCGTAATAGAATCCATATCATCATATCTTCGATAATGGAAGATAATATAATCCAATCCAACAATTTTTGAGCAGCGATATAAAAACTGAGTAAGAAAAGCGCCATCTTCTGAGTAAGAAATTGGTGGTAAGCGAAGATGATATTTTTCGATAAGACTTCTTCTGAAAAGTTTATTAGACAGAGAGAAAGTCCATAAAATATCGGTGTTATACTTATCAATTTCTTCTAATTCAATTAAATCATCGAGATTATGGATTTCTATAGTTGTATGCCGATTAAAAATATCGTATTTTCCAATTAATAAATCAGAGTGTTTTTCAGAAATCGTATCATACATAGTGGATAAAGCTTCAGGTTCTAGAAGATCGTCCGCATCAAAAAAGAAGACATATTCTCCCTGTGCAATATCTAGTCCTGCATTTCTTGCGGAAGAAGGACCGCCATTTTCTTTATCAATAATAATTAAATTAGGGTAATTCTTTTTATAAGAATTCAATATAGACAAGGTATTGTCAGAAGAACCGTCATTAATTACGATAACTTCATATTCAGAATTATCCATTGTCTGTAAAAAAATGCTGTCCATTGTTTCAGACAGGTATTCTTCTGCATTATATGCAGCAATAATAACTGATATTTTTTTCATATTTTCCATCCTTATCATAATCATAAATGTGTTTGCTTATTATAAAATGAGAATAAGAATTGTGAGGCTCTCTTAATAGTAGGCATATTGTTTTATTATATACTAGAAAAAGGGACTTGACAAGATTATACATTTTGTACTTGTAGAGATAAACAGATTTAAAATAGGAGAAGATTAGGATAAAATATTTGTTTTGATTGCGAAATAAAATGTTTAATGATAATATAGACTGTGGTTTAGTTAGATAATAATAAGGTTATAAGAGGAGTATATTAAGTAGAAAGGGGTAGAATTTTGCAAACAACAAAAAAACAAAAGTATAAAATATATAGTTTATATACAGTGGTATTTGCGTGTATGGCATTAGTAATATTTCTTCAATTTTTATATTACGGAAAAACATTAATTGAATATCATGATAGCTTACAACAGTATTATGCGGCATTCCAATATTTTATTACCTATGTTCATAAAGTTATACGGACATTTATTTCTACAGGGCAGTTGCATCTTCCTATGTGGGATTTTTCAATAGGCATGGGAGGAGATATATTAACTGCTTTAAATTATTATGTGATTGGAGATCCCATTAACTTTATAGGAATTTTTTTTAAAACAAGCCAGTTAGAAGTAGTATATCAGTTATTGATTGTATTTAGGATATATTTGGCTGGTTTTTGTTTTATTATGTTTTGTAGAAAGATAGGATATACAAAGTCTTATGTGATAGCGGGAGCAGTAATCTACTGTTTTTCAATATTTGCCTTATACTCTGCAGCAATGTATGCAGCATTTCCGAATGTCTTAATTTATCTTCCATTATTACTGATTGCGATTGAAAGAGTGTTTAGAAATCAAGGTGGAAGTATGTTAATGTGGGTCATTGCTTTATGTATGATAAGTAATTTCTATTTTTGCTATATGTTAGGAATAATAGCAGTGATTTATTGTTTGCTTAGATATTTTTGTATTAATTATTATTTCCTAAAGAAGAAAAATATTGAATTTAGGGATAGAATTAATGATTTATTAAAATCTATCAGTAAGATGATTGTGCCGATGATCCTGGGAGCTTTATTAAGTTCTATTATTTTAATTCCTGATTTAAAAGTATTCGTAAACCAGGGAAGAGGAGCCGGTCAGGTAGTGGAAAGTTATACACACTATACAGTTAAAGAATATATAGAATTACTGTCTAGTTTATTTTCACCTAAGATTGCTGCAAACTACAATCTTCTGGGATTTTGTCCGGTTGTTTTTCTAGCATTATTGCTTTTGTTTCAGAAGAGTTGCAAAAAGAAGAGGATTAAGAAAATTCTTAGAATTGCATATGTTTTCAGTGGGATATTTTTATTGATTCCATTTTTTGGATACGCTCTTAATGGCTTTGAATATATTAACAATCGTTGGATTTTTGGCTTAGTTTTTTTATCTGCGGTAACAATTGTAATTTTATTTGAAGAATTATTACATTTAGATAAGAAGAATAAAGTTGTATTATGTGCAGGAGCAATTGTATATTTAGTAATTTGCCTGGTAGTACGACAATTAAAAACAAATGCTGTAATGACAGGAGTCATCTGGACATTTGTATTTTTGTCAATTATTTTATTGCTTAATGGAATGAAAGATTTGAAAGAAAAAAGACAAACATGTTTTATGGCAATGATATGTGGATGTGTTGCTTTTTATGGATTTTCATTATTTAATCCTTTAGATACAAGTATTATGTCAAGTAAATTAGATGAAGGACAAATTTCAAATCTGAAAGACAATAAGACTGCGGGTGCAGTGGCAAAAATTAAAGATTCTGGTTTTTATAGAGTGGACGTGACAGATGGAGATACGTTGAATGAGGGATTACTTTTTGGATACCCTTCTGTAGCGTTTTATTATAGCTTATATGATGGAAAAATAACAGAATTTAATAAAGAGTTAAATAATTCTGCTATGACGGTTCCTAATTTATCGCATGGAAATAAGGGAAGATCATATCTGGATAATATATGTGGCGTAAAGTATGCTGTTACAAACACAAAAGAAAATGTACCATATGGTTTTAAACTTTATAAGAAACAAAAAAATAAACAGGGACAGGTCAGATATATTTATAAAAATAAGAATAGTTTGCCGTTTGGGTATACATTAAATAATTATGTTTCCAGTGAAAAATATGAGACTTATACAACATTGCAAAAAGAACAGGCAATGTTACAGGGAGCAGTATTAGATGAGAAAAATGCTAGAAACTTAAATGAAATAATCCCCCAATTTATGGACAGCTCATTACCTTATAAGATTAAAAATATCAAGGGTGGTAAAATTAAGAAAAATAAAATTATAGTAGAACAAAGAGATGCCATAATAGAAATGGAAGTTGAAATTCCTAAAGGAAAAGAAATTTTTATTCAAGGAAGAAATATAAAGTTTAAGGCATATAGTCCAGAAACTACCCCACAGTATTATTACCCGAAGAAAATGACTATTTATGAAAAGAAACTTTTAGATAATCAATACAAAAACTGGAATAAGCCAAGTGATATTGTAATTACTAGCCAGCTAGGAAAGAAGTCTGACTCTATAACTATGTATCAGAAACAGTATAAATATTTTTGGAATCAGGAAAATTTTCTTCTATGTTTAGGAAACTATTATGAAGGAAAACAGACAATTTCTCTTAAATTAAATGAGCCTGGAGAGTATACATATTCTGATCTATCTATATTAGCAGAAGATATGCCGATAATGGAAAGACAGATAAAAGAATTAAAACAACATCCAATGAATCAGGTGAAGTTTGCATCTAATTATATTGAGGGAACAGCAAAAACAGAAGGTAATGAATTGCTTGTGTTGTCTTTGCCGTATAGTGAAGGATGGAGTGTTCAAATTGATGGGAAAGAAGCCAATCTTTTGAATGTGAATACAATGTGGACAGGTGTATATTTAAAAGAGCAGGGAGTACATAAAATCACATTACATTACAGAACACCAGGATTAATATTAGGTGCGGCAATTTCCAGTACTACATTAGCTTTCGTAAGTATTATTCTGATATTTAATAGAATAAGGAAGAGAGGAAATAAATGATTTTATTTATACTTATATTACTTATGATTATTATATCTAATGCTGAAATAGCAAAATCAAATGAGTTTAATACAGAGTACAGTAGCATTGGACAAACAAATGTGATCAAAGGGATTTTTGTAATATTAGTTTTGTTGGGACATGGAAGTGGGTATTTAAAGCTGACAGGTGTGTTAGATATACCATATAAATCATTTCAATCACATATAGGGCAAATGGTTGTATCTATGTTTTTCTTTTACTCAGGGTTTGGAATGATAAAGTCAATAATGAAAAAAAGATTTGCCTATATAAAAACATTACCGTTGAAGCGTTTTTTAATTGTGGTGTTAAATTTTGATATAGCAGTTATACTGTTTGAAATAATGAATCTTTGTCTAAAGATACATTTTGATTGGAAAACAATTCTGCTCTCATTTACAGGATGGGTTGGTATTGGTAATTCTAACTGGTATATGTTTGCTATTTTTGTTTTGTATATTTTATTATTTACTTCATTTTATTTGTTAAAATGGTTTGATAAAAATAGTTCCTTGTATATTGGAATGATGATTTTTACAGTGTTATCTGTAGCTTTTGTATATTGGGAAATTAGAGTTGGCCAGCCAACTTGGTGTTATAATACAGTTATTTTATTTGCATTAGGAGGCTGGTTTGCATTATTTCAAAAACAGATAGAATGTATCATTATGAAGAATGATTACACATATATTATTCTTGGTTCTATCATGGCTATTGTATACTGGATTAGTTTTAAAAATAGAATTTATGGAATAGAAGCATACTCTGTTTGGGCAAGCCTATTTACGTTAGCAGTAGTGATGGTTACAATGAAGGTTTCTATAAAAAGTACGGCCTTAGAATGGGTAGGAAAGAGAGTATTTAGTATTTATATTCTGCAGAGAATTCCGATGATCGTATTGACAAAAACAGGATTTACACAAAATTCTCCATATGCATTCCTTGTCTTGGTGTTTTTAATTACCTTGGGAATAGCAGTAATTTTTGATTATGTAACAGCAAAAATTGATAATATTATCATTAAATATTTGGTAAAAGAATAGAAAAAAATATGAAACGCCAGAGATGCTTGGGATGAGAATCAATGGCGTTTTTTTGAATTGAATAAAAATGTTTTATATAAAAAGTTTTCCAATTTGTTCTAGAGGATTAATGAATTTGTTGTAGGAAAATCCCTGACAAAAGCGACTTTCTTCTTCGGATAGTTCCGTCTGGTCATAGTCAAGTGTCAGTAATTCTCCTGCTGTTTCTAGATATAGATCTGGATAATATTGTTTCATATATCTTCCAAAATGCTTTTTTCCGTAATTTAGATAATACACTGGTTTGTTTTCAGAGGCAAAGGTACAAGCATGTTTACTGCTGTTTGTGACCAACATGTCTGAGAAATAAAGCAGATTATCAAAACCGAATACACCCTTCATATATCCAAAACATTTTGAATACGAAAAAGGAAGTCTGCCAGACATTTCAAGAAGATTGATATTATTGGTAAGTAAAAACCAGTTATCTCCGATTTCATTCAGAAATTTTTTTAAGTCTAAATCGGAAAAGAGTTCTGTCATTTCCTCTGGAGCAGTTTGATTTACTGTAAGAATAGTCAGTATCTTTTTCCCTTTTGCTTCAGGATAAAGGTATTCTAAGTTGTTTCGTACATTTTCTTTTGATTCTTTAGCTGTGATATCCCAGGCAAGAGGGAGACACATATCGTCTAAAAAAGTAGCATTTTCAAATTCATAAAAGTTTTTAAGAAAATTACTGAAAAAAGGAGAACCTGGCAGTACATGAGTACAACGAAAGAAGGTCTTCTTATGTGCTAATTCAGGGTTTTCTGTAAACTTTAGGTATTCATTAAAAAGATAATCATAAGGGACTAGCGTTAAAAGTCGCCGTTCTTCCGGTAAGGCAGGAGAAAGCTTCACCGGAATAGAAGGATCCATACAGATAATATTGCTGGTGTTATTGCAGAAGGAGAGACGGGCTGTTTCTAACTGTTTGTTGGTGGCAGGAATTTTCGTAGCTGTATTTTTCAGATAGTATTCCAAAGTTATGTCAGAAAGGTTCGATGCCAGATAGTCCTGTATTAATTTTAAATCGATATTCATTGCTCTGCCACGAGTGCTGAGAAATGAAATGGTAGTTTTATTCATACTAGTTCTCCTCCATATAAGAATTAATTAATTGTGCGATTCGTTCGCAACTGTGACCATCGCAGGCAGACATATATTTTTTCACAAAAGTAGTATATTTGTCTGTGAGAACATGTTTTTCAGGATTTCTGAGATATTCCGTAAGCTCTTCCTGTGTTTTGAAGACATCTCCTGGCAGATCATCTGGATATTTCAGATAAAAGTCTCTGTCATATATTAAAAGGTCATAGCAGAAGAATGCGATTGGTTTGCCAAGTAAGGCGTACTCAAAGATGACGGAAGAGTAGTCAGTAATTAACATATCAGAAATCAGCATATAGTCATTTGTCGAAAAATCTCTTACTTCTAATATATTGCGATATTCATGTGGCAAAATAGGAGCATCCATTATTGGATGAGGGCAGATTAACAGAATCTGATTCGGAAGCAGGGATTTTGAGAGAAGATCAAAATCAATCTCCGGATGAAATTCGTTTCGATTGCCGTCTGTGTCCCGGAATGTAGGGGCATAGACAATTACAGATTTAAAAAGTAACTTTGGATGTTTTAAGTAAATCTGACGTTTCTTTTTAGAAATCAGTTTTTTATTAAAATAATCATCCGTTCTTGGTGTTCCTAAAGCCTGTACTTTCTGGTAATTGACGTCAAAGGCATCGGCATAAATAGAGCGCACGTTCTCTCCACTGACAGATACCAGATTGTATTGTGCATGGGTAGCGATATCAGTAGGAACAGGGATATTGGTTCCACGTTGTCCAAACTTTTTAAATGCACCACAGGCATGCCAAAGTTGAACTACACGTTGCTCTGGACGGAGTGGGAAGTATCGCAGGTACTTAACGTAATCGTCAGTTACAATAACTTTGCTTGTAAGTACAGCTTCGGACATTGCAAGAGCAGCCTCATTATCATGCGGTAACTTGTATGCACAGATTTCCTTTTCACCATTAATGTAAGGATAGAGTGCCAGAGCGTTTCCTTCAAGTTCACCATTGGAGCGGACGGAGACAAAAGTAACTTTGTTTTGCAATTTTTTCTTCTTTAATTTCTCGACTTCCTTTGTCCACGGTTCTTCCGCTTCCGTTTCTGGAATTGGACGAAATTTCTCCCCGGATTCCAAAGGATTATATAAAAGTTCAGGGCTGTTTAATGTGACAGGTTTTACTTTAAAATATTCTTTTAACAGAGGAAGTGTTTCTTTTGTTTCGGTATATTTCAGGAAAGACTCTTCCTTGTCATTATAGATGACAAGTTTGTTGAATTTATAAAGGTAGTAACCTGTGTGATAACATTTATTCAGAAATTCTATAATATCAAGGTTGAAATTGATATTATTATTTTTCAAAAATGAAACAGAGAAAAACTTATTGGATAAAGTAGCCTCCATTCCAAGGCATAATGTATCACATTGATCAGAAGCTAAAAAGTCTGCGGCAATATGGCTGTAGATTAATGGCTGCAGGCTGCCATAATTTTTGTGATAGATAGCTTCTGTAATAAAGTCTATATATAATCTGCTGAATAGCTTGTTCACATGGCGGAATGCACCTGTGGAATAAACAATCTTTTCATCGCAGAAAATGATATATGGTGTGGATGCAGTAGATAACGCTTCATTGAATAATTCTTTCTTTGAATTACAGTCGGTAAAGATAATGTTTTTCTGTAATAAGTTCTTTGACTGAATTGCAGCCTTCATGGAAGAAGGAACAATAATCTTGATAAATATCATATTCTGTTCTGTTAAAGATTTCAGGCAGGAGAGGAAATCTTTCTGTGTGTTGTTATCTCCATAGAGAACGGCTGTCAGACGAGCATGTTTTAAAACTTCTTCAGAGTCGGCGCTTAAACTGGTTAATGGCAATTCTGGAAGAGCGGCTCGCAGTTCACAGAGTCCCTTCATATTTAATAGCTCTAATTTGCTGTTGATTTGAGTAAGAAGAAACTGTGCAGTAGAAGAATCTAAAGTCCAGAACTTAGCATAAAAACGATTTAATAAAATAAGTAGTTCTTTGTGGATGATTGTGTTTAAATAATTATTGATATCCTCATTATCTGCTATAGCTTCTTCGATTGTTGTATATTCAGGAAAATTTCGTAAAAAACTTTCCTTTGCACAGGTAAGAATCATTTCATGTGCAGTGAGATAGTCCTTGATTTTCGATTCAGAAACGGAGGCAGTAATGGACTGGGCATCTTCTTCATTATATCTTCTATAATGGAAGATGACCTGATTAAGACCGGTAATCTTAGAACAACGATATAAAAACTGAACAAGAAAAGCCCCATCTTCTGAATAGGAAATATCAGGAAAATGTAATGTGTACTTTTCAATTAATTCGCGTTTAAATAATTTGTTTGATAAAGAAAAAGTCCATAAAATATCAGTATTGTATTTATCAATATCATCAAGGGCGACCAGATCATCGAGTGTATGAACGGAAGAAAGCTTGTAAGTATTCAACACATCATAGGTTCCGATAACTAAGTCTGCGCTTTCAGTCACTGCCTTGGTAAACATAGCCTCAAGAGCATTGTTAATAAGAAGATCATCTGCGTCAAAAAAGTAAATATATTTGCCATTTGCAGTAGCAAGCCCGGTATTGCGGGCAGAAGAGGGACCGCCATTCTCCTTATTGATGACAGTTATATTTGAGTATAAATTTTTATATTTTTCCAAAATGTCTGCTGTGTGATCAGAAGAACCATCATTAACGATAATAATCTCATAATCAGAGTCAGACATGGTTTGTGAAACTACGCTGTCTAATGTTGCTGTAAGATACTTTTCCGCATTGTATGCGGGTATAATTACAGATATTTTTAAATCATTTTTCATAATATACTTCCTTTTAAATAAATAGTTATGGAGTCTTTCTTGACTATAGCATAGTTTGAGTATAGTGACAAGGAAAGAGAAATCAAAGTACTATAAAAAGAAAGTACGATATGGAGGAGTCTGGTTGAAAAGGGAGCAGTTCTATGTTAAAATAAAGAACAATTAGCTAGATTATGGAAATAAGATGGAAATTAAGGAAATGAGGGAAAGAAATTGGAAAAAATAGGAAGAAAATATTTGGGAGTATTTTCAATTATTTCATTTATAAGCTTTTTGTGGATTTTTTTGGTGGCAGCGTACCAAATATTTATTGTAAATAGTATAAGTGTTTTTATTAGTGTGGGCTGTTGTGCGGTGATTTTTCTGTATGGAAGAAAATCCTACTTATATTTAAATGAAGACAAACTGGAAAAGTTATATTTTATATTAAGAGTTCTTTCTTTTTTATTTATGTTATATATTGCTTGGAATTTGCGTGCCAGTATATATTCTACGTGGGATTATGGAGCAATTTTGAATGATTCTATACAGATTGCAAAAACAAATAATCTGGAGAGGTATGCTTACTATGCCAGGTATCCTAACAATTTATTATTATTATTTATTTTAGAAAAAGTTTTTAGAATAGTTCTTATCATTGTACCTGATATTTCAGTAGAAGGTTTACAATCATGTTCTATAATATTGAGTTTTGTCTGTGTTCAATTAGCAATAAGTATACTTTATATTACTTTAAGGCAATTATGGGGAAAGAAAAAAGCATCTTTAACGGGAATAGTACTTTTAGGAGCTGCCCCATTGTATCTATATGCAACGTTTGCATATACAGATACACTTTCTTTACCACTTGTTGTTGGGCAAGTATATTTGTATGCTAAATTTAAATCAGAAGGTAAGGGAAAAGAAAGATGGCTCTTTTTAATATTAGGAGCAATCCTGGGAGCAATTGGCTTTAAATTAAAAATGACAATTGCATTTGTATTAATTGCAATTATTATAAATATTTTTATTCAGGGAGATCTGAAAATATTTATAAAGAGTGTGGCATTAATTTGTGTGACAGGAGTTGTCACAATTTTTTTAATGAATAGTGTTTTGTTAAGGGAGTATAAAATTGGACCAGAATTGAAAGATCAGTACCAGTTTCCATATGCACATTGGGTAATGATGATGTTAAATGATTCAGGAGGATATAATCAGGAAGATGTAGATTATACAGAGTCGTTTGATTCATATAAAGAAAAAAATGAGGCAGATATTTACAAAATAAAAGAGCGTATTAAAAGTAGAGGAATTGCAGGAACTATAAAACATATCTTTGGTGTAAAAATATTAAGAACATGGGGACTAGGAAGCATGGGAGGCGATGACTATATCGCTCGATTACCGGCTTATAAAAATCCTTTACAATCAATTTTTTGTCAAGATGGAAAATATCATAACGTCTATTTGATATATGTCCAGTCTTACCATTTACTTATGCTGTTTTGGATTGCTTACTATTTATTGGTGAATATTCAGATTCAGGAAAAACAGATAGAGAATGTTGTAGTTACCTCAGTTTGGGGCTTGGCAGCATTTTTATGCATATGGGAGTGTAACTCGAGATACTTAGTTCAGATGTTGCCATTATTGGTGTTAGTGATGATGAGGGGAATATACAAATTTTTAGAAAAAAGTAAGGAAGAAGAGAAATGAAAAAATACGATTATTTAATTGTAGGAGCAGGTCTTTTTGGCGCTGTTTTTGCACATGAGATGACAAAGGCAGGAAAGAAATGTCTTGTGATAGACAAGAGAGAACATATTGCAGGAAATATTTACTGTGAAAATACAGAAGGAATTAATGTACATAAATATGGCGCACATATTTTCCATACATCAAATAAAGAAGTGTGGGATTATGTGAATCAGTTTGCAGAGTTTAATAATTATATTAATTCTCCTGTAGCAAGATATAAAGATGAGTTGTATAACCTGCCATTTAATATGAATACATTCAGTAAGATGTTCAATATTGTAACCCCTGCAGAAGCTAAGGCAAGGATTCAGGCAGAGATTGAAGAATTGGGGATTACAGAACCTAAGAATTTAGAAGAACAGGCACTTTCGTTGGTTGGACGTTCCGTATATGAGAAATTAGTGAAAGGCTATACAGAGAAACAATGGGGAAGAGATTGTAAGGAACTTCCGTCGTTTATTATTAAGCGTCTGCCACTTCGTTTTATTTATGATAATAATTATTTCAATGACCGTTTTCAGGGAATTCCTATGGGTGGATATACAGTTATCGTGGAGAAAATGTTAGAAGGTTCAGATATTTTGCTGAATACAGATTACTATGAGTTTAGAAAAGAAAATCCAGATATTGCTGCAAAGACAGTGTATACAGGTATGCTTGATCAGTATTTTGATTATAAATATGGTGTATTAGAATATAGAAGTGTTCGTTTTGAAACAGAGAAGCTGGATATGGAGAATTATCAGGGCAATGCAGTGGTAAACTATACAGAGCGTGAAGTTCCATATACCCGTATTATTGAGCACAAGCATTTTGAATATGGTACACAGCCAGTTACGGTAATTTCCAGAGAATATCCGAGCGAATGGAAGCTGGGAGAGGAGCCATATTATCCGGTCAATAATAAGAAAAATGAAGAAGTAGCAGAGAAATATCGTGCATTAGCAGCAGCAGAGCAGAATGTGATTTTTGGTGGCCGTTTAGGTGAATATCGCTATTATGATATGGATAAGGTGATTGAAGCGGCATTAAAGGCAGTTGGGAAAGAAATTGGAATATAATTCAATTACAAAGGGAAAAAGGAGAAAAGGAAGATATGAACGATGTGTCAAAAGAGGAAAAGCTAGATCCAGCAAAACCAATTTTATGGATAGTGATACCATGCTATAACGAAAAAGATGTTTTACCGATTACAGCACCTATGTTTTTGGAGCAGATTCAAACAATGATTTCAAAGGAGAAAATCAGTGCAAAAAGCAGAATTTTATTTGTAAATGATGGATCAAAGGATTCGACATGGGATATTATCTGTAAGCTGGCACAAGAGGATGAACATTATATTGGAATCAGTCAAAGTAGAAACAGAGGACATCAGAATGCCGTACTTGCAGGTTTAATGGAAGCTAAGGATGTTTGCGATATTACAATTTCTATTGACTGTGATGGTCAGGATGATATTACAGCAATGGAACAAATGGTGGATGAATATCTGGCAGGTGCAGAAGTAGTTTATGGCGTCAGAAGTAAGAGAGATACAGATACATTTTTCAAAAGATTTACAGCAGAAAGTTTTTATAAATTGCTTGATAAGATGGGAGTAGAAACCGTGTACAATCATGCAGATTACAGATTGATCAGTGTAAGAGTATTACAGGGGTTTGCAGATTTTCATGAAGTAAATATATTTTTACGGGGAATGGTTCCGCTTGTAGGATATAAAAATGCAACAGTATATTATGAACGCCATGAAAGAATTGCAGGAGAAAGTCACTATCCATTAAGCAAAATGCTGGCACTCGCTTTTGATGGAATAACTAGCTTATCCGTCAGACCTATTTCCATCATAACTGGAACAGGCTGTGTGGTGAGTCTTATTGGATTTATAGGTATTATCTGGGCGATTATAACAGCTATTATGGGAAATACGGTTGCTGGATGGGCATCTATTGTTTGTATTGTCTGTTTTCTTGGAGGAATTCAATTACTTTCACTTGGAGTTATTGGGGAATATATTGGCAAAATTTATCTGGAATCTAAACATCGTCCACGTTATATAATCAGTGATAAAACATGGGAACCATATGAGAGACATTATAAAGGGTAATTTGTAATAACCAAAATGTATATATAATGTTATTTTATATTTTAGTGAAATAAACCAGAGAGGAAGTAAGTGTGATGAGGAAAGTTATAACTAAAACATGTGCGTTGATTATGACAGTCAGTATGTTGTTTGGAATGATTTTTATGTCTGATTCGGCAACCACATATAGTATGGCAGCTACAAAGACGGTAGAAACACCAGAATCAAGTAAGAATGCATTAACAAAATATAAGAAAATTTCAGAAATAAATAATAATACAATACTGGGGACTGACTTTACATATTATCAACAATGCCTTACATGGGGAAAGCAATATAAAGATTATATGAGTCAGTCTGTAGATAACCTTTTTACTTATGTGAAAAGTCAGGGAATTAATACAATTTCAGTGAAAGCAGCTGTGAATCCAACTGGGGATAATGCCTATCTGTCTCTGGATAATGCGATAAAGACATTAAAGAAAGCAAAAGCAGCAGGATTACAGACGAATCTCGTTTTACTATATTCCGATGAGATGACCTATGCAGGGACACAGAAACTTCCTGAAGGCTGGACAGTAAAGAATGCAGTAGATAAGGCAAAAGACTATACAAAAGAAGTAGTAGAAGAACTTACAAAAGAAAATGCTATCCCAACTATTATCACAATTGGTAATGAAGTAGACTGGAATTTCCTTGGAATTACTGAGGAAGGTGGATGGAATGGCTGGGTTGCCATGGGAGATATTTCTGCTTATTTAAAAGACAATGGAATTAAGAATGCAGTCAGTATCGCAGCTCCGAAAGAAGCTTCTGCTATTAAAGAGATAATTGATGGAAAATTAAAATGGACAAAGGCAGACTATGATTATATAGGAGTAAACCTTTATCCAGACGATAATACAAATACTTACGTTAAGGAATTAAGAGATGCTGTGGAAGAGTGTTCAGAGAAGAAACAGCTCATTGTTTCCAGCGTAAAGTATGCCCGTGTAAATGAAGAAGATACCGTTAATGTGTATACACAGGCAGAAAACATTTATAATTTATTATCAGCAACGATTGACAAGAACAATGCAGGTGGAATTATTTATGATGATGCAGTCTATACAGGAAGCTGGAATTCGTTAGTTGATGATGATGGAGATGCACAGATTTCTCTTGCTATCTTTGCTTATGCACAGGGTAAGCAGACAGATACCAGCCGTGATCCTTATAAATATGGAGATGATACGGGCTTAAAGTCACAGAAGGTAACGATTCGGAAAGTAAGTAAGATGACAGATTCAACTATTCGAGGAATGGATATTTCTTCTTATATTGCATTAAAGAACGCTGGAGTAAAATATTATGATAATAATGGAAAGGAAGAGTCCTTACTAAAAGTTCTAAGCGATAATGGAGTAAATTATATTCGTATTCGTATCTGGAATGATCCATATAATGAAAATGGAGAAACTTATGGTGGTGGAGCAAGTGATGTAGAAAACGGTTTGAAGATTGCAAAAGAGGCAGCAAAGTATAATATGAAATTACTACTATGCTTCCATTACTCGGACTTCTGGGCAGAACCATCAGTGCAAAATCTCCCAAAAGCCTGGAAAAAAGATGCTGACAATCCTCAGAAACTTCGTTTAAATGTATATAATTATACTAAGGAAACTATTAAAAAATTTAAAGAGATTGGCGCAGACATTGGTATGGTTCAGATCGGAAATGAGATTTCACGAGGAATGATGGGAGTCATGCAAAGTAAAAATTCTAGCATTTGGGAAGAAAAGTCAAAAGTAGAGTTGATTGACAGTTATATAAATGCTGGATCAAAGGCTGTTAGAGAATGTGCACCAGAAGCGTTAATTGCATTACATTTAGACACATTATATACAGGAACATATAAAAAGGTAATGGATGTATGGGAAAGAGATGATGTAGATTACGATGTGTTAGGAGCCTCTAGCTATGCATTTTGGGCAGGAGATAACATGGTTAATAGTTTGAAAAAGGCAGGCGAGTACGTTGCCTCTAGAGGTAAATTATTTACAGTGTTAGAAACATCATGGCTTAATTCAACAGAAGATGCAGACGGAACCTCTAATATGATTTCTAGAGCGTGTTTGAAAAATAAAAGTTGCACAAAACATATATTCCCACGCCCT
>OLNN01001645.1_pt1 | contig 17843 bp, 15 predicted proteins | sample 1672141 | NCBI WGS metagenome assembly OLNN01 (sample SAMEA3136652, study PRJEB25190) | human gut metagenome | biome: human gut; feature: human-associated habitat; material: faeces | place: Austria | collected 2013 | reverse complement strand
CACGGAGTACATTCTGCACATCACGGTCAGCAGCAAATCGGTGGACGCGCTGGCGGATTTGTACCGCTTTACGCAAGACCAGCGGGACATTTTGCAGCAGCTGCTTTCCGAGGAAATGCGCCCCAGCCTGCTTGCCCTGTGCGGCGGGATTGCTGTTGCGGACGGTGAATTGTGCTGGCCGCTGCCGGGGCATACTTATATATCCTGCCACTTCGGGGAAGTGGACGCCTTCGGCAATACCGGGCATCGCGGCACGGATATTCCAGCACCGGAGGGTACGCCCATCTTGGCTGCCCACAGCGGCACGGTGCTGGTCAGCGGCTGGAACGACAGCTACGGCAATCAGGTTCTGCTGGATAACGGCGCGGGCTTGTCCACGCGGTACGCCCACATGACGCAAACTGCCGTCACCGCAGGTGAAGCGGTAACGGCAGGGCAGGTTATTGGGTATGTAGGCAGCACCGGCGACAGCACAGGTTTCCACCTGCATTTTGAGGTTATGCAAAATGGCATGAGAATGAACCCCTTGGAGTTAGTGTTTGCACGGTAATCTGCAACATGATTTTAGGCCTGTTTAATAAGATACCCATAATGCCGCATCTGGCGGTGGATAAGGGCTTCACAGCGGTCGCAGATCTCTTGGCTGTATGCGGTTCGATAGCTGTCAATAAACGCCTTTAAAAGCATTCGTATCAAAAGTCTTGAGAATAGTGTCACTTGAGAGCATGATATACGCCATACCCCATTCCGGGGCGCTTTTTTGACAGTAGGTAGTTCTTTAGCGTGCACTGTAAATGGGTGTTTTCTGGGTACTTCTCGGGGTTGTCTTTTATGCAGCCAAAAACGCGTTGCTCTGCCTGTGGAAAAGAAAAATCTTCATCATAGACCGTGAAAAGGTTTTGAAATTGTAGAATGCCAGATTGCGGAGGAAGCAGTTTCCGAAAGGCGGGTGACAGGAGCCAGGAATGACAATGAAACCATTCATAGTGTACATGGTAGTAACGATCAAAAAAAGAAACTGCCGCAGCAAAGGATTCCAGCACAATTTTCTGACAAAGGGACTCCCCTGCAGGAATGTGCACCTCTAATATCTGTGTGCCAGCCGAAACCGATATATCACCGTATAAAATGTCATGCGCTAATATGCAAGGCTGATATTCCAAACGTCCCAGGCGGATGACTTCCATTCGAAGCAGATGTGCATTCCAATCCCATTCAGTTAATCCCGGTCGATTGTAGATACGGACACACTCATCGCTCCAGATACGGAGATCCCGAAATGTATCAAAAAATACAGATTCCGGTATGCCGAGTTCTTGGTAGTTTCGGTAAGTGTTCACGGCCCAACGCAAGTATAACGCCAACACCAGCAGTTCCTGCATGGGTTGCTTACGCAGTTCTGCCACAAACGCTTCTGGTTTGTGCAAAAAGAGTTCATACCACGCTGATTCCTGAGCCGGGGTGAATTCCACAGCAAAGATTTGCTGACGCACTGCTTCATGAAAGCAGAGACGAGAAGCCAATTCCTGAGCAGTTATAGAAATCAATCCTCCCTATATAGTAAGTGCCTTATCAAAATACGCAAAGTTGACGTACAGGCGTCAAGGGTAGTCGCCTTTCAACGCCATCCATTGTACACATCTGGGTACCAGGCAATTCCAAGGAAGCGTGGGCACAAGAAACCGCCATTTTAAGCAACTGATCGCCCTGTGTACACTTTTTGTCGAGGGCATAAGCAAAGCCAGACACCATAGAATCGCCGGCTCCTTGAACGCCTTTTACATTGATGTGTATCGGCTCGGAATACCACGCAGTTCTCGGTGTGAGCAGCAAGGCACCTTTTTCGCCGAGAGAGACTGCGCCGTAGAGAATGTTGTGTTCCTGCAGAATTCGGTGATAGCTTGCGCAAAATTCATGTGTGGCACTAGGTCGGACACCAAAGGTGGCATAATACTCTTCTTCGTTTGGTTTGATGAGTAGAGGAGCCGCGCCCATTCCGTTGAGCAATAAGGAACCAGTAGCATCCAGTAGGAATGGTACACGGTGTTCATGTGCGATTTTGCCAAGTGTGCAGTAAAAATCGTCTGGAAATCCAGGGGGGACGCTGCCACCGAGAATCAGAAACGATGTGGTAGGCATGATACGCTTTACAGCACAAAGAACATTCTCAACAGTGCTTCGCTGCATTGGTTCGCCTTTTTCGTTGAATTCTGTCATGCGGCCAGTGACGCTCTCGAACAGTTTTATGTTAACACGGACTTTGCCCGGAACGGCAATCAAATCAACATCCATGTCCTTTTCTGAAAAGAATGAGGTGGCTTCGCCATCGGCGTGACCCAAACAGACGCTTTTGACTTGCGAGCCAAGCTGATTAAGTGCTAGTGATACATTGATACCCTTACCTGAAAAATTGCACAATGTTTTTTGGATGCGGTGGCTGTGCCCAGGCAGGATAGTATCAATTTGAATGGTACGATCTATGCAGGGATTTACAGTAACCGTTGTAAAATGCATATGTAAAACACCTCACAAAGAAACTGGCATCAGAGTCTCATAGCTTTGCCTTACCTCTGCAATAAGTCTGCAGAACATCATAATTATCTTCCAAAACTACAAGGTCGGCGTCCTTGCCAACCTGAATAGAGCCCTTGCGGTCATCCAGATGCAGGCAACGAGCAGGATTGATGGTGCAGGCGTTTAGTGCATACGAGAAGGGCACAAGCGCGTCTTCGACCATAACTTTGAGCCCCTTATTGATGCATAGAGTCGAGCCTGCCAAGCCGCCGGTGGAGGTTAGGTGCGCGCTTCCGTCTGGATAGATTACAATCTCATTGCCACCGAACAGATACTTGCTGCCTGTGGGTGTGCCCTTTGCCATAAGAGCATCGGAGATCATAATGCCGTAATCAGGTCCCTTGCTCATAAAAAAGTTGTTTATCGCGGCAGGGGTGGAATGGCAGCCATCACAGATGATTTCTCCATACATTGTGCGGATGCGGTAAGCCGCACCCACCAGACCATTTGCTCGGTGGTGGAACGGGGACATTCCGTTGTAGACATGGGTTATGGAACGAGCACCGTTGGCATACGCCATAACCGCTTGCTCATAGGTTGCTGCGCTGTGTCCTATACTGACAACCACTCCATGTGCCGTCAGGTATCGCGTCAGCACGAAATCTTTGTCCTGTTCGGTGGCAAGGGTAACGCAACGGATGTATCCGTGTGCTGCAGCCTGATAGCGACGAAATTGCTCTGTACTAGGCTTGGCAATATAATGCTCTGGCTGAGCGCCCTTGTACTTCATATCTAGATACGGGCCTTCAAAGTGGATGCCCAAAATTTCGGAACCCTCGTAGTAACTTTCCATTACATTGGCGACATTGGCAACAGCGTTGGTCAAGACCTCCTCGCTTTGGGTGATCGTGGTTGCCAAAAATCCAGTCACACCTTCGGAAGCAATGTGCTCTGCCCAGTACCGCAGACCGTCCTCGTAGGCATCATTGGTGTCAAACCCATACGCACCGTGGCAGTGGATATCCAAGAAACCAGGAACAATTCGCTTATCCCCGTAATCGTCATCCACATTGCGGGAACCGTAGGGCAAAATCCCCGCAATTTTCTCGCCGTGCACCTCGATGGCGGCAGGAACAAACTGGTCGGCGAGCCACACTTTTTTGCTCTGGATAATCACAAAACCTCATCCTTTCGAGATGTTCGCTTTGTTCCCATTATACCGCAAGCCGCCCGGAAAATATTTGCATTTTTCAATCGAGTTGTTACTGCTTTCGACATACATTGCCGAAAAAACAAACGAAAACAGGTGGATTATGCCTCCATGTGCAGTGCTGGTTTGTGTTTTTTAGTCAAAAAGTTATGCCTTTCAGTAAGTCCCTTGTTTTCGGTTTGGTATGGTGGTATAAAAGAAACACAACATTTGCAATCCTCGGCAATCCCTGTTTATGGTGCCGAGCCCATCATCAACCTATCAGGAGGTAAAAAGGATGAGCCTATTCAATCTGACCGACGAGAAGATGAAGCAAACATCTTCCACCTTTACCGCCCACGAAATCTATCAGCAGCCGGTAACTTGGCGCAAAACCTGCGCACAACTGGCCGCCTGCAAAGACGAGTTGCAGGCTTTTTTGGATCAAATTGTCAAACAAGAGGACTTTGACATTATCCTGACTGGTGCCGGCACTAGCGAATTCGTTGGAAATTCGCTGTATCAGGCACTGAATCCGCAATTTGATTTCAAGGTCAAGTCTTACGCCTCTACCGATCTTGTCCCTTCGCCGGAGAATTTCCTGTCTCGCAGCAAGCCCACATTGCTGGTGAACTTTGGGCGTTCCGGCAATTCTCCGGAATCACTCGGCAATGTTGAGGCAGCCGAGATTGTCTGTCAAAATCTATACCACCTGTTTATCACCTGTAACCACGAGGGCACACTGTCCAAAATGGCAGACACCCGCAAGAACTGCTTTGCTTTGAACCTGACCTCCGAAACCCATGACCAGTCCTTTGCCATGACTTCCAGCTACAGTAATATGTATCTTGCTGCCTATCTGGCATTCAATTTGGATAAGCTGGATGAGATTACTGCAGAGGTAGTAAAGCTGTGCGCAGCAGGTCAGGACTTTCTTGACAACCAGTACAGTGACGTGCAAAAAATTGTGGAGGAGTTTTCCTTCAACCGCATTGTCTATCTGGGCAATATCGGGCTGAAAGGTGTTGCACAGGAATCTGCTCTGAAAATGCTGGAATTGACCGCCGGCAAGGTTGCTACTATGTATGACAGTGAATTAGGATTCCGTCATGGTCCCAAATCCATCATTGACGACAACACACTGACCGTTGCCTACCTGAGCGATGATGAGTACCGCCGTCGCTATGAGCTGGACCTTGTCCGGGAAATGGCGCATCAGCGCAAAGGCAACAAAATTGCTGTTGTTTACAACCGTGATTGCGCGCAAATTGATGAGTTGGCAGACTACGCCGTACAAATCAAGGTTGGTCAGCCAACTGCCAATGTGCTGCTGGGGTTGGATTTTGTGCTGTTTGCGCAGACCCTTGCCCTTACAAAATCGCTGTCTTTGGGTATCACCCCGGACAATCCCTGCCCGACCGGCGAGGTGAATCGTGTAGTCAAGGGTGTGACCCTGTACCCCTACACCCTGAAATAACATTGCCGGGAGGACTGTGACTATGATTGGTTTGGTAGTTACCGGGCACGGTCATTTTGCCGAGGGCATCAGCACAGCTGCCCATATGATTGCCGGAGAAAACGAAGCTGTGCGCTATATCAACTTTGAGGAAGGCACGACCCCGCTACAGTTGGCAGAAAAGTTTAACGCAGCCTTTGACGAGTTCCACGCCTGTGACGGCGTGTTGGTTCTTGCCGACTTGCCGGGTGGTTCCCCGTTTAAAGCAGCAGTCGAATGTAAGTATACGCGCCCAGAACAAAAAATCGAGGTAATTGCGGGTGTCAACCTGCCAATGCTTGTTACTGCTGTCACCATGCTGGATACAGAGAATGACCCGCACGCCTTTGCCGAAGAACTGATTCAGACTGGCAAGGAATGCATGGTAATGTTCACCCTGCAGACCTGCACCGCAAACGAGAATGCGAACGAAGACGGCATCTGATTCCCCACACCACTCGGCAGCCCCGGCAGAAGTTTTCTGCTGGGGCTGCTTTTGGCACTTTTACCAACAGCAAGAGCCGATGCCTAAAAAGAGCATCGGCTCCTGCTGTATTCTTTATAAAGGATGGAGGATCTTTTATGAAGCTTTGTTTTCACTTCCGCAAACACGAATCTTGCTCTTGACATATTCCTTGACCTGCTCACGCCCAACGGCACTGTACTTTTTGGGGTCAAAAGCGTCGGGATCCTTGGCAAGGAATTCTTTGAGTCCCTTGCTGAAGGCAATGCGCAGATCTGTTGCATAGTTGACCTTGCAGATGCCGCGAGCAACACATTCGCGCACAGCATCATCTGGAACACCGGAGGTGCCGTGCAGTACAAGCGGCACCGAGACGGCTTCACGGATCTCGCTTAGGCGGTTGACATCCAACTTGGGTGTTCCATGGTAGACACCATGCGCGGTGCCAATTGCCACTGCCAGAGAATCTATGCCAGTGCGCTCCACAAACTCGGCAGCTTCTGCAGGATCGGTATACCCGTTGCCACTACCCCCATCCAAGTCATCCTCTTTGCCGCCGACCTTGCCAAGCTCCGCCTCCACAGGGATGTTGGCTGCATGGCAGGCACGCACGACCTCCTTGGTAATTTGGATGTTTTCTTCAAAAACATGATGGGAACCGTCAATCATAACCGAGGTATATCCGGCACGGAACGCCTGCATGGCCAGCTCGAAGCTGCTGCCGTGATCTAGATGGATGGCAACCGGAACTGAAGCCTCTGCAGCAGCTGCGGCAGCCATAGCATGGAATGTTGACGGAGAGGCATATTTCAGCGTGCCCGGCGTGGTCTGAACGATAACAGGCGCGTGCATTTCCTCTGCGGCTGCAATAATAGCCTGAACCATCTCCATATTTTCGGCATTAAATGCACCAATCGCATAGTGATTTTTCTGTGCATCCAGCATCAATTGTTTGGTGGTGACTAAAGCCATAAGTGTCCTCCCGAAGCGTTTGACTTCTTATCCGTTGCTATTACGCCGCACATTAGAATCGGCGTTTTCTAAACGAAGGATAGATGCATCTGCAGCAACACTTCACAACCAAAGCAACGCTGCAAATCAATATGCGGTGCGACGTTAGCGCTGCAAAAAAAATCCCGATAATACCCATGTGGGAGGGTGTTTCTGTTCCACAGGGGGCGCTGCGCAACCCAGCAGAACAGGTTGCTATCGATTTTTCATGGCATATGACGCACTTTTAGCGTTGTGTCGACACTTAAATGGCGCGGTGTTGTTCTGTATTCATTATAGATAGTCAAGTACGCTTTCGCAAGGGTCAAAAACGGTAAATCCCTTATAATTTACGGTTAGGATGTTTTCTGCTCGCTATTTTGCAGGTGTTGTTTTACAAATTCGCTGGGAGGCATGTGGTATTTCATATTAAAGGACTTCGAAAAATAGTGGATGGAGCTGTATCCCAAGCGCAGGGACACCTCGCTAATTGTATAACGATTTTCCAGCAGCATCTGGCAGCTGCGTTCGAGTTTTTTGTCGTTGATGTATTTTTTTGGGGATTGATCGACCGCATTTTTGAACATTAATTGCAAGGCCGAGCGCGACAACGAAAAATGCTCACAGATTTCCGGAATGGTCAATGGGTCGTAGATGTTCTCGTCAATATAGGTAATGATGCGGTCAAACAGTTCGTCCATGGCACTTTGGTGTGCGGTGTTGCAGGTTTGATTCATGGGCGAGGCATAGGTTCCCTGCAGCAGACGGATGATAATTTCTGTCAGCAGGCAAAGCATCAAACTGTTCATATAGGGTATACCAGTAGTGCTTTCCCGGATGAACGCACGCAACAGGGCATTGACCTTTTGGTCGTAGTGAAACACTCGATTGATCAGTGCATCATACCAAACCTCTTGCTCCACGGGGGTCAGATTATGCATATCAAACAGAACGGTCATATACGATGCATTGTGGCTTTCATCGGTGTATTGCGTGTGGAACTGTCCGGGACCGTAAATCATTAAATCTTTGTCCCTGAGGTGGTACAACGTACCATCCACTTCGGTTTCCAACTCACCTTCGTCCACATAGGTCAGTTCAAAGAAGTTGTGTCGTTCTCCTTTAAAGCAATAGCCGGGCGTGCGTATTCTGTAATAGTAGCCCATAATTTTTTGGATTTCGATGCGGGGCAAAACAGCGACAAACTCATACGGTGTCGGAAAGTCTGTGACATAGAGAGCATAGTCGCTCTCTGCATACAGCTTGAATTCCAATTTTTGCGTGGTGGAAACTACGGCAAAAAAAACATTCGGCTTAATGTGGATCATCCGATTCATAGCAAATTCTTGCACGGCGGCAGTTTCTGCCGCGGCAGAGACCAGCAATATCCCAATGCCACTTTGCACCTCAATGTATGTGTCACAATTAAAGCAGTAAAATTGTGATACATATCGGCGTGTAATAGCGGTCATGCATTGATGTATTAAATCAGGACGTTGTTCTCCGATGGATTGACGGTAGGTGGAGCCATACTCCCAAAAGCTGTCATTCGAGGTTTCGCGCTGCATTTCAACAATCTCCTTCCGATAGATATACCTAAATGTAGAGGCTCTTGGCTAATTTGAACAGCAGTTTCACATATATTAGCAGAATTTTAAAGATAGAACACAAACAAACCGTTTTTTAGAAATGGTTTGTTAAAAAGAATAAAGACATCAGTTTTGTTTTGACCTATAATAGAGTCACTTCAAAGTGGTAACTCAGACACAAACTCAAGGAGGAATATTGAGATGCCAAACATTGTTCTTACTCGAATCGATAACCGTCTTGTCCATGGTCAGGTTGCCACACAGTGGTGTGGTGCCATCGGTGCCAACCTTATTTTGGTTGCCAACGACGAAGTGGCCAAAAACACCCTGCGTCAAGGGTTGATGAATATGGCCGCGCCTGCCTATGCTTCCATGCGTTACTGGACAATTCAAAAGACCATTGAAAACATCCATAAAGCCAACGCAAAACAGATGATCTTTATTGTATGTGAGAATCCGCAGGATGTCGTTAAGCTGGCAGAGGGCGGTGTGCCCATCCAAAAGGTCAACATCGGCAATATGCATATGTCGGACGGCAAACGTCAGGTGGCAGGTTCCGTTGCTGTGGATGATGCTGATGTGGCAGCTTTTCGTCGTTTGCAGGAACTTGGCGTAGAGTTGGAGGTTCGCCGCGTTCCCACCGAACATTCAGAAAACATCGACAAGCTGTTTAAATAACCGCTTTTCTCTGTTTTTGGGCAACTCAGAAACAGCAGCGAACAGGAGTATCTGTTATGGGCTTTAGTGTGCTTCAAATTTTGCTGGTTTTTGCGTGGATTTTCATTATCGCCATTGACCAGTTTAATCTTCTTGAATCTCTGTACCAGCCTATCGTGTCCAGTGCTGTCATCGGCGCGATTCTAGGGGATCTTCCCACGGGCTTGCTTGTCGGAGGCACCTATCAATTAATGAACATCGGCAATATGCCAGTCGGCGGCGCACAGCCACCCAATGCGGTTATTGGCGGGCTTATGGCGACGGTGTTTGCGGTTTCTTCCCACCTAGAAGTATCCGCCGCTGTCGGTTTGGCGGTGCCGTTTGCGTTGCTTGGACAATATCTGGTCACTTACCTGTTTACGCGAATGTCCCCTATGATGGCAAAGGCTGACAAGATGGCGACCGACGGCGACACCAAAGGCCTTGCCTGCTTAAACTACAAGGCAATGGCCTTGCAGGGGCTGCTGTTTGCAGTTGTCTGCACACTGGGTATGCTGGGCGGTTCCGTAATTGGCGCGGCACTGAAGAATTTGACTGCCTCGCAGACGTGGATTTTGACCGGATTGGGCGCAGCCGGCGGCATGATGCGGTTTATCGGGTTTGCAACGCTGCTACGCATTATGCTGGCAAATGAATTTTGGGGCATCTATCTTGCCGGTTTTGCGTTAGCAATCATCCTGAGCCGCATCCCCAGCCTTTCCAGCTCCGCCCTGCTGCTGGTCACCTTTGTGGGTATTGCCATTGCCATGCATGATTACCAAACGCACGTTGCACTCAAGCAGGTTCCTGGTCCCGGATTGTCCGTAGACGGAGAGGAGGAAGAAGATGGCATCTGAATCTACACAATATCACAACTTGACCCCTGCGGAGCCTTTGGATAAGGCAACGCTGAACAAGATGGTGTTCCGATCGATGAATCTGCAGGCATCCTACAACTATGAACGTATGCAGGCAGGCGGCTGGTTGTACGCTATTCTTCCCGGTCTTGAGAAGATTCATGCCGACAATGAGGAAGATTTAAAGCTTTCGATGGCGCACAATCTGGAGCTTTTCAACACGCATCCCTTTCTTGTGACCTTTGTTATGGGCATTGTTCTCTCTTTGGAAGCGAAGAAGACCGACATTCCCACAATTCGTGCTGTACGCAACGCCGCCATGTGCCCCTTGGGCGGCATTGGTGACGCGCTGTTCTGGTTCACACTAGTTCCTATCGCCGCCGGTATAACCGCCAACATGGCAATCCACGGCTCTGTGGTCGGTCCGATTTTGTTCCTGCTGATTTTCAACGCCGTGCAGTTTCTCTGCCGGTTTTTCCTGATGTATTGGTCATACCGGCTGGGTACCCGTGCGATTGATGTTTTGACCGCAAACGCAAAGGAGTTTATCCGTGCAGCCACTGTTTTGGGCGTGTTTACTGTGGGAGCACTTACCTCATATTACGGGAACACCACCATTGCAACGGTTATTCAAAAAGACGGCAAGTTCCTTGCCTTGCAAGGCGTTTTGGACGGCATTCTTCCCAAGATGATTCCGCTGGCAATCACAGTAGGACTGTTCTTTCTTATGAAAAAGAAAAACTGGAAGCCGGTCACCTGCATTGCCCTGCTGCTGTTGCTTGGTCTGGTTGGTGCCTTCTTCGGTGTATTTGCTTAAAAAACATAAGAGAAGTTGCGATGAATGCCGTGCGTTTTCATGATTTGGATGGACATTCCAGAAAAATATCTTAATATTCGTTGTTGCAAAAGGACGGTTCCGCTGGAACCGTCTTTTTGCATTAAGAAAACAATATGCTTTTGGATTTATAAGATATGCCTACTCAACCTGTCGTCACTTTTTCAACGGGCACCATTATCCTCACAGCCTTTTTCATGCTGAAGGTATTTGCCGGGCGTAACACCAACCTCACGCTTAAATTTTTTTATAAAATAGAAATAGTCATTGAAACCTACCGCTTCGCTGATTTCTGCCAACGACAATTTTGTGGTTGTCAGTAGCTCTTTAGCCTTTTTAATGCGTAATTCAGTGATATACTGCGTGTAATTTAGCCCGGTTTCACTTTTTATCAACTGACTAATATACGACGCATTTAGGTGCAGCTCTTCTGAGACACGCTTTAGGGAAACAGCTTGCTCATAATGAGCATTGAGATAATTCATGACAGCAAGAAAGCTTTCAGGTCCTTCGAAAGATGTTGCTGGATGGGACTCCTGTGCGTAAACGGAGTCGCTAATTTCTTCTAATAAAACGGAAAGGCTGGGATAGTCAGATGCCATCTGCTCAAAACTATCCAAACAGCCTTCACCGCAGTTTTGCATGGCCGGTGAGAGGAGCACCTGATTTAAGAAACGGAAAGCCGTGCGGACATTGAACAATAGGGAACAGTTGGCTTGTGAAAGCTCGTGAAGCCAGGCCTTGAGTTGAGTGGGCTTGTTTGCTTTTTCCGGAAGTTGGCGAAACAGTTCCTGTGTAAGTGGACCGTCAACTAGGTGGTCACACAGTGTGGAGGTGCCGTTAACAAAATACTGAAATGTCATAGCAAGCACATTTCCGATAGTATGGGCAATTTGTTCATAGGAAACCGGGGTTTGGTATAGGCCAATACCACTACGCTTTTGGGAAAAAGCGATGATGTGTGCAGCTTCCTGTGTGTGAAATGGGTGACCAGAAAAGTACAAGTATTTGTGCCGACCAACTTTACAGGAAAACTCTGCGCCTATGGACTGTTCAATATTGTGTACGCCAATAGAGCCAGCTACATAAACATTGTCAGCGTGGATTCCCAAATCGGAGAACGCCTTCTTGATTTCTTGTGCATCTCCGGCCTCAATAATATCTAACAATGCATCGGAATGTGAGGAAAATCGTCCGTACCCCTGCCGAACTGCTCGGCGCAAGGTCTGTGTCAATTGGTCGGAATCAATTGGCTTTAAACAGTAGTCTGTTACTTGAAGTTCAATTCCGCGCCGGGCATATTCGAAATCAGCATAGCCAGTCAACAGGATGATTGACATATCGCGATGCTTTTTACGCACATGTTGGCACAGTTCCAGTCCATCCATTCCAGGCATACGAATATCAGTGATCAAAATATCCACTGGATGTGATTCTATAAATTGAAGAGCCTCATTACCGTTGGATGCAGCAAAACACACCTCCATACCAAGTTGGCTCCAAGATATGCCTGTCATTAAGTGATGCAGTGTTCGAGCTTCATCGTCTGCGAGCAAAACGCTCAGCATAAGTTTTCCCCCTTTTCTGAATCATTTGCAGGTATACGAACGGTAATCCGGGTGCCACTTCCTAATATACTTTGCAAGGATAGACCATAGGATTCACCGTAGCGCAAACGGATACGATTTTGGACATTCAGCAGACCAATATGTGCGTTTCCACCTCTGCTGCTTGCAACTGGGCGTTCAAGATCCGCCTGCAAAGCAGTTAGACGATCTGGCGGTATGCCTACACCATCATCGTAAATGCTGATAAGGAGATCGTTGTTTTCTAGCCTTGCACCAATATAAACTGTGCCAGTACCTGTTTTTGGTTCTAATCCATGATATACGGCGTTTTCAACCAGAGGTTGCAGCAACAATTTCATCACAGGGATATTACGAGTGTTTTCTCTGATACTGATTAAAACATTGAGCTTGTCGGCAAAGCGGAGCTTTTGAATGGTAAGATAAGCTTGGGTAATCTCCAATTCACTGCCGAGAGGAATAATGTCGCTGCCTTGAATATTATGACGAAACAGCTTCCCAAGAGCTCCTGCAGCATCGGCAATTTCAGGGACATTACGTTCTAACGCAATGCCTTGAATGGCCTCCAATGTATTATAAAGAAAATGCGGGTTGATTTGACTGCGTAGGTATTCAAGCTCTGCTTGCTTGCGTCCCAACTTCATTTCATACAAATTTACAGTGGCCTGTTGCAACTCACGAGTGAGTCGGGTCTGCTCACGGCGCATAATGTTAAAAGATTCTGTCAGATGTGTAATTTCTTCACATCCTTGAATTAACAAAGGATCGGTATCTTCTCCAGGGGGCGTAAGACGAATACGGTCAATATGTGCTGACAACTGACTTAGCGGTCTCACCACGCTCTGCAGCATTAGCCGCATTAATAATACAAAGACGACCAGAGTTGCCAGTGTGATAAGAACAAGAATAGCAATCGTAGGAAGACTTTCACGATTTAGTTCGTGTCTATCCATGGCGCTAACCATGTAAAGCCCTGTATCATTTAGTGAGGTTGCATAAATCAGATAATCCTTTGTTTGGATTGTCCCCATTGGCCATGTTTCACCGGCGGCAGCAAGACTCTGCTGCTGAATTTGCTGGTACTGTTCATCGCTGCAGTTAAACGGAAATGCGGAGCCATTTTGGTCAAGCAAAATAAAAGACGTGGTGGTTCGTTCCGGGAGAGGCAACTGGATGGTCGATTTGGAAAGATCCAGTGATAGAATGATACAGCCAAGGTACTTACCATATAAGGAAGAATCGTACATACCATATACATTGTGCCCAAAGACAAGGCATTGTTCCTTGTTTCCTGCCCGCGCGATAAGTGGTGATTTACGCAGACCGAAACAAACTGTACCGTGGGTATCCTGCATTTCCGAGCTGAAAGCACGCATTGTGTCTGCGTCAAAATAGCTTGACCATGACATTTCAGGTGTAACCAGACCAATTTCAGCAAGGTCTGGTGTCATAAGGCGATAAGAAGAAAATTGGGCATGCAATGCGTTGATATAGGTGGGGGTTTTCTCTGAATAGGGGGTGCGCATAATGAGTTCGATATTTTCATTGAACAATAAGCTGTTAAATAGTGCATCTACACGGTCAAATAAGTATTGGACCTCGACATCAAATTGCTGTGCGGTACTCTGTGCGTAAGCGGAGGAGTTTTTTGTCATAAGTCGCCCAATTATCGTATAACACAGCAGGGATAGGATGATACCCATGACAATAAGACAGCGGAGCACGAGGCGAAACTGATTCATAATATCTTTCTTTAAGAATGAAGGCATAGAAGTCGCTCCCTTCCTATTGATATGCCTTTAGTATAGCACTTGAAAATTAAAATTACTATGGAGAATACCCGGTACGATAGTTTCACTTGCGAAAAAACCTAAAAAAAATCCATATTTCGGAGTAAAACTGTGATTATTTCATAATAAGCTACATGTTTTTCCATTTTGCACAGAAAAAGACACACGCTTCCTCCATACCCTAAGAAAAAATATAGACATATAATAGAGACACAAGGAAAGAGTTGCAGACAGACACAAAATTGAAAGGAGATCATCGTATGAAAGAACGGACAAAGCCGTCGGCGTCCAAGCGTTTGCAGATTTGCAAACAACTACGGAACGACTGGATGCTGTACGCGCTGTTGCTGCCGGTTCTCCTGTGGTACATTGTATTTTGTTACCTGCCTATGGGGGGCATCACACTGGCATTTCGTAACTATCGTTATGATATGGGATTATGGCATAGTCCGTGGGTGGGCTTTCAACACTTTCGCACAATGTTTCAGGACTCCGAATTCTGGCGCGCCTTTGCCAACACACTGATTTTCAGTTTCGGTAAGCTCTTGTTTCATTTCCCGGTTCCGATCATTGTAGCAATCCTGCTCAATGAGATTCGTCATCCGAAAGTCAAGAAATTTTTTCAGACAGTATTTACCTTCCCTCACTTCATCTCTTGGGTGGTTCTGTCCGGCATTCTTATCAATATGTTTGCATCCAACGGTATCGTCAATCAGGTGCTCGGTAAGCTGGGATTTGAACAAGTCGCTCCGTTAATGTCTCTCACCTCATTCCGACCATTTATCTGGGTTTCAAATATCTGGAAAGAATTTGGTTGGGATGCTATCATCTATATGGCTGCCCTTACAGGAATTGATCCGCAGTTGTATGAGGCTGCCAGCATTGACGGCGCAAGCCGTATGCAGAAGATGCTGCATATTACATTTCCCGGAATTCGTAGCACGGTATGCACTATGTTGATCCTTCAGGTCGGTGGCATAATGAGTGGTGCTTCTTTCGATCAGATATTCACGCTCTACTCGGCACCGGTTTACCCGGTAGCGGATATTATTGACACCTATGTCTACCGTCAGTCTTTTATGGCCGGAACGAATTTTGGCTATTCCACCGCCATTGGTCTATTGAAATCTGTTATCGGTGTTGTAATGATTTGCACTGCAAACAAGATCACGACCAAACTTGGCGAAGATGGATTGTTTTAAGGAGGTGCGGCAATGAACCAGAAAAAGAAAAAGTGTCTATCTACTTTTGAAGTGTGCCTGTACACCTTTTTTGGCATTTTGGCGCTGCTGACATTGTATCCTTTCTACAATGTGCTGATAGTTTCCTTCTCCAACACACTGACTAGTGTCAAATATTCGCCCTACCTGATTCCCCATGTGTTTGACCCCACTGGCTACAAGGTTATTATGAATGATGTGTACTTTTTTAAGGCACTTGGTACAACCGTTCTGGTAACGCTTCTGGGAACCACACTGAATATGGTGTTCTCTATAATTGCAGCCTATGTTTTAAGCCGCAAACGCTTAATAGGACGAAAATTCTTCCTGAGTGCGATTCTATTCACAATGTTGTTCTCTGGAGGCCTGATTCCCACCTATCTTGTGATTTGTGATCTTCATCTGGTTAATACGATTTGGAGTATGATTCTTCCCACGATGATCAGTACTTATTACTTGATTATTATGAAGAATTACTTTGCCAGTCTTCCCCCTAGCTTGGAAGAAGCAGCCAGAATTGACGGTGCCAATGAATTCGTGGTTCTGACAAAAATCTATATTCCCATCTCAAAACCCTTTATGGCAACCTTTGCACTTTTCTATGCAGTTGAGCGCTGGAACGGTTGGTGGGAAGCGTTTCTGTACATCAGTGACAAGAATATTAAGCCGTTACAGATTTATCTTCGCGACATCCTTGTTAGCTTTAATACCCAGTTGGGAAGCCAAGCGCAGTCTATGCTTACTGGTAACAAGGTGTTTGTTCAATCTGTTCAGATGGCCGCAATTGTCATTACGATGTTGCCTATTCTGTGCTTGTATCCATTCCTGCAAAAGTATTTTGTCAAAGGCGTTATGATCGGTTCAGTCAAGGAGTAAGAGTCGATCATTGTGATAAAACAAACCAAAATCAAAAGGAGAGTCAACATGAAAAAAGCAAAACGAATCCCGGCACTTGCGCTCAGCGCACTTATGGCAACAAGCTTGCTTGTTGGATGCGGTGGAGCCCCCGCATCCAGTAGTGTGACCACCGATGACACTGGCGCGGTCAGCACTGCAAGTTCTACTGCTCAGCAGGAAAACACTCCGGTGGACATCAGCATCGCGATTTGGGGTGCCGATGAGGGTCTGTCCGATCCGAATGACCCGATTTTGAAGGGTATCGAGGAAGCGACTGGTGTACATCTGGTTCCGCAGAATGTCACTTGGGATGACTCCGAACAGAAAATCCAGCTCTGGGCTACTAACGGTCAGCTGCCTGACATCTTTGCCGGTGACTTTGTGGCAAAGTCTTTCTATGGCAACTGGATTGAGCAGGGGGTCATCCGTGCGCTGCCCGATGATTTGTCCGCTTATCCCAATCTGGCTGAGCATATGAAGATGGAGCGTGCGCAGGCAGCCGGCCGCGATGGTAAGCTGTATATGATTCCGCGCACAACCTATGGCGATATCACTTACAGCGTTCTGGATCGCAATGTGGTATATCGCTGGGATCTTGCACAGAAAGCCGGCATTACCAAAGAGCCGGAGACCTACGAAGAATTCTGCGACATGATTAAGGCAATTATCGCAGCAGATCCGGACGGCAAGAGTATTTCTGGTATGACGCAGGCTCTGCCTGAACTGATTGGCGGCTTTGTGTATCCCTCTGCCGGTATTATCGACAAGAAGTGGGTTGCCGACGAGGACGGTCAGTTTGTCCCCAGTTATTTTGCTGATCGTGATGATCTGGTTGACGCCATGCAGTTTGCGCGCGATATGTATACCGATGGTGTGATCGAAAAGGATATTGCGCTGGCAAAGTTGGAAACCAGCAAGGAAAAGTACCTTCAGGGGCAGAGTGCTGCCATGGTATTCGCATGGTCCGGTCCTGCGGGATTGGAGGCCCAGATCGGAAAAGATTACGATGCCTTGTACGGTGAAGGCAGCTTCCTGCGGGATAACCGCATTGCCAAACTGTATCCTGCCAAGGATGGCAACAAGTACTACTTCGTAGATACCGAGGCTTGGTCTGAAAGCTACATTTCCTCTAAGGTTGATGACGAGAAGATGGCTGCTATCTGCCGTCTGTTTGATTTCCTCTACTCAGATGAGGGTCAGCGCCTTGTGTATTGCGGAATCGAAGGCGAAGACTATGATGTTGTCAACGGCAAGGTCGTTATGAAGGACGGTGTAGACCTGAAGGAAAAATACACCTTCAAAAAGAACAACAATGTTGGCGATTTGGCTATGTGGAATCCTGAATTCTGGGACAGCGACTACCCCTCTACCATCTCTCCGGAATACCGTGAACTGAACGCGGTACGCCATGAAGATGCAGTCAAGAATGGTACCTTACCCACCTACTATGATGGCGTATTGTTCCTTTCCACCCCGCTGAAGGATGCATTTGTCTACAACACCAACGATGATCTGCTGCAGATTATGATGGGCAGTGAGCCTGTTGAAAAGATGGTCGATGACATGCTGGCCTCCTATGAGGCTAAGGGGCTGTCCGAAATGCTGGCTGAAGCCAACGCAAAGGCAGCCGATCTCGGAATCAAGGTGAAATAAAGTTCACAATAAAGCTGTACTGTAAAAATACACCGCTCAACACGGCGCGGGCCGGGCGTCTGACGCCTC
>OLNN01001643.1_pt1 | contig 17849 bp, 17 predicted proteins | sample 1672141 | NCBI WGS metagenome assembly OLNN01 (sample SAMEA3136652, study PRJEB25190) | human gut metagenome | biome: human gut; feature: human-associated habitat; material: faeces | place: Austria | collected 2013 | reverse complement strand
TGGCGTTAAACAGATTTTGTGTCCACATATCCGGGTTTTTCGCTGGCGCAAAGCCGTCCAGAAACCAGGCATCTACTTTTTGATTTAGCGAATCGTCCAGTTGGCTGGTCAGTTCGTTTATATCGCCAAACCATAAATCCAGCGTCACGTGGCCTTCATCGAGCAATAAACGATGGCAACCGGGCAAGGGCAAAGGCCACTGCGCCTGAAGCTGTTCCGCCCACGGGGCCAGCTCCGGCCAGTGTTGATGCGCCAGCGCTAAATCCGCACGGGTGAGGGGAAATTTCTCAAAACTAATGAAATGTAAGCGTTGTAATTGCGCTTGCGGATGTGCTTCGCGAAACTGATCAAATGCCTGCCATAGCGTCAGGAAGTTTAATCCGGTGCCGAAGCCGCTCTCTGCTACCACAAACAGAGGATGTGGATGTTCAGGAAAACGTGCCTCTAGATGGTTACCCCCGAGAAAAACATAACGCGTCTCTTCCAGTCCGTTATCGTTGGAAAAATAGACATCGTCAAAATCTCGGGAAACAGGTGTACCCTCAGCATTAAATTCGAGGTTGGCAGGTTGTATGGAGTAGTGTTTCACGTAAGTTACTCGTCTTACAGGCGGTGGCTCGATCTTAGCGATGTGTGTCAGGCTGCGCAAATTTCTCTATTAATTGGCTGATCGGACTTGTTCGGCGTACAAGTGTACGCTATTGTGCATTCGAAACTTACTCTATGTGCGACTTACAGAGGTATTGAATGAAACGTGCAGTGATTACTGGCCTGGGCATTGTTTCCAGCATCGGTAATAACCAGCAGGAAGTCCTGGCATCTCTGCGTGAAGGACGTTCAGGGATCACTTTCTCTCAGGAGCTGAAGGATTCCGGCATGCGTAGCCACGTCTGGGGCAACGTAAAACTGGATACCACTGGCCTCATTGACCGCAAAGTTGTGCGCTTTATGAGCGACGCATCCATTTATGCATTCCTTTCTATGGAGCAGGCAATTGCAGATGCTGGCCTCTCCCCGGAAGCTTACCAGAATAACCCGCGCGTTGGCCTGATTGCAGGTTCCGGCGGCGGCTCCCCGCGTTTCCAGGTTTTCGGCGCTGACGCAATGCGCGGCCCGCGCGGCCTGAAAGCGGTTGGCCCGTATGTGGTCACCAAAGCGATGGCATCCGGCGTTTCTGCCTGCCTCGCCACGCCGTTTAAAATTCACGGCGTTAACTACTCCATCAGCTCCGCGTGTGCGACTTCCGCACACTGTATCGGTAACGCAGTAGAGCAGATCCAACTGGGCAAACAGGACATCGTGTTTGCTGGCGGCGGCGAAGAGCTGTGCTGGGAAATGGCTTGCGAATTCGACGCGATGGGGGCGCTGTCTACTAAATACAACGACACCCCGGAAAAAGCCTCCCGTACTTACGACGCTCACCGTGACGGTTTCGTTATCGCTGGCGGTGGCGGTATGGTAGTGGTTGAAGAGCTGGAACACGCGCTGGCGCGTGGTGCTCACATCTATGCTGAAATCGTTGGCTACGGCGCAACCTCTGATGGCGCAGACATGGTTGCTCCGTCTGGCGAAGGTGCAGTGCGCTGCATGAAGATGGCGATGCACGGTGTTGATACCCCAATCGACTACCTGAACTCTCATGGTACTTCGACTCCGGTTGGCGACGTGAAAGAACTGGCAGCTATCCGTGAAGTGTTCGGCGATAAGAGCCCGGCGATTTCTGCAACCAAAGCAATGACCGGTCACTCACTGGGCGCTGCTGGCGTACAGGAAGCTATCTACTCTCTGCTGATGCTGGAACACGGTTTTATCGCCCCGAGCATCAACATTGAAGAGCTGGACGAGCAGGCTGCGGGTCTGAACATCGTGACCGAAACGACCGATCGCGAACTGACCACAGTTATGTCTAACAGCTTCGGCTTCGGCGGCACTAACGCCACGCTGGTAATGCGCAAGCTGAAAGATTAATTCGGAGTAGGTCGGATAAGACGCGCCAGCGCCGTATCCGACGTTACGCGCCAATGCGGCCTCCGGCACTAACGCAAAAGGGAACCCGATGGTTCCCTTTTTCACATCATTGACAATCGCCGCCAGTTCCAGGCAAACTTCCCGCTTTGTCGATTTCCTTCAGAAAAGACGTACGCGTTAAATCCTGCCAACGCACCGTAACCCTGAAATCAGAGAGATGAGACGGGGATACTCCTCGCCTTGCGCTGCATTCTGGAGTAATGCATGACTGCTGTAAGCCAAACCGAAACACGATCTTCTGCCAATTTTTCGCTCTTTCGCATCGCTTTTGCGGTTTTTCTCACCTACATGACCGTAGGTTTACCGTTGCCGGTTATCCCGCTGTTTGTTCATCATGAACTGGGCTATGGCAACACTATGGTCGGCATTGCCGTCGGGATTCAGTTTCTGGCTACGGTGCTGACGCGTGGTTACGCCGGGCGACTGGCCGATCAATATGGCGCAAAACGTTCGGCGCTTCAGGGGATGTTAGCTTGTGGTCTGGCGGGGGGCGCGTTGCTGCTGGCGGCGATTTTGCCCGTCCCCGCACCGTTCAAATTTGCTCTGTTGGTCGTCGGGCGTTTGATTCTTGGCTTTGGTGAAAGCCAGTTACTGACGGGCGCTCTGACCTGGGGATTAGGCATCGTTGGGCCAAAACATTCCGGCAAAGTGATGTCATGGAACGGAATGGCTATTTACGGTGCCCTCGCTGTTGGTGCGCCGCTTGGCCTGTTGATTCATAGCCATTACGGTTTTGCCGCACTGGCGCTCACCACAATGGCATTACCCTTACTGGCGTGGGCCTGTAACGGCACAGTGCGCAAAGTACCGGCCCTGGCGGGGGAACGTCCATCGCTGTGGAGCGTTGTCGGGCTTATCTGGAAACCAGGGTTAGGTCTGGCACTACAAGGCGTTGGTTTTGCGGTTATCGGGACTTTCGTTTCGCTCTACTTTGCCAGCAAAGGATGGGCGATGGCGGGCTTTACTCTTACCGCGTTTGGCGGCGCATTTGTCGTGATGCGCGTCATGTTTGGCTGGATGCCGGACCGTTTTGGCGGCGTGAAAGTGGCGATCGTCTCTCTGCTTGTAGAAACCGTGGGCTTGTTGCTGCTCTGGCAAGCACCAGGGGCGTGGGTCGCATTAGCGGGCGCGGCGTTAACTGGAGCCGGATGTTCGCTTATCTTTCCTGCGCTGGGCGTGGAGGTGGTTAAACGCGTCCCCTCACACGTTCGCGGCACCGCACTGGGTGGTTACGCCGCGTTTCAGGATATCGCCCTCGGCGTCTCCGGGCCGCTTGCGGGAATGCTGGCGACCACGTTTGGTTACTCTTCGGTATTTCTTGCCGGGGCGATCTCTGCGGTGCTGGGAATTATTGTCACGATACTGTCGTTTCGTCGGGGTTAACGAACCAGCCAGACCAGCATCAGGATAATCGCGACTAACAGTATCCACAGCGCGGGACGCGTTGCCATATTTTGCAACGTGTCCATCATCGGTGGAAAAGGATTAAGCAGCGGTTGCATATCACGCGGTTCAATCCCTTTAACCCGCCGTTGATAAAGCTGGTTAAGAATATCCTCGGCCTGGGAAGAAGAAAGCGATGATTGCGCAGAAAGGCCATATTTTTGTTGGATATATGTCGATAACGCCGCCAGTTCACTGGCATCTAAAGGTTGTTTTAGCGCCATCTGTAGTGATTCCAGTGTCGGCGTATTTTGCTGGCTTAGCGTCTGACGCGCCTGTAGCCAGGTCACCAGATGGTTAAACAGTTTCGCTGGAATTAACTCGCCATCTTTCACCCCGGAAAGTTCCAGCATCGATTGCCAGATCTGTTTGCTGGGTTCCCCCGTTGCTGCCGCAAGTTTGGTCACCAGCTGTTTGAGCGCATTGTGCTCCGCCGGTAATAAAGGACGGTCGGTCGCCTCGCGCTGCTGTGGTTGCGGAATAACCATCTTCCCTTCCTGCAACAGGGTGAGAATGGTTTTTAATTGCTCCGGTGAGAGCTGATTCAGCGGCGTCTGACCAAAGTTATGACGGATATAATCCGTGACCGCCTGACGATTATTCCCCAGACGTAAATACTCCCCTAATTGCGCTAAAAGCTGGCGGGCAGAATGGCTTTTCTGCGCGGCCAACAGACGTTGCGCCAGATTATGCTCAGCGGCAGGGAAGTGACGCGAAAGCAGCGGTGAATCTCCCGACAGACCAATATCGTGCCTGATACCCGCCCACAGTTCTGCTCTTTGTTGTTGCGTCAGTGAGGTCACTTTCGTCATTAAGCTTTCCAGCGAAGTACGTTGCTGACTGGATAAAGGCTGATTGCCCGCGCCAGACGGCAGGTTATCTCCCTGACCTGGTGGTTGCCCAGGAGGAGGGCCGGAAATAGGTTGTATCATTACGTATCCTTATACCTGAAATCTTCGCAAGTATGCCTGGCCGCGAGATTATGGCACACTTGTCTGGTTAACTCTCGTCTCATACAGGTAACACAAACGTGAAAATCCTTGTTGAGGAAAATAATAGTGGTTTAATCTTTTGATATAAAAGGATTTATATCATCGTATGTCCACGCAATGACCACATTTTCGAGTTACAGATGACAAAACGCCCGTTTTCACGGGCGTTTTGTCATCTGATATTGGGGAGGTATATACTATTTCCAGTTACAAGCATCTTGAAGCGGTTTTAGTGCATTTGACAGGCCGCTTAAATTGAAAGTTGCACTTACAGGGCTTTCATTATAAGGGGTTATTTTTGTGTACATTTTATGTGAGTTGGCAAGTTTTCTTATGAAATCAATATCATTACCTTTATAAAAAACAGCCTTTGTATCTGTAGATATTAGCCAGTTTCTTTCAACTGCTTTCTGTTTATCAAGACGATACAGCATGCTGGTTTGTTCAAGGCCTAAATATACATCCCAACTAAGAAATACTTCGGTTTTCTTTTCTCGGCAAGCTATAAACAGAGTGGGAGTAACAGCTTCTCCAAATGGAGTTCTGATATAATCATCACTTTCTAACGATAAAATTATATTTTTCGAATCATCAATTGGCGATGTAGTAATGGACGTGTGCCATTTTCCTGCATCTGTGGCTTTCTCTAATTGTGATTCAGATTGAACAGCTTCATCCTGTGGGAATAGTTTATCGTAGCAGTTTAGTCTGGCTTCTTTATCATTTTCTGCTCGGCATTTAGATATTTCAGAAAGATTTGGTTGCTGAGCCTTTGTTGTTACTAGCTTTTCCGTTTTAGATTTTGAGTTTACAGATGGAGTAAATGTTGGAGAAAAAAAACGATCATAACAAGATAAACGTTTGTCATCATCTTTCTCATCAGGGCATTGATCCCTGCTTTCAAATTTTTCAGCAACTTTCGTTCGAGTCGGTTGTATTGACTTATCGTAACAAGAAAGTCTGTCTTTATTGTTTTCTATCGCTCGGCACTGGAGCACTGCATTGAAATTCTTATGTTCAGTTGCTGCATGAACAGGCAGTACACTAATTGATATAAATAATGCACCTATAGAAAAAATCATATTTTTCATTTTATTATCCCTTTGGTTTAGTAAGAAATACTAAAATTCCGATAATGATATCGCCAATAACCCATAAGCCTCCAATGACAATTAAACCTAAGCCCGTACCAATAACTGCCCCAGCTTTTTCGGCATCGGATGTGGTATTGTTTATTATTTCATCAGCGCCTCCTAGTCCAACTAAAAGTGTATAGATCATAAAAATATTAAAAAATATAAAAGTCCATTTAATGAGTTTTCCAAAAAATGAACGCTTAAGTTTTTTCAGTTGTTTACCACAAGCAGGGCAACATAATGCTGAATCGCTTACCTCTTTCTGGCATTCAGGACATTTGATTAATGTCATGTAATTCGTCTCCTTTGGAACACTACAAGCTGAAATTTGTTACAAAACATTTTGATTTTATCAGATTTTTTGTTGTTGATAAGTGCCAATTGATTAACTGGTTTAGAGTGATACATATAGAAAGGTAGAGCAGTGTCAGTGTGTGATGAAATACCCACAGTTTCATGGGATTTTTGCATTTAGAGCTGTGAGATAGGGTAATGTAGTTCAGTTAAGGAATTGAGGTTCGATAGCTCGAACCTCAATTCCTTAACTAACTGAACGGCATTGGTGAGATAGGGTGCCTTATCGACCTTACCCTGGCAACCGATTGACGGGGGATTGCTCCCCCGTCGCGGTTTCCTTACTGCTTACACTGTAAGAACGCCGCAAACTCCGCTCCCCAGAAACTCATCCGTATTTCACACAGCGAACCGTGCAGCATCCAGATGATGAGGATTGCCGTCACGCAGAACGTGATGGCCGTAAGCGATTTTTGCGACATAGCACTTGCTCCTTTTCCGGAGAGGCGCTAACCTTTCACTTGTCAAGGTAATGCGGTTAGGGCCTCGGTTAAACAGATATGTTTTCCGGGGCCTTTCCACATCCGGCCTTCGGGTATTCCCTCCGACCATCAGCCGAAAGGCACCCGCACGTAATCTATCGCTTTTTTGTTACTCCGGCAATTCTGCCTGTTAATTCTGAGGTAAAGGCAAACTCATCTGATTGTTTCCCCTGTGTGAAGCTGGCAGCTCATGCCACGGGATGCCTTCTGATGAGTGAACGCCGGAGGCGTGTTTCGATGTGAATTTATGGAAGGCTTCCAGTGTTGAGAAGCATACGCCGCATTCCAGGTTGTTACACTGGTAATACTTTTGCCGCACGGTGTTTGAATCATTTTCCGGGCGACTGGTGCGGATACGGGCAGATGCGCCACAAAGCGGACAACGGAACATAGCGACCTCCCTTAACGTGGTGCTGCCGCTATTCTAAGTTCTTCACTCTGTTTCCGCTATCCATTCCGGGATTTTTGCCTCAAGCTCAAGCTGCGTGGTAAAGCCGCTGTTATCAATGGTGTGCTCGGCTTTTGCAATAATCCAGTCCTGATTATCAATCTCGCTTTTAAATCCTGTTACCGTGCCATGCATTTCGGGATAGAGTTCTGCGCGTCCACGCGCCAGCGTGATGGAGAATGATGCGGCTCCGCGTTGTAGCTGCTGCCACTTTGCCGCCGCTGCGCGTCTTGCTGCCTGCTCGTTCTGATAAGTCTTGCGTAACACAAACACATTGCCTTCCGCGCCCTCCATATAATCACCTTCACGGCTGCTGCTTTTCTCCTTTTTGGGTTTTGGCGGTTTACGGCGTTTCACGCTGACTTTTTTCTTTTTCCCGTAATTAAGATCAAGCCAGTAGGCACGTACCCCCGTATACGCCTCGCGGTCAGCAATGCGGAACTGATGGCGATCGCCGCTGCTGCGTGTAATGGCGAACGAGGGCAACGGCTGGCCCTGTGCGTTCACGCCACCACCTGGCATGATGAATAACAGATTGCCGCTTTTTACCGTGGTGATTGCGCCCAGCATTTCCGCCATGCGCGTAAGGAAGGACATGTCGCTTTCTTCGGTCTGGTCGGCGTGGTCGATTTCGATATCCATCAGCATTTCGCTGATTTGCGGTTTCAGACCATACCGATGAGCGATGGCGGATACCACACGCTCAACGGTCACATCATGCCAGGACACCTCACGTTTAACGTTAAATTCATCCCGAAAATCTGCGCTTCTGGCTGAAACAGTCAGCCTGTCCGGCGGTCCTTCGTGAGCGATTTCATCAACAATGTAAGTGCCTTTTTCTGTCAGCGGCTCTCCTTTCCAGCCAATGAGAACCGTCAGGCGCGCGCCCCGTGGCGGTAGCTGCAACTGACCATCCGCATCATCCAGCGTGATGGTGAGCTGGTCCGCTTCAAATCCCCGGTTGTCGGTCAGTGACAGGTTCATCAGGCGCTCTGCCACGCCGGACAGCGTTTTACCCTCCGCGAAAATATCCAAATCCGGCATTTTCACGGGGGCCGTGCCCTGACTGAGCAATTGCATGGTGGTATCGGTCATCTGTTCCCTCCCTGTGCGGCATGGTCGCATGTGCGTGCGGAAGGGGTTACTGCTTTTTGTTGTCGCCGAATCGGGAGAACGGCGCAGGGGTGAGATTACGCGCGTGGTGGGTGATGATTGTTGCCGAATCATTTAACGGATACAAGGGGCTGAAGCTATGAGTGAAACTCGTTTTCATGGTGCCCGTGTTACGGAAAATACCGACCTGGTAACAGCGATTAACGATGTTGATTCCAGCGTTATCGGTATCGTGGCAACGGCGGATGATGCGGACGCGAAGCTGTTCCCGCTGAACAAGCCCACACTGCTGACCCGCGTCAATGACGTGCTGGGAAAATGCGGAACAACGGGGACGCTTTATCGTGCGCTTAAGGCCATCGCAGACCAGGTGAGCACAAAGGTGATCGTCGTTCGCGTGGCTGAACACAAAGAAGAAGACGGAAAGACGCAGGATCAACTGGTTATCGGTGGTTCTGAGGATGACGGCAGCTATACGGGGATGTATGCGCTGCTTGTTGCAGAGCAGGATGAAAGCATCGGATACCGTCCGCGTATTCTGGCCGCGCCGGAGCTGGACACGGAGGCGGTAACGAAATCCCTGTGCGTGATTGCAGGTAAACTGCGCGCGTTTGTGTATGCCTCATGTCACGGCTGTAACACGATGGCTGAGGCGATTACCTACCGCCAGAAATTCAACGAACGTGAGGTGATGCTCTTATGGCCGGACTTCATCGCCTACAACCCGAAAAGTGGCAAAAACGAAACGTTCCCCGCGCCTGCCTATGCGTGCGGCCTTCGTGCGTACATTGACCATGAACAGGGATGGCACAAATCACTGTCCAACGTTCCGGTTAAAAATGTGCTGGGGATGTCGAGGCATGTGTTCTGGTCGTTGCAGGCCGAAGACAGCGATGCCAACAGCCTCAACAACAAAGAAATCACGACCATTATTCGTCGTAACGGGTTCCGCTTCTGGGGTAACCGCACACCGGAAACGAACGCCTACATCTTTGAGGTGTATACCCGAACCGCACAGGTGCTGGCTGATTCAATTGCGGAAGCGCAGTTTGAAACCATCGACAGTCCACTGACGCCTGCGAATGTGAAGGATGTTATCAGTGCCATCAGGGCAAAACTGGATTCACTGGTGACTGCCGGGAAACTGATTGGCGCGGAGTGCTGGTATGACGTGGTGGATAACAGCACCACGGATTTACGTCAGGGACGTGTGCGTATTCGCTACAAATATACGCCCGTTCCGCCACTGGAAGACATGGAGCTTTACCAGACGTTTACTGATGAATACTTTGAACCCGCATTTGCGGTGCTGGGAGGTGCCTGATGGCTGTGCCAAAACATCTTCGCTTTTTTACGCTGTTTGTGGATGGTGAAAACGAAGTGGGTAAGGTGACGTCCGTCACTCTGCCTAAGCTGACGCGCAAAACCGACAGCTACCGGGGTGGTGGCATGATGGGTGCGGTAAGTATTGATCTCGGTCTGGACGACTCCGCGCTTGATGCGAGCTTTGTCATGGGGGGCGCAGTTCGTGAGCTGTTCCTTAAGTATGGCGGCACGATTGACGGCACGCTGCTGCGTTTTGCGGGTGAATACTACACCGATGCAGAAAGCGACCTGTATGAAGTCGAAATGCGCGGACGTGTGACGGAAATTGATATGGGGGAAGCCAAACAGGGCGAAGCCACATCACACACTTACGCCATTAAAAACACCTACTACAAGCTGAGTGTTAACGATCGCCCGTTGTGGGAGATTGACCTGCTGAACTTCATTTACCGGAAGGACGGCAAGGACATTGTGCCCGATCGCATCCGTTCCGCGCTTGGGCTTGGCTGATAAGTAATATGCCGGCGGCGCAGTGCGTCGCCTCTGACTGAAAAGGAGACAACAGATGAAAGACATCGATACTGAAACCCGGAATAACACCGTGGCGGATAATGTGACGGCAGTTGAGGATATGGCTGTCGAACGTGGCGTAAAACTGACCCGACCAATTGAGCGTGGTGGCGAAAAAATCACGTATGTGGAGATCACCGGGGCTATTGAGCAGGCTGGATCCCTGCGTGGTCTGTCGCTGTCTGATGTGCTGAATCTGAAAGCGGATACCATGTTCACGCTGTTGCCTCGCGTGACCTCGCCACGACTGGATGAAGTGATGATTAAAAAAATGTCGTCACGCGATTTTATTCAGTTGTGCGCTGTGGCTGTAAATTTTATGAGCGAGCCAGACTCTGGCGCGAAGAGCGTGCAGGAGACGGCAGCGTAATCACCCTGGTGTGCTTTGAGCACATCGAAGATCTGGTGGCGGATATTGCCGCCATTTTTAACTGGTCGCCCGCCGAAATCTTCATGATGACGCCCGGCGAAGTGGTTAGCTGGCGTGAGCGGGCGGCACTTCGTAGCGGGAATGCAGACAATGAAGACTCTTGATATCCGGGTCGCTTTCAGCGCCGTTGACAGGCTGACCCGGCCTGCCGAAAACGCCCGCCGCCTGATGGGGCAGTTTGGTGACTCCATCCAGCGAACGCAGGGGGCGATCAAAAATCTCGAGCGTCAGGCGCGATCATTTGAGCGCGCCCGTGACGCTGTCAGTAAAGCGGATGCGGGCATCGTGAAAGCACGACGCCAGCTTAACGCCCTTAATCAGTTACAACGCACGGGTACAGTGCTCAGCGAAAAACAACAAAAGCTGATGCAGCAGTTAAGCACCCGGCTTGAACGCCTGAATGAATCGCGCACACGGGAAATTCAGAAAATGCGGGAGCTTGGCGGAGAGCTGAAACGCCACGGCATTTCCCTGACAGGCAGCGATAACACCATCCAGCAGGCCATCAGACGCACCGAACAGTACAACAACCAGCTTGAACGCGAACGGCAGGTGCTTGCGCGTGTAACACGGGCGCGTGAGCGGTATTCGCGCGCGCAGGAAACAGCGGGAAAACTGAAAACAGGTGGTGCGCTGGCAATTGGTGCGGCAGCGGCGGGCGGCTATGCTGCCGGGCGTTTTTTGCAGCCTGCGATCGGGTTCGGCAAAGAGATGTCCCGCGTTCAGGCACTGACGCGAATCGACCAGAACAGCCCGCAGTTTAAGGCGCTGCGTGAGCAGGCGTTAAAACTTGGCTCTGAAACGCAGTTCACCGCAGGCGATGCCGCCAGTGGACAGGCATTTCTTGCAATGGCTGGCTTTACACCACAGGCCATTCAGGCTGCGCTCCCTGGCGTACTGAGCATGGCAACGGCTGGCGGTATGGACCTCGGTGAGACGGCGGATATTGGCTCAAATATTCTGACGCAGTTCGGTCTTTCTGCTGACCAGATGGGCCGGGTCGGCGACACACTCACCGCAGCGTTTACCCGTACCAACACTGACCTTCGCGCACTGGGTGAAACCATGAAATATGCAGGTCCGGTGGCGGGTAAGCTGGGAATATCGCTGGAGCAGGCCGCAGCGATGGCGGGCGTGCTGGCGAATATGGGTATCAGGGGGAGTGATGCTGGTACGGCAATGCGTGCCAGCCTGGCTCGTCTGGCATCACCGCCAAAGGCGGCAGCAGAGGCGCTGAAAGAGCTTGGCGTGTCTGTCTCGGATGCCGGGGGCAAAATGCGCCCGATGGAGGATGTGCTGGCTGACCTTTATAAAGCTACCCGCAAATACGGGGAAGTTGACCGGGTATCGTTCTTTAAGGACATTGCCGGAGAAGAGGCTTTCACATCATTTATGGCCCTCGTTGATGCGGCAGGTGACGGCTCCTTACCCAAACTGAGAAAAGAACTTGAAGGCGCGCGCGGTGAGGCTGAACGCACGGCAAAGGTTATGGCCAACAACCTTGACGGCGATCTGAAATCACTCAGCAGTGCATGGGAAGGGTTGCGCATCCGCATTGCAGATCTGATTGACGGTCCGCTGCGTTCTGTCACGCAGTGGCTCACGCGTGTGGTATCAAAGGTGACGGCGCTGGCGCAGGCCCATCCCGCACTGACGCGCCAGCTACTGATTGCAGGCGGTGCACTGCTGGCAATGACTGCAACGGTTGGCTCGTTGTCGCTGGCTATTGGTGTGCTTGCTGGCCCGCTGGCAAAACTGCGTCTTGGTTTTTCCCTCCTGACCGGATCAATGAATGCTGTCAGGGTTCTGCCAGCACTATGGGGAATGGTGACGGGTTCCGTTTCTTTACTGGGAGGCGCTATCGGGGCGTTGTTCAGTCCGGTTGGTCTTATCGTGGCTGCGCTTGCCGGAGCTGCCGTTCTTATCTGGAAATACTGGGATCCCATCAGGGCATTTTTTGCCGGGGTGTTCAGCGGGATTATGGAAAGGCTGACCCCGTTGCGCGAAACCTTTGAACGGTTTGGTCCTGTTTTTGACGCAATCGGGAGTGGGATCAGCCAGGTGTTTAACTGGTTTAAATCGCTGCTGTCACCGATGGAGTCCAGCAAGGAAACGCTGGATAAATGTACCAGTGCTGGCGAGATATTCGGTAACGTTCTTGGCGGTGCGTTACAACTTGTTCTGACACCTGCAAAAATGTTGCTGGATACGCTGGCGTGGATACTTGAAAAGCTTGGTGTGCTTCCGGATGAAGCGGAAAGGGCGCGCAAGAAAATCGAAGACGCACAGCGTGCGGCCATTCTTCAGGACAAGGTTGCCTTGCTTCAGGGGGACCTGGCGAAAATCAATCCGCCGAAGCCTGTGGAAAATGGCAATGGCACCGGAGGTGATAACCCCAAAGACAATAAACCGCTCACAGACAGCAATACCGGTACGCTGCGCAGACTCAGCAAAATTGCTGATAACACAGGTAAGCTGGTTGAGGAGACGAAAAAACGCATTGGCCCCGGCGATATTGTCTTTAAAAACCTGCCCCGAGCACTTGCTGTTCGTGGGGAGTGGCAGGAGCGGAAGATTGCGCAGGTCAGTAAGCCTGCCCCCGCAATTAATATCACACCCGTGGTCCCGGCTCCGCTGCCTCCGGCGCTGGTCCCTGTTGTTGCGGCCAGCTCCCGCCCGGTGGCGGAGGCCATACGATCTCCAGTGGCATCAGTTCCTGTAACTTCCCGTAACCGGGAGCCTGTTGCCTCAGGATTTGGCGGTGAAATTCATGTTCATCTGCATAACGTCGTTACACAGAATCCCCGCGAACTGGCGAAACTGGTCGGTGAAATGGTCAGGGCAGAAATGGAACGGCGCGCCCGTGCCGGGCGTGGCAGTTTTTACGATAAAGATTGAGGAGTCATGGCCATGATGATGATCTACGGCATGTTTGTTTTTGAGCTGCGCACGCTGCCGCATCAGCAGTTACAGCAAAACAAAAGCTGGCGGCATGTGAAAAATGAACGCGTTAACCGTTCAGCAAGCTGGCAGTATATCGGTGCAGGTGATGATCGCATCGTTCTTTCTGGTGTGCTTTATCCTGAAATTACAGGTGGCGAAGTGTCGCTGTCGCTGCTGACCACGCAGGCGTATACAGGACGACCCTGGCCTTTGATTGATGGCGTCGGGCAGATTTACGGCATGTATGTCCTGACCGGAACGAATACGACCCGTTCCGAGTTTGATCGCTACGGTAAGGCGAAAAAGATAGAATTTTCACTGACCCTTGAACGCTGTGATGAGGATTTGCGGGAGCGCCTGCAATCCTCATCGTTCAGTGATATGCTGTCCGGCTTCAAAGATAAGGTGACATCATCTCTTAACAGCGCGGCCAGTTCAGTTAAAGGGCTGTTCTGATTTAACACAAAAACCGCTAATGGTCAGATTAGCGGTTATTTTGTTTCCTGACTCTTCTCAATTGTTCCGCTCGATTCTCCTGCGGGGTGGTAACGATAAATCGTCGATATGCCAATGCCGTAAATTATTGCCAGTTGTTTTCTGTCGTGCCCGTTTTTGATCAGCCTTGCTATTTGCTCATGCTGTTCTTTTGTCAGCTTCGGTCGACGTCCGCCTGTGCGCCCCCTTGCGCGCGCTGCCGCCAGTCCGGCCAGTGTACGTTCAACAATTAATTCACGTTCCATTTCAGCCAGGGCACCCATCACGTGGAAGAAAAAACGCCCCATTGGAGAAGATGTATCTATGCTGTCGGTCAGACTGCGAAAATTAATTCCTCGCTCCCGTAGTTCCCCGACGAGAGAAATCAGATGTTTCATGCTTCGCCCGAGGCGATCCAGTTTCCAGACAACCAGCGTGTCACCTTTTTGAAGGCGCTTTAAAGCGCGTTTTAATCCCGGTCGGTCTGTCTTTGTCCCGCTTAATTTATCTTCAAATATTTGTTCACATCCTGCACAAACAAGAGCGTTTCGTTGCAGGTCTGTATTCTGGTCATTTGTTGATACCCTTACATAGCCAATCAGCACGCTGAATCTCCCGTCCAAAAGCGCAAATCATGCCATGCAGGCCGGAAACGGCCATTATCTAAAACCTCGGTTTACAGGAAACGGTAAATCAGGCTTCTGGCGCATTACAGAAAAACCAGAACGGCGCAGATATTCCGGGAAAAGATACCTTCACCAAAAATATTGGGGCCTGCCGCGCATATAGCGCATGGCTGAATATTGGTGGCGATAGTCAGGTCTGGACAACCGCGCAATTTATTTCGTGGCTGGAGAGTCAGGGAGCATTTAACCATCCTTACTGGATGTGCAAAGGCTCATGGGCTTATGCAAATAATAAGGTCATTACAGATACAGGTTGCGGAAATATTTGTCTTGCAGGTGCTGTGGTGGAAGTTATTGGCACTCGCGGCGCAATGACCATACGCGTTACCACGCCGAGCACGTCCAGCGGTGGCGGAATTACTAACGCTCAATTCACTTATATCAATCATGGTGATGCTTACGCTCCTGGCTGGCGACGAGACTACAACACGAAAAATCAACAACCTGCATTTGCTTTAGGGCAAACAGGAAGCACTGTCGGAAATGATAAAGCTGTTGGCTGGAACTGGAATAGCGGGGTCTATAACGCAAACATTGGTGGCGCATCGACATTAATCCTCCACTTCAATATGAATACGGGGAGCTGCCCTGCTGTACAGTTCCGCGTGAATTACAGGAACGGCGGTATTTTTTATCGTTCAGCGCGTGATGGTTATGGATTTGAGGCTGACTGGTCAGAGTTTTACACCACGACCCGCAAACCCTCTGCGGGAGATGTTGGTGCATACACGCAGGCAGAATGTAACTCAAGGTTTATTACAGGTATTCGCCTTGGCGGTCTGTCATCTGTTCAGACATGGAATGGCCCCGGCTGGTCTGACAGGTCAGGTTATGTCGTTACGGGTTCAGTTAACGGAAACCGTGATGAATTAATTGATACAACACAGGCAAGGCCAATTCAGTATTGCATTAATGGGACGTGGTATAACGCGGGGAGTATTTAACGATGATGCACTTAAAAAACATTACTGCTGGCAACCCTAAAACAAAAGAGCAATACCAGCTAACAAAGCAATTTAACATCAAATGGCTTTATTCAGATGATGGAAAAAACTGGTATGAGGAACAAAAGAATTTCCAGCCAGACACTTTGAAAATGGTCTATGACCATAACGGCGTTATTATTTGTATTGAAAAGGATGTTTCAGCAATTAATCCGGAAGGCGCAAGCGTCGTTGAATTACCTGATATTACAGCAAATCGCCGGGCTGATATTTCGGGGAAATGGTTGTTCAAAGATGGCGTAGTGATAAAGCGAACTTATACCGAAGAGGAACAGAGGCAGCAGGCAGAGAATGAAAAGCAAAGCCTGTTGCAACTTGTCAGGGATAAAACCCAGCTATGGGACTCACAGCTACGGCTGGGCATCATTTCCGACGAGAATAAACAAAAATTAACCGAGTGGATGCTCTATGCGCAGAAGGTCGAATCCACAGACACCTCCAGCCTGCCAGTAACGTTTCCAGAACAACCAGAATGAAACAAGGCCCGCTATCGGGCCTTAATTTTTATTCAGGCTTTTGTGGCCATTCAGGATTTGCCGTATTCACACGGCTGACCAGAACACTGTAGCGTTCCCATGACTCCAGTCGTGCGCGTTCCTCATCCGTCGCCATATTCAGCCTGACAGCGCGCTCCAGTGGCTGAATAACGCTTTCAGCTTCAGAAAGCAACGCGACCTTTTGTGATTCGGCCTGTTGTTGCTGTTCGTCTGCTGTATAAATCCGCTTAACCACAGTTCCGTCCTTAAACATCCACTTCCCTGAATCATCGGCACGACGATTGGCTGTTATATCTGGAATCTCAACGACACTAAAGCCTTCGGGATTAAGCGTTGAGGCATCTTTGGTTATGGCAACAATAATATTATTTTCGTCGTATACAATCTTTATGGTGTCGTCCTGAAAGTTATTTACTTCCTCATACCAGTTTTTACCGTCTTCGGACCATAACCAGATAACATCAAAATTCTTTGTTAGCTGATGTTGTTCTTTTGTTTTTGGATTTCCGGACTTAATATTTTTTAAATGCTGCATAATTTACACCTGTGCGACGTTATACCATGTGCCATTGATGTATTTTTGTATTGGTCTGAAGATGGCTTCATCATCGCCATCTACTTCACCAATGATTCTTAATCCGGTAATTGCGTGTCCGGCTTTTTCATAACGACCACCACGCGCCATCAATTGAACAACACGCGTACCCAGGCGAACATCTTTTACATAGCGTGAATCAAAATTCCCCCAGTTGCTGGGCTGTATCTGACCGTTAACAGAAAATATTACCGAGTTATCTGTATTTCGCTGGCTATAGAAATGCCATCCTGCCTCATCGCCTAACTCTGCAACTACTGGACGGGTTGAAGCACCCCATAAATTAAACGTTGCATTCTTTGTGGAGGTGTTGGAGCTGGATAGCGAGAACTTTTTACTATCACCTGCCTGAATGTTTTTAAAAGCAATAGCAACTCCATTCTGAAAGCGGAATACTCGCTGACTATTAGCGTAAACATCCAGAATACCATCACCATTCTGTTTGAATCCGGTGTCATTATCACCAAGAACAATAGAGCTACCACCTAACGCATTCGTCGTACCAACTCCAAGACTGCCATTAATGACGGCATTTACCAGAATATTTAGTGCACCCCATTTCAGCGTCATCAGGTCTTTTGTTGTGGTGCTCTGGCGGCTTCTCCATTTGAAATATTCATTGCCGTTGTCGCCTGTTTCAAACCACATGTATGAATCAGTGTCACCATCAGCATCATTTTTAAATCCAATCTTCGCCCAGTCAGTATTTCGAATCCAGGCAAGGATTGAGTCATTTTCAAAAGTAAGCCCACCGGACAAGGTATCGCCATTTTTTTGCACGGCGTTACTAGCCCTGTTTACCGTTTCCTGTAAACCGAGGTATTCGATAACGGCGGCAACGGTCGATTTCGCAAGAATATCCCGCCCGACTTTTGTCAGAGTTGCCAGGCTGGCGACATCATTCCCCGTAAAATACGGAAACCTGTCTGCCGCAGTAGCAAGCCCGGCCAGCGCCGTCAGGGTGGCATCTTTCGGTTGCTTACCCGCAAGCGCGTTAGTCATGGTGGTCGCAAAATTCGGGTCGTTGCCCAACGCCGCAGCCAGCTCGTTCAGCGTGTTCAGTGCATCAGGTGACGAATCTACAAGGGCGGCAATCGCAGCCATAACGAAAGCCGTGCTTGCGATTTGGGTATTATTCGTTCCCTGTCGCGCAGTTGGTGTTGTTGGCGTTCCGGTCAGCGCCGGGCTGTTTAATGGGGCTTTCTTGTTCGTTTCATCCATTACCACCTTTACAGCTTTCGATGTCGCGGCCAGTGTTTCAGACGTGCTGTTGGTGGCGCTACTGAGCTGGACAAGGCCTTTTCGTGCCGTCGTGGCGTCCTGAGCGG
>OLNN01001641.1_pt1 | contig 17873 bp, 16 predicted proteins | sample 1672141 | NCBI WGS metagenome assembly OLNN01 (sample SAMEA3136652, study PRJEB25190) | human gut metagenome | biome: human gut; feature: human-associated habitat; material: faeces | place: Austria | collected 2013 | reverse complement strand
TGCGATACGAGAATACCATCTTCTAAAAAAAGGCGGCGAAGCCGCCACGAGAGCCTTGAACCCTGAACCCTGAACCAAATGAAAGCAAAGTAAAAAGTGGCTGTAAAGAAATGAGGATTCATTTCTTCACAGCCACTTTTTTAGATATCATAGGCTATGACCAAATGGGATTACCAGTTTCTGAACTTAGCCGGTGGGTTGTAAAGACCGCCGGACCAGTCCACAAGGTCCTTCATATTCTTGGCAGCGAGGAGGTCGCGGGTCGCCTGAGACGGATCGATGCCGAAATCTTCCGGCAGCTTGACGATGCCTTCCTTTCTGAGCTTCTTGGTGATTTCCGGATCTTCGAGCTTGCCGACTTCCGTCTTGCCTGCTACTGCACGGATCGCATTCATGCGTTCTTCCATGTTGTGGCACTTGTGGAGGTAAGCGATGCCGACTTCGGAAACGATGTGGGTGAGGTCATCGGAGTAGATCATGATCGGTTCGAGATCAAGGTTTGCATTCTTCTTCAGAGCGACGGCGTCGAGCTGGTCGACGAAGCCCGGGAAGCCTTTTTCAGAGACGGTCGTGATCATCTGGACGACGAGCTTCTTGCCGCGGTTGCGGTCGCCCATGAGTTCGTAGCGGTTCGCCACTTCTTCGCCCGCTTTTTTCCATGCCGGGGTGACATGGCGGCGGCCTTTGGCATCGCAGCCCATGTTCGGAGCGCCGCCGAAGCCTGCGACATTGTTCTTGGTCGCAGTGGAAGAGTTGCCAAAGCGGTCGATCTGCATGGTGGAGCCGATGAACATATCAGCGGCATAGTGACCGGCAGCCTGGCAGAAGGCACGGTTTGAACGCATGGTGCCATCCGGGCCGACAGCAAAAACGTCGCTTCTGGCTTTGATGTATTCTTCCATGCCGACTTCCGAGCCGAAGGAGTAGATGGCCTGCGCCCAGCCTGTCTCAATGGCCGGGATCAGGGTCGGATGCGGGTTCAGTACCCAATGGGTGCAGATCTTGCCGCGCAGTCCCAGAGATTCACCGAAGGTCGGGAGCAGCAGCTCGACAGCAGCGGTATCGAAGCCGACGCCGTGGTTCAGGACTTTGACGCCATATTCTTCGTAAATGCCGCGGATCGCCATCATAGCTTTGAGGATACGTTCATTCGAGATCTTTGCTGGATCTCTGGTGAAGAGCGGGTTCAGCATGTATGGTGTCGGGCTTTCGATGACGAAGTCGACCCAGTCAGCAGGGATATCGACACGCGGGAGCTTGTCAACGATCTGATTGACCTGGAAAATGACGATGCCCTGATTGAATTTCGTCGCTTCGACGATCGCCGGGGTGTCCTCTGTGGAAAAGCCGGTGTAAATGTTGCCGGCTGCATCCGCATAGTCAGCACAGACGAGGGAAACTCTCGGCACGAGGTCGATGAAGTAGCGGGAATACATTTCAAGGTAGGTATGGATAGCGCCAAGTTCGACACCGTCATTCTGGACCATCTGCGCCAGACGCTTGCCCTGGCTGCCTGCATAAGCGAAGTCCAGCTTTCTGGCGATGCCTTTATCAAAGACATCCAGATGCTCCGGAATGGAGAGGGTGGACTGGATCATATGAAGATCATGCACTTTGGACGGATCCACCTTGCAGAGCTCTTTCGCGAGGAAATCCGCCTGTTTCTGGTTATCGCCTTCGATATTGACTTTATCGCCCGGGCGAAGGACCGCTTCAAGGACTTTGACGGTATTGGCTGCGTCAACGATTTTGCCATCTGCATACGGAGCGGCTGCTGCAATGCGGGCAGCGGTATCGTCTCCTCTGGTGTGCCAGTTCTTATTGCATGGTTTGATTTCTAACATGAATGGACTTCCTTTCAATAAAAATAGGGTTGTACAGAAATAAGTATATAAGTATACAGGTTTTCATTATTATTGTTGTTGTTATTGTTGCTGCTTCCCTATCATAACAAATAGGGGCGGTAAGAGGAAAGGGGGATTGGGAGCTAGTGACTGGTGACTAGTGACTAGTAGCTAGGGATTAGGGGCTGGTGACTGAAATGCCACTTTCGGGCATCGCCCCATATATACGCGGCGAAGCCGCCACCTTCATTCCTAATTCCTCATTCCTAATTTCTAATTTCTCATGCAAGCGAATCTTTCATCCGCGATCTATGGGCGAGCTCCCATGGGCTGACCCCGGATCTTTTTAGAAGATCATCGCCGTAGCGAAGTAGAAGACAGAGGGGAAGAGAAGGCAGCCGAGACCGGTGAAGAAGGTCGCGGTCATGGCGCAGTAGGGAACGAGCTTCGGATTGACCGCTGCGATGCCTGCGGCAGTGCCGGAGGTGGTGCCCATGATGCCGCCGAAAGCCATGGCAGACTGCGGATTATTGATGGAGAGCGGTTTGGCAACGAATGGGGTGACGACCATGACGAGGACGGATTTCACAACGCCGGCAGCGATGGAGATGGCGATGACTTCAGAGGACGCACCGAGAGCCGCGCCGGTGACAGGCCCGACAACGAAGGTCGCAACGCCTGCCCCGATGGTGACCATATCGACCACACTGGTATAGCCGAGCGGATACGCGACAGCGATGCCTGCGACGAGGCAGATGAATTCACCGATGAAGAGGGAGGCGACACCTCTCCAGCCCACCTTTTTGATCTCGCGAAGATCCGCGCCAAAAGCGGTGGAAACGATAGCAAAGTCGCGGAACATGGCGCCGCCGACCAGACCCATGCCGGCAAAGAGCGGAACGTCTGCGATCCCCTTGCTGCCGCCGGTCATTTCACCGCCGATGTATGCGAGGACAAGCCCCAGAAAAATGGCGATGGCGCTGCCATGGACACGCCCCTTGGTGAGCGCGCCCAGCTTGAATGAAACATACATAATGACGCCGAGAAGCATGAAGCCGAAGATCATGCCGTTCTTGACGAAAAGTTTGGTAATCATTGCTGCGATATCCATGATGAAATTATCTCCTTATTTCTAAGCGACCACGAAGCCCTTGCGTGCTGCATACATTTTTTGTGACTAGTGACTAGTGACTGGTGACTGGGGATTCGGAATCCGCTCCTTACTCCCAACTTCTCACTTGCTATGTGCCAAGCTGTCTTCTGCCACAGTTTCCTTCTGTTTCTTACCAGAGAGGACAGGGATCATGAGGAAGCCGATCGCAACAGCCAGAAGACCGCCGAGGATGGCGACCACACCGCCGGAAAGGGCAGCTGCTACGTTCTGGATGGAGCTCATCGCTACAACGACCGGGATGTACATCGCAGACCACCATTTGATGCCCTGTTCTTCCGGCGCTTTCATGATGCCTTTCTGCTGCGCCCAGGCGGAAATGATGATAAGGAACAACATCGCGAAGCCGACGCCACCGATGTTTGCCTTGACGCCCAGAAGCGCGCCCAGTATATCGCCGATCACATTGCCTGCCATATAGCAGCCTGCCAGAAGTGCTACACCGTAAATAACCATAATACTCTTCCTTTCTTTTGCTGAAACCACTTGTCTCTATCAAAAGCTCCTCCCATTCACGAGCGGAGGGAGCTTAGGGAAATCTCCCCCTCCTTCTTGTCATTTGTTATAATAGAGGGAGCATACAGATCTCCTGTTCATCTTCCTTTCGCCATTAGTATACCTGACAGCTTTCCCGAAAAGAAATTTTTAAGGGTAAGATGCAAATGGCAACGGGTAACATGCATTAAAAATAAATGTATTCTGCGATTTATTATTATAATCTATCATTTATACATCTTTTATAGATCATTTTATATCAATGCATGACAGATCACGGAGCGCCGCATCACCGGCTGCTCAACGCCCCCGAAGACTTTTGGCACAAGCGATCAGAAAGCAGACCTCTGATCTCTCCCTCCTCACATTCCCGGCAAAGCGAGGTGCCCTATGAATACATCCTGGATCATCGGCGTACAGCACGTCTGGTTTGGTATCTCCATCTTTCTCCTGCTGCTCCTTCTTGTCAGCCGCACGCTCTTTTTCCGCGAAGCGATCCTTGCCAAGCAGTTCAGCCGGAGGCATCTCGTTCTCTTCATCGTGATCTTCTCCCTGATGGCACTCTGCGGCTCGTACTGGAATGTCTCAGCGGGCGGCGGCATCATGAATTTCCGTGCTGTCGGCATCATGCTCGGCGGCTTCATCGGCGGTCCGATCGTCGGCACCATTGTCGGATGTATCGCAGGCATCCACCGCGCCCTCTTCTTCGACACGGACGCGGCCTTCATCCACGGCGGGCTCTCCATCCTTCAGGGCATCGCCGCCGGCTATCTGGCGAACCCGCTGAAAAGCCACCATCACAATCTCTGGTCATGGAGCTTCTTCTATGCCGGCATTTTGGAAATCCTCTTCTGGCTCTTCTTCGCCTTCTTCACCTGGCCGGAGACCATCGCGCATCCGAATGATTTCTTCGACCTGTGGCTGCCGATCATCATCACGAATACCATCGCCGTCAGTCTTTTCTACATGGTGCTTGAATTCTACACGCATCAGCGCGATACAGAAAAATCAGAAACGACAAAGACGACCTTCGAAGCCGTAAATACCCTTTTCTCCGCACTCCACGATGGTTTCAACGGCTTCAATGTATCAAAAGCCACAGAGATCGTGACGGCGTCTCTCCCCTCCCTCATCTGGACCGCCATCATATATAAAGATCAGATCTATACACGCACGGCATACAAAACCGAAGCAGACCGCAATCAGGGCGATGCGGAAATCGCCATCCTGCAGCTGCAGAAATCCCTTCCGCCCATGCCGCATCTCACCTCCCTTCCCATCTGCTACAAGGGTGAGACCGTCGGCACCCTCATCGCCGCTAAAAGCAAAGGAGAAAATTTCACGCACATGGGCAATGAATTTCTCTCCGGCATCTGTCACCTGCTCGAAGCCATCTATGAGTACGACAAGATGAAGGAAGAGGAAAATCTTCTCGCCGAAGCCGAGATCCGCGCTCTTCAGGCACAAATCAATCCACACTTCCTCTATAACACGCTGAATACCATCAGCTACTACGTCCGAAGCGATCCGGACAATGCGAGAAAGCTCATCAGCTACCTCTCCGACTATTTCCGCCACAGCCTGAACAACCCGTCGAAATTCATCCCGCTCTCCGAAGAGCTGCACGTCATCGAGTGCTACACCGAGCTCGAGCGCGCCCGTTTCGGCGACCGCCTCTCCATCACCTATGATTTCCCCAAGGACAAGCTGGAAGAGATCCAGGTCCCACCGCTTCTTCTCCAGCCGCTCGTCGAGAACGCCATCGTCCACGGCATCTTCAAGCGTCCTGAGGGCGGCCGCATCAAAACCGGCCTCATCGAGCACAAGGACTATTTCAAGGTCTACGTCTACGACACCGGCATCGGCATCCCCAAAAGCAAGTTGAAAAAGCTGCTTATCGACCACAAGAGACGCGACCACATCGGTCTCATCAATGTCCACCAGCGCCTGCTCTCCCTCTTCGGAGAAAAGAGCGGCCTCCATATCGTCAGCCGTGAAAACAAAGGCACACTTGTCTTCACCAACATTCCGAAGATAGAAAGCAGGAGACCCACTCTCCCCGCCGCCATAGAAAAAGTCGCTGCGACAGGACAGACGATCCGTATCACGAATGCGTGAGCGGGCGGCTGGTGACTGGTGACTAGGAATTAGTAGCTAGGGATTAGTGGCTAGGGATTAGGAATCTCAAGTGACTAGTGACTGGCATGCCAGCTCATGGCATCGCCATTATTTATGCTTCGCGGCGCATTTCGTCATCCTGAGCGGCGAGAAACGTCGTATGTGAGATAACGAATGCCAGAACAGCTGCGACCTGAGTCGAAGGATCTCGGCAAAGCCGCCACCACAACCCTGAACCCTGAACCTCGAACCCTGAACCCTGAACCCTGAAACTTAAACCCCAACCCATTTCCCCAAAAGGAGGATCCCATGAAAGAAATCCGTGCTCTTGTCGCCGACGACGAACTGCCGGCCCGCGGCGAGCTGACCTATAAGCTCTCGAACATCCCCGGCGTCAAAGTCATCGGTGAATGCGGAAACGGACGCGAAGTCCTCGCCTTTCTGAAAACGCATCCGAATGTCGATATCCTTTTCCTCGATATCGAGATGCCTCTCATGAACGGGCTCGAATGTGCGAAAGAGATCGTCCGCATGGACCTTTCCGTGAAGGTCGTCTTTGCGACAGGCTACTCTCAATTCGCCGTCAAGGCCTTCGATCTCGAAGCCTTCGACTACATTCTGAAGCCCTACGACGAAGCCCGCATCGCGCGCACCATCTCCCGCCTGGCCGACAGCCTCGCCCTGATGGAAAAGGAACGGGCGCCGGGCGAGATCGTCTCCACCTCACAGAAGATCTCCCTCCAGACGCAGGGCAAGACCATCATGATCTCTCCCGCGCAGGAGATCATCCTGATCTCTAGCGAAAAGTCAGACCGCGCTCTCTTCTATACGACGAGAGGGATCATCGAGTCGAAGATGACGCTCCGCGACATCGAGTCTCTCCTCTCCCCCCTGGGCTTCTTCCGCACGCACAAGGGCTACATCGTGAACCTTTCCATGATCCAGGAAATCCAGAACCAGGACAATGGCACCCTTCTCCTGACGCTCTCCCATTACCCCAAAGAAAAAGTGCCTGTCTCCAGACACTATATCAAAGACTTCAAGAATACACTGCACCTCGTATGAAAAAACGGCTGGCGAAACGTTTTCGTTTCGCCAGCCGTTTTCAGCTTGCTATACATGCCAAGCTCCATGGAGCATCACTCGTCACTGCCCATGACTTCTTCCTTCGTAAAGCGATCCACAATGGTCGCGCAAGCTGCGTCACCGGTGATATTGACCGCTGTACGAAGCATATCAAAAATACGGTCGACACCAAAAAGGATCGGGAGTGCATCGATCGGGATGCCGGCAGAGATCAGGACCGCGACGACAAGGAGCGTCGGCCCCGGTACGCCTGCCTGACCGACTGCGCCCAGTGTGCTCGTCACAATGATCGCAATATACTGTCCAAACGTCAGCTCCATGCCATACATCTGCGCGATGAAAATGGCCGCCATTGCATAGTACGCTGCGTTGCCATTCATATTGATGGTCGCACCCAGCGGAAGGGCGAAGGAGGTGGTCCCTTTCGATACATGCAGCTCTCTTTCCGTGACCGCCATATTGAGTGGAAGCGCTGCCATGGAGGATGCCGTGGAGAAAGCCAGTACCTGCACCTTCCACATCGCTTTGAAGAACTCCACATACCCCGTGCATTTCGAGAAGAGAGCCACCGAGCCGCCGATCATGACATAGGTGACAAGGAAGAGCACGCAGACATAAAGACCGATGAGGTAAATGATTTTCATGAGTACGTCATAGCCGAAGCTCCCCGTCGCGTCCGCCATCAGACAGAAGACACCGACCGGCGCAAGCATCATGACCGCCATCATGATCTTGATACAGATTTTCGTGCAGTTATCCACGATGCGGCTCATGAACTCTTTCTCTTCTGCGGGCAGCATCGCCAGTGCGAAGCCGACAAAAAGAGAGAAGGTGATGATCTGCAGGATATTGCCATCCGTCAGGGCTTTCACCGGATTCGCCGGTACGAAGCCGATGATCGTTTCCCAGAAACCAGGAAGCGCGCCCGCTTTGGAAAGGTCGCCCACCTGCACAGCCGCACCGCTGATCGCCGCCATGTCGATGCCGCTGCCAGGCTGAAAGAAAACGCTGAAGGCCAATCCTAAAATTACGGCAACCGCTGTCGTCACGCCGTAATACAGAAATGTCACTATACCGACCTTGCCAGCGCCCTTGGATTTTCCCAGCGCCGCTGCCCCGCCGACCAGCGAGAAGAAGACCATCGGTACGACGATCATCTTGATGAGCTGCATGAAAAGGTCGCCGATCGGCGCCAGCATGTGTGCGCTCTTGCCCAGAAAGAGCCCGACGACTGCGCCCAGTACGGTGGCTATGACAATCCACGTACCCAGGTCTCTCAAAATACTTTGACCACTTTTTTTCGCTTCCATAAAACCCCCATTGGAACCCGGCGAAGATCCCTTCCTTCGGGTCTCGCGCAATGAAATAGACAGGCGCTTCAAACGGCCTGTCATCTACTTTGGTTATTATACCATTCTTCAATAAGATATACCATCATTGACGGTATACCGATTATGCATGCATTTCGCAAAAACATATGCGATTAGGGAATAAGCAGCCCGCAAGCCGGAGAAAAAGAAGGCTGGCGGGCCAGGTCCATGTAAACAGCCTGCGCTTTCGCGCAGGCTCCTCATACGTGCAGTCTGTTTTTCGCTTTTTGGATATCCTGATGGATCTGCGCCACCAGAAGGTCAGGTGAGGCGAATTTCATTTCTCCCCGGATGCGGCTGGCCCATGCGAGCGTGAAGGACGCGCCGTAGATGGACTCGTCGAAGTCAAAGATGAATGTCTCAATGGTCTTCTTGGCATTGCCAAAGGTCGGATTGTTTCCGATATTCGTGATGGCAGGGAAGGTATGCCCCTTCACCAGCGCGCGCGTCGCGTAGACGCCATCCGGCGGAAGGACACGGTCTTCAGAGACAGCCAGATTCGCCGTCGGAAATCCGAGTACGTCATGCCCGCGGCGAAAACCATGGACGATATCACCCCGGATCGTGTAAGGATGCCCCAGAAAGCGCGCCGCCTGCTCCATCTCTCCCGCGAGGATGCACTGGCGGATGGCGGTGCTGGAAATCTTCTTCCCTGCGTTCTCTCGGAGTGAGACGATGCGGACGGTGACACGGCTTTCTTCAAAGAAGCGCACGAGGTCACCACTCTTCCCCAGACCGCCGTGTCCAAAGGAAAAATTTTCTCCCGTGACGAGGCCGACAAGGCCGGGAAGGCGAGCGAGCTCTCCCAGAAAATCTTCAGCGGATTTTGCGAGAAATGTCTCATCCGGCCGGATGCAGACGGCCAGCGCCATGCCCTGAGCGGCCAGTGCATCCATCTTTTCATCAATGGACTGCAAAAGCGGCACATGAATATCGGGCGCAAGCACTTTCATCGGATGCGGATAAAAGGTGAGAACACCCGGCTGCGCGCCCTTCTCTTTCGCAAGGCGCTTCACTTCGGAAAAGACCACCTGATGTCCCAGATGGCATCCGTCAAAGAAGCCGATGCCAAGGACGAAGGGCTGGTCTTTGGGTAAATCGTGTAAAGTAGGTAGAATGGTCATGATGATGGATTTAAGGGTTCAGGGTTAGCCCACGGGGCGTGCTACCCCATGACTACGTTTGAAATCTTCGCTTGAATTAGAAATTAGAAATGGTGGTGCGGCGCCAGATCCTTCGACTCAGTTCTCACTGCTTTGCCTTTACATGATCGAACATCCGACATTTCACTCCGCTCAGGATGACGAAATGCGCCGCGAAGCATAAATCATGGCGATGCCATGAACTGGCATGCCAGTCACTAGTCACTTGCGACACCTAATCCCTAGCCACTAATCCCCAGCTAGTCATCCCTGCTTTCAAACTTTCTGGGGCTATCCCTTTCCCGTATCGTCATCCCGAGCGCAGCCGAGGGATCCACTGCGGTCAGTATCACATAAGCACCGGCACGGAACAACGCCTTGGTGCTACGTATTTCTGCTTTCACACATGCATCGTTTATCGGTCTGCAAAGAAGATTTCTCGGCAACGCTTTCAATGACGATACGGGAGAGACGGATGTCTCACAGTCACCAGTCACTAGTCACTAAAAACCTAATTAAACACTTTCTTCGGATGGATGACACCGCGCTCCACACTGGCAGTACCGAGGAAACGGGGACCGCAAAAGGCGGCGGCGACTTCCACAGGCTTTTCTCGCGTGCGAAGGCGTTTGCCCAAGAGGAAATCGGCGGCTTCTTTCTCATTGAGCGCAAGAAGTGGCAGTGCGGAAAGGAGCGGGCGCAGGTCGGTCATGAGCGCACCTTCCGGATCCGCTTCGATCTCTTCCAGTGTCTTTGCTTCGGCGATAGAGAAAGGCCCCATCTCACTGCGCAGAAGAAAGGACATGGTGAGCGGGCATCCGGCCATTTTCCCCATGTCGCGGCCGAGCGCACGGATGTAGGTGCCTGCCGAGCAGGTGACGGAGAGACGGAGGAGCGGCGGCTTTACCTCACGGAGGATCAGATCGTAAATGGTGACAGGACGGGGAGGAAGCTCGACGGCATTTCCTTCACGCGCCAGCTTGTAGGCGCGCTCGCCATTCACCTTGATGGCAGAGTAGGACGAGGGACGCTGGAGGATGTCTCCTTTGAATGATTCCGCAGTGCTTTCCCAGATCGAAGGATCGGCAGGGATCTCCCCCGTCTCCACCACGGTCCCTGTCACGTCCTCTGTGTCAGTGGCAAGACCCATCAGAAATTCCGCTTCATACGTTTTCCGATGGATCGGCGCGTACTCGATGAGGCGCGTCGCACGCCCCAAAAATACAGGGAGCACGCCCGCCGCCATGGGGTCAAGCGTCCCGCCGTGGCCGATCTTCTTCTGCCCATAGATGCGCCGCAGACGCGCTATCACGTCGAAGGACGTCATCCCCGCCGGCTTCAATACATTCAGTACGCCGTCCATCAGAGATACTTCTCCGCGACAGCCATGAATTTCTTCTCCGCTTCTGTAAAGTCGCCTTCGATGGTGCATCCGGCTGCCTTCCAGTGACCGCCGCCGCCAAATTCGCCGGCAAGCTCCGCGACATTGGCATAATTTTTGGAGCGCAGGGAGACACGGGTCTCGCCCTCTTTGCGATACTTAAAGAGTGCGGCGATCTCGCAGCCGCGGATGCAGCGCGGGATGGAGGCGTAATAGTCGGAATTCTCTCCATCGAGCGCCATGGCGTCTTGATCCATGTATGCGATGACGATCTTTCCATCGGCATAGGAGTGGACCGTCTTTGCCACCAGCTCATAGCAGTGCATGGCTTCGATGGATTTCTCCTCGAGGTGGTTTGAGATGTAGGAGGGATCAGCGCCCATCGCAACGAGCTGGCTCGCCATCAGGAGCGTGTGCGGCGAGGTGCAGCTGAATTTGAAGAAGCCGCTGTCCGTGCCGATGCCCATGTAAAGTGCATTGCAGGTGTCTTCGTCCATCTCGATGCCTTCGTCGAAAAACATTTCCGCAAGCATTTCCGCTGTCGCCGCATAGCGATACTGCAGATAGAGGAGGTCGGTGAAGCGTTCATTCGTGCGATGATGGTCGATGGAGAGTGAGTCGATGTCCCGTGGGAAATCAAAATTTCCGCCGCGTTCCAGATTGGAAAGATCCGTGAAAACGATCGCATCGTAGTCCCTTCCTTCCGGGATCGATGTATGAACGAGCGCGGAGGCCTTCACGAGCGTGTACACCTTCGGCACAGGATCCGGAAGCAGCATGTCCGCCTCCTTCCCCATGGACACGAGGACATTGTGCAGCGCACAGATAGAGCCGACATCATCTCCATCCGGATGTTCGTGACCGACCAGCAGGAAACACTTGTGGGATTTCAGAAAATCCATGGCCTCCTTCTTGCCGATCTCTTTGGCATGGTTCAGTGCAAGGCTCATTCTTTCACCTCATCTTTATGAATCTTCTTCAGAAGGCCATCGATATGCATGCCGTAGTCCAAAGAGGCATCTTCAGAAAAGGTGATCTCCGGTGTGTAGTAGATCTTGAGACGCTGCCCGAGCTCACGGCGCACGAAGCCGCGGCTCTTATTCAGCGCATCGAGCGATGCTTTCTTCTCTTCCGGTTTGCCGAAAAGGCTGACGTAAATGGTTGCTTCGCGCAGATCGCCAGTCACCTTGACTTCTGTCACCGTGACAAAGCCGATGCGCGGGTCTTTCAGATCATGAAGGAGCATCTGGCTCACTTCCTGCTTGATAAATTCCTGTACTTTGCGTACTCGTAATTCGGACATAGTAAGTACCTCGCTCTCTGGAAATACGATTCGAATATGGGTCGAGTATAAGGGTTGTGGGTTCAGGGTTCAGGGCTCAGGGTTAGCCCCTGGGGCGTACTGCCCTTTGATTCCGTTTGAAATCTTCGCTTGAATGAGAAATTAGAAATGAGAAATGCGAAATGGTGGTGCGGCGCCAGATCCTTCGACTCAGTTCTCACTGCTTTGCCTTTACATGATCGAACATCCGACATTTCACTCCGCTCAGGATGACGAAATGCGCCGCGAAGCATAAATCATGGCGATGCCATGAGCTGGCATGCCAGTCACTAGTCACCAGTCACTTGCGACACCTAATCCCTAGCTACTCATCCCTGCTTTCAAACTTTCTGGGAGTATCCCTTTCCCGTATCGTCATCCCGAGCGTAGCCGAGGGATCTTGCACTGCGGTCAGTATCACATAAGCACCGGTACGGAACAACGCCTTGGTGCTACGTATTTCTGCTTTCACACATCCTTCATTTAGTGGTCTGCAAGAAAGATTTCTCGGCAACGCTTTCAATGACGATACGAGAGAGTCTGTAGTCTCCTGGTCTTCCAGTCTCCTAGTCCCTAGTCACCAGTCCCTAGCCCCCCAAAAACAAAATCGTTCGCCCTTATGAAATTGTAAAGGCGAACGATGTATGCATTATTTCAGTTCAGCAGCTTCTTCTTTCAGTTCGAAGGATTCCAGCTGGTCTCCCTCTTTGACGTCACGATAGCTGTCGATGGCGATGCCGCATTCGAAACCGGCAGCGACTTCCTTCACATCGTCCTTGAAGCGGCGCAGCGATGCGATCTTGCCTTCATGGATGACGATGCCGTCACGGATCAGGCGCAGCTGGCAGTTGCTGGTGATCTTGCCGTCCTGCACGTAGGAGCCGGCAACGATGACCTTCGGTGTGTGGATGACCTGACGGATCTCCGCATGGCCGAGGACCACTTCGCGGATGGTCGGCGAGAGCATGCCTGCCATCGCCGCCTTGACATCATCGATGCAGTCATAGATGACACGGTAGAGACGGACATCGACGCCGTCCTTTTCCGCCATGGCACGTGCATTGGCATCCGGACGGACGTTAAAGCCGATGATGAGTGCATTGGATGCCGAAGCGAGCATGACATCGGATTCATTGATCGCGCCGACGGCAGAGTGAACGATGGAGATGCGGACCTCTTCGCTCTTGATAGCCTGCAGGGACTGTACGAGCGCTTCGACGGAGCCCTGGACGTCCGCTTTGATGATGACGTCGAGTTCCTTCATTTCGCCTTCCTTGATCTTTTCGAAGATGTTGTCAAGGGTGACCTTCTGAACACTTCTCTGTTCCTCTTCCTTCGCACGGGATGCGCGGATCTCAGCGATATTTCTAGCCTTCTTTTCATCCATGACGAAGAAGTGGTCGCCGGCTTCCGGCACGCTGTCCATGCCGAGGATCTCGACCGGGACAGACGGTTCCGCACTCTTCATCTTGCGGCCGTTTTCATTGTTCATCGCACGGACGCGGCCCCAGCTCTTGCCGGCCAGGATGCCGTCACCGATATGGAGGGTACCGTTCTGGACAAGGACGCTCATGACCGGGCCTCTGCCTTTATCCAGCTGGGCTTCGACGACGACGCCGTATGCTTCGCGGTTCGGATTGGCCTTGAGCTCCTGCATTTCAGCAACGAGGAGGATGTTTTCCAAAAGATCATCGAGCCCGATCTTTTTCTTCGCGGAGATCGGTGTCATGATGACATCGCCGCCCCAGTCTTCGGCGAGCAGGCCTTCTTTGGCGAGCTCTTCCTTGATACGGTCCGGATTGGCGCCCGGTTTATCGATCTTGTTGATCGCGACCATGATCGGTACACCGGCATTCTTCGCATGATGGATCGCTTCGATGGTCTGCGGCATGACGCCGTCATCGGCTGCTACGATGAGGACAGCGATATCGGTCAGCTGCGCACCGCGGGAGCGCATCGCGGTAAAGGCTTCATGGCCCGGGGTATCGAGGAAGGTGATCTTGTGATTTTTATAACGGATCTGGTATGCACCGATGCGCTGGGTGATGCCGCCGGCTTCGTGGAGCGCGACATTCGTCTGGCGAAGGGCATCGAGCAGGGTGGTCTTGCCATGGTCGACGTGGCCCATGATGGTGACGACAGCCGGTCTTGGCTTCAGGAAGCGCGGATCATCCTCTGCAGGGATATACTCGGTCGGATCCGCCGGAGCTTCTGCTTCGATCAGGGTGATGCCGAATTCTTCTGCCAGGATCTCGATGGTGTCGCGGTCCAGGTTCTGGTTGATGGTCGCCATGACGCCGTCCATCATGAGTGCTTTGATGATCTCGCTGACTTCACGTCCGAAAAGCTCAGCCAGCTCCTTGACGGTAACGCTCGGCGGCAGCTCGACTTCTGTCGGGTACGCAGCCACTTTCTTTTCATTCGTGTGTTTCTTCTTCTTGCTCTGGCTCAAAGAACGGGCCATGAGGGAACCGCCTTCCTTCTCTCTGCGGCTTCTTTCCCAGTCCTTCTTCGTCTTTTTCTTAGCCGGTTTTTCCGCTCTTCTGGTGACCGGCTTCTGCGCGGTCTCTTCTACCGGAGCCTTGGCAGCAGCTGCCGGGCGCTGCGGACGAGCCGGACGATCGGTCTTCGGGCGGTCACCGTTTCTGTCATTCTTGAAACGGTCATTTCTTCCATTGCCGCCAGTCTGTCCATTTCTTGCTCCCTGCGGGCGGTCGCCGTTGCGGCTGAAACGATCGTTTCTCTGACCGTCTCTTCCCTGAGAGCGGCTTCCTCCGTCACGACGTTCACCGTTTCTGTCATTTCTGCCTTCGCTTCTTCCATCGCGTCTCTGGCCGTCTCTTCTTCCGTCACGGCGCCCATCCTGACGGGATGTCTCTCTCGCCGGACGGGACGGGCGTTCTGCCGCCTTGGCCGGCTCTGCCTTCGGCGCTTCCTTCTGCGGAGCTTCTGCCTTCGGCGCCGTTTTCGGAGCCGGTTTCGGAGCTTCTGCCGGCGCTGCTTCTTCCGTGGAGTAGGAGGAGTAGGAGGACTGGCGGGCATTGCCCTTCTTGCCATTCGGCTGTCCTGCCTGATCAAAACGGACGGTACGCATCACCGGGCGCTTTGCCGCTTTCTTCTTTTCCGCAGCGACGTGACGCGCGAGGATGGACTTGCCATTGTCATCCACGCCGGAGAGACGATTCGTCACATCAACATGACCGGCTTTCAAAATTTCAATGACCTCTTTATCTGTCTTGCCAAATTCTTTGGCAAGTTCATAAACTCTGTACTTCTTTTTCTGCATAAGCAGCCTCCCAAGTGTATGTCAATTTGATTCATGGTTTGTTATCGCAGAAATGGGACTCCTATTCGGCGGCCGCTCTCTGGCGACGAGCGGCTCCAAGACCCATTTCCATCTGCCCCTGGCAGCTATCTTTCAGCCAGCGCCTTGTCGATCTTTTCAGCGATCGCGCGGCTAAAGCCTTTATCTGAGATGAGCGCCGCTGTGCGCACCCCTTTGCCGAGGGCGCTGCCCAGCCTTTCCTTTTCTCCAAACAGTCTGTAGGCGATATGCGCTCTTTCTGCAGCATTTCTGTACTCATCCTTTGTTCTTGGGGAGCTGTCTTCCGTGATAATGAGAAGGGCCCCTTTCGGAGCTTTCACATTTTTCAGCCCTTCTGCCACCTGTTCATTTCCCGAAAGCAGACGACCTGCCTTCATACAAAGGCCAAGCATGCGGTATACCGGCTCATCCATTCTCGATCTGTTCCTTCAGCGCATCGTATACATCCTTGGATACCGGACGCTTCAGGGATCTCTCAAGACCATGGGACTCGTAGGCCTTGGTAAAGCACTCGATATCGTCACACACATAGACGCCGCGGCCGGATTTCTTGCCCGTACGGTCAAGCTCGATGAGCCCCGTCGGCAGAGCCACGATACGGAGCAGCTCCTTCTTCGGCTTCAGCTCCTTGCAGCCTACGCACATGCGCATGGGGATCTTTTTTACTTTCATTCCTTAGCTTCCTCCCCCATATCGCTTTCGATATCTCCCAGAATGTCGTCATCGAGATCGGCGCTGTCGGTCTCACCGAAGCCTTCCTCATTCGCCTGCGTTTCGCTCTTGATATCGATCTTCCAGTTCGTCAGCTTGGCAGCCAGGCGGGCATTCTGACCTGCTTTGCCGATGGCAAGCGACAGCTGGTAGTCCGGTACGATGACATAGGAGGATTTCTCTTCTTCCCATACGGAAACGGAAACGACCTTTGCCGGGGAGAGGGCATTGGCGATGTAGATCGCCGGATCTTCGTCCCAGCGGACGATATCGATCTTTTCATCATGCAGCTCGTTCACGATATTCTGTACACGCTGTCCCTTCGGCCCGACGCACGCACCGACCGGATCGACAGCCGGATCCATCGCATATACGGCGATCTTGGAGCGGGAGCCCGCTTCACGGACGACACTCTTGATCTCCACGGTGCCGCTGTAAATTTCCGGTACCTCCAGCTCGAAAAGTCTCTTCAAGAGGCCCGGATGGGTCCTCGAGAGGATGATCTCCGGTCCCTTCGTGGTCTTTCTGACTTCGAGGACATAGCACTTGATCTTATCGTTCGGCTGGAATTCTTCGCCTTCGATCTGTTCTGCGAAAGGCAGGATCCCTTCTACGCGGCCGAGGTCGACAAAAATGGTGCGGGATTCATTCCATTTTACTACGCCGGTGATCACATCGCCTTCACGGCCGGAGAATTCGTCATAGATGGAGCCTCTCTCTGCTTCACGCAGCTTCTGGATCATGACCTGCTTAGCGGCCTGCGCTGCAACACGGCCGAAATTCTTCGGTGTCACATCGATGCGGAGCATGTCGCCTGCTTCATAGCTGCGGTCGATCTTCTTTGCCTCTTCCACCGTGATCTCATTGATCGCATTTTCAGAGTCCTCATGGATCTCGTCCACGACGGTCTTTTCTTCATAAATTTTATATTCGCCGGTTTCACGGTTGAGAGAAACCGAAGCCTTGGCATTGCTGCCGCTTTCCTTTTTGTAAGCGGTCAGAAGCACCATTTCCAGTGCATCAAATACCATATTTCTGTCAACTTTTTTGATCTTGACCAGGGCTTCTACTGCTTCCAATAATACCTTGCCGTCCACGATGAACTATTCCTCCTCGATTAAAACGAAAAATGAAGTCTTACCTGTGAAATTTTATCTCTATGCAATGCGATCTCTGTACCGTCTTCAAGCGTCAGCGCCAGATTACCCTCCTCGGTGAGCCCTTCCAGATGCGCGGTGAACGCTTTGCTGCCGCCTGCCTCTTCGAGCGGAGCAAACAGCTTCACGTCCACATCGCTTCCCGCATAGCGGCGGAAATCCTTATCCTTCTTCAATACACGATCGAGCCCCGGAGAAGAGACCTCCAGCATGTAGTTGTCCGGGATAATATCCTTCTCATCCAGGATCTCGCCGGCCTTCTCACTGATGCTCTGGCAGTCTGCGAGATCCACGCCGCCTTCCTTATCAATGAAAATGCGAAGGATCCAATTCCTTTCACGGACATACTCGACATCGACAAGTTCGATGCCGTCCGCATCCAGGATCGGTTCCAGCAAAGCTTCTACGGCTTCTTCGATTGCTTTATGTGCCATGATAAGCCTCCTTGAAATCAATCAAACGTGAACGCCGAAGTGCTCCTGAAAGAGCAAGGGCTCCATAGATCGCAGCATCCGCGCGATAAAAAGATGTCCCTTCCCCGATGTGCATACGTCCGTTCACGAAACTGTTCCATATATAAGAAAAAGTGAGCCGCAGCTCACTCACCAGGAAATTCTATACACATAACTTGCGATACTATTATACCATACGTTGTAAAGGGAAAGCAATAAAAAAGGTTCAGGGTTCAAGGTTAGCCTCTGTTGGTTTGTCAAACATATGTTACACCGTGCTTGATGAAATCATGGAGTGTA